>Ga0123356_10001258_pt1 | contig 28039 bp, 25 predicted proteins | sample TergutEmb28metaG_2_FD_92546 | JGI IMG/M metagenome (GOLD analysis project Ga0123356, IMG submission 92546) | Embiratermes neotenicus P3 segment gut microbial communities from Petit-Saut dam, French Guiana - Emb289 P3 | ecosystem: Host-associated > Arthropoda: Insects > Digestive system > Gut ...
GTTTAGAATATTGAAAGAAATTGGTCAAGAGGCATTAATACAATGAGATTAAAATACACCATTTCAGGATATATATACATTACCTCAGAAGACGACTGCCATGGGGTTGTTGATGCCATGCTTGCCACAGGCTATAACGAAGAGTTCTGTATTGCCGAAAACTTTAACCCTGAATTTATCGCAAAATTAATGGAAGCGGGTTTTTTAGTAATGTCTGCGAATATTTCGCATAAAGAAAACGAGCCATTCTACCTGGTTCTGCCAAAACTACACCTTGTCCGCTCTGCTCTGTTTTTTGACAAATTACACATTAAAAAGTCGATTAGGAAACTTTTAAAACAAGAAGCTTTTTCTTACGAACTAACAGCAGACACAGGTTTTGAACAAATTATAGATCGATGTGTAGAAAAACACGGTTCTGACTGGCTTACTCCGCCGCTTGTAGACTGCATTAAGAAAATACGAGAATCTTCCAATGTAAATGTCCGCCCAACATGTTTTTCTCTTTACCGCAGCGGAAAGCTAATTGCAGGAGAGTTTGGGGTTATTTGCGGCAAAGTTTACACCAGCTATTCCGGTTTTTACGAAGAAGATAACGCAGGCACTGTTCAGATTGTTTTAACTACACAATATCTGCAGGAAAACGGCTTTTCGTTTTTTGACATGGGTATGCCATTGGATTATAAAACAGATCTTGGAGCGGTAGATATAACCCCCGAAGAATTTGTAAAGCTGTTTCGAGAAGGCCTATTCGAGAAGAATTAGAAACCAGTTAAACTTTCTTGTGTCTTCTAACAAAGAGCGGGTCAAAGTATTTTTCTACTTCTACTTTTTTAAGCAGCGCCTTTAACACGATGCGGTAAACAAATATTGAAACCGCAATGGAAGATAAAAAGATAAGCGAAAAACCCCAGGATTGTCCTGCAGGCGGCAGTATTGGAAATATATACCTTGCGTATATGATGGCAAAAATAATAAAACTAATAACAGCAACAATAATATTAAACAGCGTAGCTCCAAGAATAAACAATATTGTATTTAGTTTTTTATTCATCCATTGTTTCCTTTATTGGCTCATTTACAGTTTCGTTTACCACGGCTTTTACTGTCTCATTTTTAATTTTCTTTTCTGCTTTTTTTAACGGAATAAACATGGTAACTAACAGCAAAATACAGCACACGACAACTGACGAGTCGGCAACATTAAAGGTAGGCCAGCGCTCAAAACCAAGTAAGCCGTAAAAATTAACGCTGATAAAATCCACAACTCCATCAGGGCGGAAAACACGATCGATAAGATTACCAAGACCTCCGCCGATAATACCTGCTGCTGCCCATCGCTGAAGATATGTAAATTCGCTTGATTTTAAATAATAGCATAATAAAAAACCCAAAACTAATATGGGAACAATTATAAAAAGAACCGGCTTTACAGCTTCCGGCAGATTTTCTCCAATACTAAAAGCAATTGCCTTGTTTCGCACATGATAAATCCATAAAAAGCCATTATCAAAAACATCTTTTATTAATCCAAAACCAGGCTGGATTTTAACAATTATCGTTTTTGTAACCTGATCCGCAAGAAGGATTATTGCTGTTAAAGACAGCGGCAGGATTTTTTCTTTGGAAAAGTTTTCTTTAGTAAAAAAATTCTTAAAAATTTGTTTCATCGTATTGCTCCTTAATTACAATCCTGTAGGTGTATCCAAAAATTCGGTTTCTATGCCTAGTTCCGCCATACAATGACGCATTATTGCCTGCGCTCCCCAAACTTCTGTGCAATAGTGACCGCCTGCAATCATGTTAATTTTTGCTTCCAGGCATTCATGATAGACAGAATGCGAACTTTCGCCGGTTACAAATAAATCTATGCCTTCTTCGATAGCATCCCGAGCATTCTCGGGTGCGCCGCCAGCCATGATCGCTGCGCTTACGCATTCTTTTTTTCCAAATGGAAAAACAGCCGCAGGCGGTCTATTCATAAAGTTTATTCTTTTTACAGCTTCATCAATTGTAACAGGTTGAGGAAAAATTCCTTTGTAACCTATTTTCCGCCCTTTATAGCCGCCAAATGGCTTTATATCTTTAAGACCCAAAAGCTGTGCTATAACTGCATTGTTTCCAAATTTCGGATGCTGATCCAGCGGCAGATGAACGGCATACAAACAAATGTTGTTATCCAAAAGAAACTTTATCCGCTGTCTAATAACTCCGGATATCCTTAGCGGATTTCCCCAAAACAACCCATGATGAACAAATAACATCCCCGCACCTGCGGCAGCAGCCTGCTCAAAGGTTTCCATGGCGGCATCTACCCCAAAGGCAATTTTTTTAACAGGAGAACCATCGTTATCTACCTGAATGCCGTTTAATGAATTATCGTCAGAAGCAAAACCTTCTATATCCAGAATGCTCCTGAGAAATGCATCAATTTCTATTGTAGTTAATTCTTTACTCACAAGACTAGTTTAACATAGGAGACAAAAAAAGCAATATGGTGTATAATACAAAATTAGGAGGATTTAATTTATGGATAGAATTGGTAATTTTTTACTTTACATTGCGGCGGCTGTTTATCTTTTTGTAAACGGCGTAATGGGATTTGACAAAGCAGGCGACTTCAACACAATGTCAAGCGCGATTTTTGGCAGAAGTGACATTCAGCCAATCGTCACGGTTATTTTGGCAGTTATTGGGGTTCTTGCAGGCGCTTTATTAATTTTGCAATTATTAAGGATTGTCATTCCAAGAATCGAACTATTTATGTTAATCATCATTATTGTGTATGCAATCTTTATCGTGATTGTAGACATTATTGGATTGTTTAACCAAAGTGTAACATTCGGTCTTCCGTATCTTGCAACATTAGCTACACACTTAATGGTTCTTGGCGCTCTTATTTCATCATCAAGAAGCACAAACTAAAAGATTAATAGCATAAAAAAAGCCGGCGTTTAGCCGGCTTTTTTTATGACCTGTTGTCATCTTTAATTCTGTCATATTCCCCTTCAAAATACTCAGCCAAATATGAATGTCCTTGTATAAATCTGTCGGGATCCATTACGGCATAGTATGCCTGACTCGCTTTCTTTTCATGATCAAAAAGCACATAACTTTTCATCCAGCTGGAACCATACTGACTCCAGATAATTACATGGTCTATATACTTTCTATAATTATGAAACATCTTAAAAAGAAGAGCATACTGATAACCTACAGAATCAGCCTGCTTTTGATTAAGAACTGCAGGCGAAAGCGCTTCGCCGCCTGGTGCGCCGTCGGGCTGCCTGATGTCGATTTCTGAATAGCAAATAGAGTTAAGCAAACCTTCCTCTATAAGATCTGCAAACGAAGAGACTGCACGCTGATTCTGGCTTGCGATAGTCGGATTAACAACATCATGCCCCTGAATGCCAAGACATTCAATTAAGTTTCTGCCATCGTATAAAGGGTCTGTTTTCCATGCAGAGTTTATTTCTCTGATCATGTTGTAAACAACCCTCATCTTAGACCAAACATTAATTTCATAATCGTTATAAATAAGCAGAGGCGGATTTTTACAAACAAACGCATCAATGCTGCCGCTATCATCATGGTTATCCAGCTTCATGTATTCGGGAACAACATTTGGATCGTTGTAGTGTTTTTTATATTTTTCTGCCATTTGTTCATTGGGAACTGCAATGTGTGCGTATTTAAAAACCAGATACATGTAATTCTGCTTTACATCATCTATATCGTTATCAGTCATTGCCATTAGCCAGGAAACATGCCTTAATGCAGATTTCCATTCATTGGGATGATCTCTTAAAATGGTGCTGTGTCTGCTTTCATGAATCTCAACATTAACAACATCAAAAGAGTGGAACGGAATAACGCCCCGTTTTTCGCTTGAACCATATCTGGCATCTGTTGTCATAAAATGCCGCAGTTCATAGAGCACATGATTAAAATAAATCCTTCTGGCAATATTTTTATTTATCTTTAAGTATGGACCTGTTGCGTTAGTGCCGCCTGCGAAATAGCGACCATCGCTGCTCCACTGCATGGAATTAATATTCTCAGGCAAAAGCTGCCTCATCCATGGAGGAGATTGATTTATCCAGGCAAGACAATGTCCGTGAATTTTATAATCGCCTGAATCTCTAATGCCTAAATAAGCTTCGGTAGGAAGCACCCATTCGCAGTCGGTTTCTTCGGACAATTCACTGTCAAGTTTAAATTCAAATCTTGGAAACTGTTCTTTTAGCCATTTGGGAGGCCTTACATGGCAATGCGGTTTAAGGTTGTTTTCGTCAACAAACATATCAAAATGATGTCCTCTGATTGTGTTTGGCTCAACAGCTCCAGTACCGATAGTGCCAATATGGAAGTAACCATTGTTTTTATTATATTTACTTTTAACAGGTTCTACTTCTAAAAAACTTTTATCGTTTACCACATTCGGAATTGGAATTCCTTTTGGATCGCCTTTTGTTATTCTAATATTGCCGATTAATAATTGGTCGCCATCAAGTTTAGTACTGGTTTCTGTATGAAGATCGATATTTAGAAATTCCCAAAAACCTGTTGCCACAGGAGCGGCTGCGCATATCGCTTTTTTGTAATATGTTTCTCCTGCATGAAAACCTATCCAATCAGGATTAATCTGCCCAAGGCTTTCTATATCTGAAGTCCTGATATAAACTTGTGTTCTGTTTGTTCCTGCAAATCCTGCTTCACCCTGAAAACCCTCACCGCCGGAAGACGTTGACCAGATTTCGAATCTCATATATTTACCAATTGCGCCCTTTGGATAGTAAAGATCGAATTCTATAAATGTTTGATTATCCATTACAAGCGGAGGAGAAATTGGCGCTCTTACGCCAAATCCGCCAAAGGATTTTCCTGCCACAGAAGGATCATAGTGAGATGTTAGCATGATGAGACTGCCGGTCTCAAACGGGTCATTTACTAGCTCAAAACCGCTATTCGCATTTGGAAGAACACGCCCATCATTTGTACGCCAGGACTTCCATACAGAAAAATTATTTTCTAAGTCAAATTCGTAAACCGGAATCCTTTCTATTCCACTTCCCGGGTTTTCGCGGACATACGGATCGTTGCTACCTTCTCTAGTACTCATAACTATAATAGAACATTATATCACAATACTAACTAATTTGTCAGGTATACCTATAACTTTTTTAATATTTTGCCCATTAATCCACTTTTGAACGCCAGGCATACTAAGAGCGGTTTTTTCGAGCTCTTCTTTGGCTGTTCCAGCTGCAGTAGTGAACTTATCCCGCATCTTTCCATTCACCTGAACTATAATAGTTACCTGATTATCTTGAGTCAGCTCCTGGTTATATAAAGGCCACTGGCAGACAGAAACAGAGCTTTTATTTCCCAGTTTTTCCCATAATTCCTCTCCTAAATGCGGCGCATAAGCTCCCGCCATTATTATAAGAGGCTGCCACATAGCACGAGGTATTTCTGTCAATTTTGCAAGCTCGTTGGAATAAATCATCATTTGACTAATCGCAGTATTAAAATTAAGGCTTGCAGTATCTTCGGTTACCTTTTTTATCGTTTTATGAAGGAGCTTTTGCAGATCATCTCCGCCTGCTGCCTCGCTTCCTGGTTCTGCATCGCTTATTGGTTTTTCTCCTATTGCCCACAATCTTTCCAGAAAACGTGACACACCTGTGACACCTGCCATATTCCATGGTTTACTCACTTCCAGAGGACCCATGAACATTTCATAAACCCTAAGAGAATCAGCTCCGTATTCTTTAATTATGTCATCAGGATTAATAACATTACCGCGGCTCTTGCTCATTTTTTGATTATCTTCTCCAAGGATCATTCCCTGGTTAACAAGCCGCTGGAAAGGCTCTACAGTATTTACAAGACCCAGATCGTATAACACCTTGTGCCAGAAACGGCTGTATAAAAGATGCAATACAGCATGTTCAACGCCGCCGACATATAAATCAACAGGAAGCCAGTAGTCGATTTTTTCCTTGGAGGCAAATTCTTTATCATTCTTTGGATCAAGGTAGCGGATATAGTACCAGCAAGAACCTGCCCATTGCGGCATAGTGTTAGTTTCTCGTTTTGCTTTTCCTTTACATTTTGGACAGGTTGTATTTACCCATTCCTCAATGCCTGCAAGCGGAGATTCCCCAGTACCTGTTGGAGCATAAGATTTAACATTAGGTAACTTTAACGGCAGTTCGCTTTCCGGCAATGGTACGATCGCAGAGCCATGCTTAGCGGCGCATGTTTCGCAATGCACAACAGGAATAGGCTCGCCCCAATAACGCTGGCGTGAAAAAATCCAATCTCTAAGTTTATAATTAACAGCTTTTTTACCAATGCCTTTTTCTTCCAGCCAACTAGTTATTTTACTTTTAGCCTCTGCTGTCGGCAAACCGGAAAAAGAACCTGAATTAACAGAATATCCGTCTGCGGCAGTGCACTCTTTTGGTGTCTGCTCACAATTCACTTCTCCCTTCTCCTTGGAAACAACTTGAATAATAGGCAGATTAAATGCTTTTGCAAAATCCCAGTCTCTTTCGTCATGAGCGGGTACTGCCATTATTGCGCCTGTTCCGTAGGAAATTAATACATAATCCGCTATCCATATAGGAATTTTTTGATCGTTAACAGGGTTAATTGCATAAGCGCCTGTAAATACACCTGTCTTTTCTTTTGCAAGATCTGTGCGTTCCAAATCGCTCTTTCTGGCTGCAGCATCTATGTATGATGTTACCGCTTGTTTTTGTTCAGGGGTTGTAAGTTTTTCTACAAGCGAATGTTCCGGCGATAATACCATATATGTTGCGCCAAAAAGAGTGTCAGGACGTGTGGTGTAAATTTCTATGGAAAACTCATCCTCTTGCGAATTATTGCATGCAGTTTCGCTATTTGCGAAACTGCTAACGTTTAGAGTCGACTTGTCGACTCTAAACGTTACATTTGCACCTTCGCTGCGTCCAATCCAGTTGCTCTGCATTTGTTTAACAGGTTCGGGCCAATCAAGAATATCAAGATCTGCAAGCAGTCTTTCTGCATAAGCTGTTATTTTAAGTATCCACTGACGAATTCTTTTTCGTGTGGTTTTTTCGCCGCAGCGATCGCACAAACCGTCTTTTACTTCTTCGTTGGCAAGACCTGTCTTACAGGAAGGACACCAGTTAATCGGACTTTCTGCTTCGTATGCAAGTCCTTTTTCAAAAAGTTTAAGAAAAATCCACTGTGTCCAGTGGTAGTAATCATCTGTGGATGTATCAACTTCGCGATCCCAATCGTAAGAAAAACCCAGCGCTTTTATTTGCCTGCGGAACTTATCTATGTTTGCAGCAGTTGTAACGGCTGGATGCGTGCCTGTTTGAATTGCATAATTTTCCGCAGGCAGACCAAAAGAATCAAAACCCATAGGGTGTAAAACATTGTAACCGTTCATGCGAAGGAAACGGCAGTAAATATCGGTAGCCGTATAGCCTTCCGGATGCCCTACATGAAGCCCCTGCCCCGAAGGATAAGGGAACATATCAAGCACATAGCGGCGCTTATCTTTGGGAATTGCAGGGTCTTCCGCTGCTTTAAAGGTTTTGTTTTTAGCCCAGAATTCCTGCCATTTGGGCTCAATTGTATCAAAAGGGTACTTTGCCATGTGTTACTCCGTAATTGCATTATATAGAAATTATATGCTATAATCTACTTATGGATTATTTTTTCGCTCAAGCATTAACAGATATGATTCAGCGTTCAAAGGTTTGTCCTGATCGCCCATTACGCTGTATTATCATTGTCAATCCTGCCGCCGGCGGATACAACATACGTTCCAGATGGGAAAAAAGCGTACAAATTTTAAAAGACAACCGTCAAAAAGCTTTGGCAAGCCCAACCAGGCAGATTTATAAAAACGTTATTTTAAATCTAACCGAAGGCAAAGGATCTGCCGGCGAAATAACCAAGTCATTTATCGAAAGAGCTGTAAAAGATCCGCTTCCGTTCTATCTTATTATCAGCGCAGGCGGCGATGGAACGCACGGCGAAGTAATGAACTCTGTTTATAATGCGCCTGTCAATGTACGAAGAGCTTTGGCAGTGCTCAGACTCCCCATGGGAACAGGCAACGACGGCTCTGACTATTCAAACCTGGCGGATGCTCTTGAACTATTATTAAAACCTTCTCATGTAGAATACGCTCCTGCGGTACAGCTGGTTACAGCGCCAAACGGACCGACAAGCTGGAAAGGTCCTTTCCTTGCTTTTAATATTTGTTCTGTCGGATTAGATGCGTATGTAACCCACATGACCAACGAAATGAAAGGAAAAAAACCAGGCGACTCATACAAATTCCAGGTAGATATGGCGGCTCTTTCCTATGATCGCAAATACAAAGTAGATTACATAAATGTGCGTGCTTTTAACAGCGAAAACAAAGAATTACTTTTTTTAAGAGAAAAACTGCTTTTATTGGCGATGGGTGTTTCAGGAAACAGAACATACGGCTCACAGCAGCTTATTCTCCCGGATGATCGTAACGTTTGCGGAATAAAACAAATGTCTTTATTTAAAAAACTGGCAATTAAAGGCCAGGTTGCCAAAGGAAAGCACGCAGGCAATCCTAACGTTTTTCTATTTAACGCACACCGTCTGGAATTTGAAGGCAGACGGAATATACTTGCGCAGATGGACGGCGAGACTGTTCTTTTAAAACCCGAAGATTTTCCTGCAAAAATGGAACTTACTGCTCCCGTAATACCATTATTAAGAAAGGGTATAAAATAAATAATTGACAACACAGAAAATACATGTTAATGTGTTAAACTTATGTAGCTAATTGAGGGGGGTACAATGGCTGCGGCGAATACAAGTACAAATAAAAAGAAGAAAAAAATACCGCCAATCGATCAGGAATTCCTTGATAAAATGGAAACTGCGCTTTTGGCTCTTAAATCCGAAATCGTTGACAACTTAATTGCCAGCAATGATGATTTCAAGGAAATCATGGAAGGCGAAGAGCCAAAAGATCTTGCCGACATTGCATCTGATGATATCGACCGTAAGATGATCGAAGCTATCGGCTCACAGGAATTAAAGCGGTTAAAATTAATAGAATCTGCTATAACACGCATCAAACAGGGGAAGTACGGACACTGTATAAAATGCGGAAAAAGGATTCCTCAGGATCGCTTAATGGCAATCCCTTATGCATTAATGTGTATCGAATGTAAATCCGAAGAAGAAAGGCGTAACCGCTAAAGAACGCAATGACAAAAAAAGCAATTGTTTTACTGGCAGACGGCTTTGAAGATGTTGAAGCTGTTACTCCTATAGATTATCTTTGCCGTGCCGGAGTAGAAGTTACCAAAGTGTCAATTTCAGACAGCACTACGGTAACAAGCAGATGGGGCGGCATAAAAATTATCGCAAACACTACATTGGCAGAGTTACTCAGGCAAGGCGGCAGCGATTTTGACGCAGTCATCATTCCAGGCGGAATGCCTGGCGCAACAGCACTGGCAGCTTCTGCAGAAACTGGTGAACTAATAAAAAAAATGACAGCGGCAGGGAAATTAATTTGCGCAATTTGCGCATCTCCTGTACTGGTTCTCGCTCCGCTTGGGATTCTTACAGGTAAAAAGTATACCTGTTATTTAGGAATGGAAGAAAAAACAAGCGAAGGCACCTGGCTGGAAGAGCGTGTTGTAACAGACGGCAACTTAATAACAAGCCGTGCTGCAGGGACAACAGGCGAGTGGGTAATTGCGATTATCGAAAAATTACTAGATAAAGAAACCGCAGAAAAAATAGCAAAAACAATTCTTCTATAAAAAATTACCAAAGAAGACCTCACACGGAGTACACGGAGACACGGAGTTATAATTCGTACAGCGTAAAATCAAAATTAAGAAATTCTACCACGAACCAGCACGAACCTACACGAACCCTGGCTTTGATGTCTTAGCAGTAGTTCGTGTGGTTAGTGGTTAAAATAAGGATTTCTTACTTTTGTAAAATTTTCGCGAAGGATTTTAACTTTCCGCTTTTAATATTTGTTCCAGGTACTTCCAAAATTTCCCGCGCAACTTTATTGCCAAGCGCGGCGCACTCGGATAAAGATTTTCCGCGTATCCATGCAGATATAAAAGCTGCGCAAAAAGTATCTCCTGCGCCAAGCGTATTTCTCGGAGTAATGGCAAAGGTTGGCTCATGATACACTGTGCCGCCCGCAACAACAATTGCGCCGCGCCCGCCCAGTTTAACAACAACTATCGGAAACAATTCGCCGTCTGTTATTATTTTTAACATTGGGCATACGTCACGTAAAATGATCGCTTCTTTTTCTTTATCTGTAAAAACGGTTTCTTCGTCACGGCTTTTTCTTACTGTATTATAAAAAGCTAAAGCTTCATCGGCATTCATAAAAACAAACAGCGGAAAACTGCGGCTATAGGTTAAAATCTCTTCCGCTTTGCTTTTTACCTGAAAAATAGAAGCGGCATCTAAAGCCACAGGAATTCCATGGCGGCTTGCTTTTAATAAAATGTGCTGCACAAGCGGGCGGCGATCCAGTATATAACCATCCAATACAACTACTTCGGCGGCGGTTATTAGTTCTTCAGGAACATTATTTTCATTCAGCTCCAAAGCAGCGCCAGGGCTTGCGGCAAAGCGAGTCTCGCCGTTCATATTACAGGCAAAGCATAATCCTGTTTTTTCGTTAGATTTTATTAACAGAGTTTTTACGCCTGCATCTTTAATTTGCTCTTCAAAAATTTCAGACAAGGAATCCTGTCCGACACATCCGCAAAACGCAGAGTCCATACCAAGCATGCCCGAAATTTTTGCAACATTTGCAGCTCCGCCGCCTGAGCTTTTTACCGCTTTTTCAAAATCAATCGATGGTTCTTTTAGAAATGCCTCAGCTTTATCACGGCTTATATGCTGAACCGACTCCAGAATGCCGTACTTTTGCGCAAGGTTATTATCGATATTAACAAAAACATCGACAATCGGATTGCCGATACATAACAACGAGCTGCTTTGCAACTCATTATCTAGCAGCCCATTGCCTTGTGTTTCGTTTATTCCCAAATCGTTCACAATAATATTTTACACAAACTACCTTGGTTTAGCAATAATATCTGCAAGCGCAGGATTCTTAACAAGGTCATATTTTAATCCTTCTGCACGGCCTTTATTAATATAATCCTTATTTTGGAAAGAATATGAAAAATGTGTATGTGTGTTATAAGTTCCCTGCATAAGCGCAAAAGCATCTTCTGTCATTACAAGTTCTTCGTCGGTAGGAATTATATAAATAGGAATTTTTGACTCAGGCTTACTTATCAGCGTTTCTGTATTTCTGGTTCGAGAAATATCGTTCTTAACAGGATCGTAAACCATGCCGATGCCTTCAAGTCCATTAAGGATTTTATCTCTCATAAACCAGGCAAACTCGCCGACGCCTGCTGTTAAAACAAGCGCATCCACTCTGCCAAGAATAGCCTGATACGCTCCTATGTACTTTTTAACACGGTGAGCTTCTATTTTTTGAGCACGCAATGCATCGATATTACCTGATTCTGCGGCTGCCTGAATGTCACGCCTGTCTGTATATTTACCGGTTAGCCCATAAAGCCCTGATGATTTATTAAGCGCGCTTTCGATTTCTGAAACGCTCATCCCTGTTTTGCGCATAACATAGAAAGGAAGAGACGGATCAACATCGCCAGATCTTGTTCCCATGACAAGCCCTTCCAGAGGCGTCATACCCATTGATGTATCAAAAGACAAGCCGTCTTTAACTGCGTTTACCGATGCGCCGTTTCCAAGATGGCAAATAATAACATTTGTCTTAAAAGGATCTTGCCCCAAAAGGACAGCGGCACGTTTTGCAGTGTAAAGAAAACTTGTTCCATGAAAACCGTAACGGCGCACTCTGTGTTTTTTATACCAATCCAGCGGAACTGCATACAAATAATTTTTTGGCGGCATAGTTTGATGCCATGCAGTATCCATAATTGCGCAATGCGGCACATTGGGCAGAACTTTTTTTGCAGCTTCTATTCCCATGATATTTGCAGGATTATGCAAGGGGCTTAAATCCTGCATTATAGTAAATGCTTCCATTGCTGCATCATCTACAATGACGGATTTTGTAAATTTGTCACCACCGTGCACAACACGATGACCAACTGCGGTGATAACCGACATGTCGCTTATCACACCTGTTTCTTTATTGGTCAGAGTTTTAATAATTAGTTCTATTGCATCGGCATGAGTTGGACAATCCTGTTTAAAAACAACTTCTTCCCTGCCTTTGGCTTTGTGAGTAATAAAAGAACCGCTAACGGAAGCTTTTTCTACGATTCCGACCGCCAAAACGTCCTTTGTCTCCCAGTCATAGACCTGATATTTAGCTGATGATGAACCGCAATTCAATGTTAAAATAATCATATTTTTCCGCCTTCTGTTTAATTTACTAAAAGGTCATTGTACCATAGTTATTTGAAACCTGAAAGTGTCGAACAATACTAAATTTTTTATAGTTGTTTTATTCCAGTTGCTTTATTATATTTAATGGTATATTCTTCAAGTTCTAAGGGGCATACTCTTAAGGAGCACACATTATGGAAAAAAAACGTACATCCATACGTAACAGGGTAATAACATTTTCTGCCATTTTATTCGCACTTATTTTAGTTGGCGGAACTATTGTTTACGTTATTGCCATGCAGCAAACTATTCGGCAGAACACAGGCTATGAATTAACACAGTCTTTGGAAATTGAACGCATTAAACTTGAGGCGTCGGTAAACGGAGAAATTGCTCTTGCCATGAAAATGGCAACATCGCCGCTTATTATACGGCATTTCAGCGACCCGGCTGATGCATATTTAAAAAGAAACGCATTTGATGAAATCGAAGGTTACAGAGCGGCTTTTGACAGTAAAATAGTTTTTTGGGCAAGCGATGTAGATAAAGAATTTTATTTCTCAGAAGACAGTCATTATACAATTGACGCAGAAGATCCTGACAACTACTGGTATAAAATGACACTCTTCGAAACAGAAAAATATAATTTTAATATTAACTACAACGATGTAGCCGGAACAACAAACCTTTGGATTAATGCGCCTGTTTTTAATTCCAGGCGAGTTCCTATCGGTCTTGTTGGAACAGGTATTGTACTAACCGAATTTGTTAATACGATATACCAAAATTACAAAGGAAACGCAACATTATATCTCTTTAACGCAGAAGGCGAAGTAACAGGCGCACGTGATTCAAGACTTGTAGCGAACAAAGAATTAATTGTTAATTATAAGGGAAGTCTTGGCGAAGAAATCTTTAACAAAGCAAAATCGCTTGAGCCTGGAGAATATAGCATCTTTGAAGCGCCTGAGGGTGTTATCGCTGTTGGTCAAGTTCCGGCTCTGGGCTGGTATATTGCAGCTATTCAGCCAATAGGACTTGCCGCAATTTTTGGCAACAGCATGACTTTACTATTCCTTTTAATGATTGCGGTAGTTGCAAGCATCTTTGTTATCTTCTATTTGTATATTTCACGATTGCTAATGCCGCTTAACTACATGGTTCAAACTCTTGATCATATTTCTTTAGACTGGGATTTAACACAACGGCTTGAACTTGGCAGAAAAGACGAAATTGGCACTTTAGGCGAATTCTTTAATATTACATTTGAAAAAATGAGAGAACTTATTCTTCATATCAAAGGAAAGACTATTGCCTTAACGGACACAGGTGATGAATTAACGTCATACATGGGTATTACCAAAAAAGACATAGAAGAAATTAATTCCAGCATGCAGCATATGAGAGAACAAATGCTGATTCAGTCAGATAAGGTAAACTCTGCCGCAGGATCAATGGAACGAATTATAGTTGGAATTGATGAATTAAACACACATATTACCACACAGGCGGAGAGCGTTGCTCAATCTTCTTCTGCTATCGAAGAAATGCTTGCAAACATTCAATCTGTCACTCAAACATTGGTAAAAAATACCGCTAATATAAATTCACTGGCGGAATCTTCAGAAGCGGGACGAACGGATCTGCACAAGGTTTCAACTGATATTCAGGAAATTGCGCAGGAATCCGAAGGCTTGCTGCAGATTAACTCTGTAATGCAGAACATAGCAAGTCAGACAAATCTTCTTGCCATGAACGCCGCTATCGAAGCTGCGCATGCAGGCGAATCCGGCAAAGGATTCGCTGTTGTTGCCGACGAAATCCGCAAATTGGCGGAAAATTCCGGCAAACAGTCAAAGACTATCAGCGCAGTTCTTAAAAGAATAAAAATGATGATCGATACAATTACAAAATCAACAAGCGTTGTTTTGGAAAGATTCGAGACAATCGAAAAAGAAGTACAAATTGTATCGAATCAAGAACACCAAATTCGCAACGCAATGGAAGAACAGGGCGAAGGCAGCCGGCAGATATTAGAAGCTGTAACTCAGTTAAATTCTGTAACAGGTCTTGTACGAAAATCATCTTCTGACATGACAAACGAAAGCAAAGATGTATTAGACCAAAGCAAAACTCTAAAAACAATTACAGCAGAAGTTGCAGGTGATATGGACGAAATGACAAAAAGCTCGGAAGAAATCAACACCGCATTCACAAGAGTACAGGAAATAACCGAGGAAAACAAAGGTAACATTGCAGAATTAAGCTGCGATATCTTGAAGTTTAAAGTTGAGTAAGAGGGTTATCGAGCGATACATCTGTCGATGTGTACTATCAGCGATAGTTCTATCGAGCGATAGAATTATCGCATTAGAGCACGCGGGTTTACAGTTGCACCGTTTTTGTAAACGGTAAAGTGTAAGTGTGAACCCGTACTCTGACCTGTGCTGCCTACATCGCCGATACGTTCACCTGCGGCAACATAAGCGCCTGTCCTTGTGCGTATAACATTTAAGTGCGCATACAGAGTACGGTAACCTGCGTTATGATTTATTACTATATAATTTCCAAGAACACGATCAAATCCAACTGCGCTGACACGGCCTGCCATTGCGGCTCTTACAGGAGCGCCTGTGCTTCCTCTAATGTCAATGCCGTTATGAAACTGTCTGCGGTTTCTGTTAAAAGGATCTCTTCTCCATCCGTAGAATGATGTAATAGCGCCGTTAACAGGCCAAATAAATAAATCGCCGTTAATTTCCTGAAGCCTTGCCCAATCTAGCCGTGCTCCAGGAATAAAAAGATCTGTTCCTACCGCAACCTTATCAGAAAAAAGTTCATTCGCAATTTGAATGGCTTCGCTGTCGGCTTTATATCTTTCTGCTATACCGCTTAAAGTTTCTCCGCTTCTAACAGTGTGAAAAACACCATCTTGATTCGGAATTCTTAAAGCTCTTCCAACCTGAAGAAGCCTTGTATTTGAAATTTTATTAACAGAAATAATAGTATCTTGATTTAATCCAAAGCTGATAGCAAGATTACTGATGTTTTCTCCGCTTTTAATAACATGAGAATCATAAAGAAGGGTGCGGGTTTTTGTTAAAGATTCAGGTTCTGTAACAGATTCAAAGGATGCGTTGGTAAGAATAATTCCGTCATCTTCTAAAGTTCCTTCTTCGGAAAGATAGCCGCCGCCAATACCATAGAGTTCTGATTGCTCACGCTGCGGAAGATACTGTGCCGGGTTTACCATCGATACCAGGCATAGAGCAGCTGCCAATCTGAAGATATTTTTGCCTGTTAGACCATGTTTGGTCAGATCCTTACCTTTCAATAACATAACTTAATTTTAAACTACTTTAACCTCATTAATCAATATCTTGGCAAAAGCCATTATTCGTCTTCATTTTCCAATATCTTTAATAAATCCCTAATTTCAGCCGCCTGCTCGTATTCCTCTTCGGCAATAGCCTGCTCCAGCTGTTCTTTTAAAGACCTATATTGATCATCGGTATTTTCTTCCAAGTCATTTATAAAGAAAGTTAAAGGAACGCCTGTTTGTTCAATAATGGCAGAAGCCAGGTAAATAGGGCATTTTTTGCGGGTTGCTATGGCAAAAGCGTCAGATGGGCGGCTATCCAGAATAAGGGGCTTTTCTCTGGTATATTCACCGCCTGTAATGACCAGACGAGCATGAAAAACATCATCTTTTAGCTCGTAAACTTCGACCTTTTTTATAGCCAAATTAACATTAGAAAGCATATTTAGAAAAAGATCGTGGGTATGGGGTCTGGACAGGTTCATCCCCTCTTTGCCCATCAATATTGACTGCATTTCCAGAGTACCGATAAAAATAGGTACTGCAATTTCCATGTCTTTTGGTTTAAGCAGTATGGCATTTCCGTGGCTGGTCTTTAAAATAGACCAAATCTCACTTATTATCATTGCTTTCAATAGCTTTTCCTAACTTATTAATTTAATAAAATCATTCAATAAGGGGTAAGAGCTAAACACCTTTTGCGCTTCATCTATATAATACCGCCCCTTTTCTTCCGCTTCAGGGAAAACACCTGAGCCGTTTAGGGTTTCAATCAGCTCATCTACTTCGGGAGATGTAATTCCCTCTTGTTTAGCTGCATGAAAATAATAAAAAATACGTTCCTTTTTTTCAGGATATTTATGCATATACATTAGGACAGGAAGTCCTTTTTTTCCTTCGACTACATCGTCTCCGCGCTTTTTTCCTGGAATACCAGTGGTAAGGTTTTTTACATCATCTAGAATTTGAAAACCAACACCCATAATATCAGCGGCTTCTGCCAATTGCTTCGCTGTCTGCGCAGAAGCTCCTGCCGCATACGAGCCCAGTTCTGCCGCAAGACGGGCAAGGCTTCCTGTTTTCATTCGGCACATTAGAATATAATCGTCTATGCCTGGAACTATCGATACATTTCTATGCCAGTTAATATCCATTGCCTGTCCCAGATGAAGCCTGCGCATACAATCCAGCCAAAGTTTATAAAAATTTTCCTTATTGGAAATTTGGGTATTATCAATACAACTAGAAGCAAGAAAATAGAAAAAGGAAGCTGAATTTATTGCTGTATCTACGCCGAAAGTTTTATGAATGGCAGGTTTTCCACGCCGCTCGTCGGATTCATCTTCTATATCATCATGAATCAAACTTGCATTATGAGAAAACTCTACTACTGGCGTAAGAGGTATTGCAGCATCGCCGCCGCCAAGAGCTTCGCAGACAAGCGTCATTAATAAAGGACGCCAGCGTTTCCCGCCCCGGAAAACAAGCTCCTTAAGCGGCTCTGTCAGAAAATGCAGCGATTTTTCATCAGCCATTTTTCCAATTTCTGTAAACACGCTTTCTGCCCATACGGGATCGGGGCTATCCGGCAGCCAGCGTTTAAGTTCGTTCTCGATTTTTAATAACTGTTGTGTATACTCAATACCCATAAGCCATTATAATCAAATAAATGGCAGATTACAAGAAACCAGATCATTGGACGCAGAAAGCCCGTAAAGAAGGATACCCTGCCCGTTCGGTGTATAAACTAAAAGAAATCGATGAAAAATACAAACTTTTAAAAAATAAAGGCAAAATACTGGATATTGGCGCAGCTCCAGGAAGCTGGAGTCTTTATATACTGCGTAATTTTAAAAATGTATTTCTCTCTGCCGCCGATCTTTCTCCGCTTTCACGCGAGCTAGACAACGGTTTATTCGACAGCAGCAATTTCTTCTTTGTTCAAGGCGACATTACAACCGCAGAAATAAGCGAAGCGCTTTTATCTAAAGGTCCTTACAACACAATAATAAGCGATGCCGCTCCAAACACAACAGGTAATCATATGATAGATTCCGCCCGCTCTCTTGACCTTGCGGAAATGGTAATTTCATACGCAGAAAGCGCACTTGCCAAAGAAGGTAATCTTGTTTTAAAGGTATTTCAGGGCAGCGGCGTTGATGAACTTTTAAAACGAATGCGTACAATGTTTAATACAACAAAAAGTTTTAAGCCAAGCGCCTGCCGAGGAGAATCTGTCGAAACTTATTATTTGGGATTGGGAAAAAAGTAAAAATTATTCATCTGTTGCAATATTATCAAGCGACGAGAACATATTAGAGAACGGAGAGACAACGTCAATTTCTACAATTAAGTCCTGAACCTCGTCGTTAACCGGGTAATCCTGATTAATTTCAACTTCGCTTGCAAGCGCAAGAAGACCTTTGCGTTTTGGTTTTTTGGATTCATCGATCGCTTTGTTCGCAGCGCTTGCTTTTGCAAAAAGACCTTTATCTGATAATTTATATACGCTTGCTTTTTTAAGAAGACCTTTTTTGTAAGAAACAGGCGATGTTTTTCTCATTAAGAAACGGGTTGCCATTTGCAACAGGCCAACAGAGTACGGCTGAACAGGTACAATTGCCTCACGCAGAGCAACATCAATTATGTTAACTTCTTCTGCATCGCCAATTTCTTCTATCTCGTCAATTTCTTCGACTTCTTCAAACTCTTCCGCTTCGCTGATTTCATCAATGCCTTCCGCTTCTTCTGCTTCCTCAATTGCATCGACATCTTCTATTTCTTCAATATCATCAATTTCTTCAAGCGCCTGCGCATCAGAATCATCGCTCTGCCGTGATTCAACAATTTTTTCTACAGTCTTGGTCTGAACAATTACAGCGCCGCTGCCAACTTTTATAATGGCAAGAAGCTCATCCCAGGAGTTATCGATAATATTATTTATGCCGGCTTCCATGCGGCTGCTTAATTTAAGATTGTGTTTTAATTCTGAGCGAATTTCATCACGCCGCTGTTCAAGTTCAAGAATCCATCTGGCTCTTTCCTGACCTGATTTATTAACATATAACTGGTTAAAAAGACTTGCTTTAAGACGTTTTAAGCGGTTACGCACAACAGCAGAAGGATTTGGTTTTAAATTAATAAGGAAGAACAATGTCAGGAAAAATGTTAAAAACATGGAAAGATTCAGAATAAGCTTCATAGGTTCGGAGATAGAAAAAAGATAATCATTTATCAGGCGTCCAAAGAAGATTCCCTCGCGGCTTCCGTTTGTTTTTGCAGAAATTAAGGAATAGTTTGTACCAGACCCCTGCGAATCAAACGTTACACGATCCTGTACGCCTTCCTGCCAAACTTCGGATGCCAATTTGCGGATATCCGCTTTGGAAACTTCCGGGCTTCCCAAAAGAATACCAGGCGGCTCGCCTACAACAGCTATATCATCGCTTACTTTTAATCTGCCTTCGGCAATCAATCTTTCAGCTAACGTTCTGATTCCAATATTAAACAGAGCTGTTCCGCGGTAAACATCCATGGAATCAAAGAACGGGTACGCAAAGATTACTCTTTCTCCCTGCTCATCCATTATATATTTAGGCAGGCTGCCGTCAGGAACACTGACAATTTCATAGGGAAGCGCTAACGGGTCTTCGTTGTAGTTTCGATACGATGTAGAATCACGGTTTTGGCTGATAATATCCCGAGTAGAAGTAGAAAAGTGAATTCTTAATCCATTAGTGTCAATAAACTGAACAGACTGAAGTCCGCTAATCGATTCCAGCAATATCCCGTAGATTCTGGATCGCTCATAAATATCATTTGCGCTTTGGTTATACAGGAAGCTGCTTCGAATAGCCTGTTCTTTTAAGGTTTCTGCAAACCTGTCCTGAAGCTCAATAATATGATCTTGAACAAGCTGCGCATCAATTTTATTTTCTTTAACGTAGGATTTAACAACAGATGGATTATAGAAACGGGTCTGTATAAAATTCAACAGCTCTTTGTCTGCCAGAAACGATAATCCGGCAAAGATGAGAACCGAAATTAAGAGAGCCGATAACGGCTTTAAAAAAGTAGACAATTTATAATCCGTTTGTTCTATTATCGGCAATAAATTTAACGGGTTAAGAGGAAGACGATGTCGGCGGGGCTACCTCAGCATTATTCAAAGCTGGATTAACCCCAAGACGTTTCATTTGCTCCTCTGCCTCTTTCTGGGCGCTATATTCATGTCTTAATTGATTCGATTTAACAATAGTATTCTTTAAAGCGGATAATTCCGGCTTTATTCCCTTAATTTTTTCCCTGTCTTCTATGACGACATTTGTTTTAAAGAAATCATCCAAAGCAGAAAGAGTCCTGTGAAAAGCCTGAACTTCCCTGATATTTCTTTCCAAATAGCTAATAATCTGGTCTTCATTCATAGCAGAAAGCTTTGTATAAGCAGGTCCACGGACAAAACTTGTCAAAATCTTGGTTTTTTTCTCCATATCGTCCATAAATTGATGAAAATAGACCTTTTCCTTTACAGGAATACCCTTGGTATCGTCCATTTTATCAACATTGTATATGACTTCTTCCTTTTCAGCGTTTGTAATCTGCCTAATCAGCTCTTTTATGGTCTCAAAGAAAGTTTTTTTGCGGCTTTCCATTACTGTTTGGTTATCATAAAGCTTTCCGCTGATTTCGATAAGTGAATTTGACGCTCCGCCGATTACCTGAATACCATCTAAAAGAATTTGTTTATAATTTACAGCCGCTTTTGCTGCTTTTGGCTTATCCTCTTTAACCATCAGAGTATTTAAAATGGAATCCCTAAGATCCACGCTGCTGCTCGAATAATCTTCCTTGATGATTTCCTCTATTAGTTCCTTGTAAAACGGTGAACCTGGCATTGCTGAAGGCATCTTTTTCCTGATGTTATCAAGCGTTGTTTCATTTTGCGACATTGCCTGGGTTATATTTTGACGGACAGTCAGCTTGTAATTTTCCCTGTAATAGATATTTAGCTCTTTAAGGGTATTCATCGCAGAGGTGGTTGTTCTGTTTAATTTAGTAAGACATTCACTAATTATACTGATGGTTATCGTATCGACGCCAATTTTAGAGTGCATTGTCATTTCAGAAACTGCCTTGGTCATAGGAGATTGGGAGTCAGGCGAAAAACTAACCCAATCTACGTACCTAATAAGCCCGACAATCCGTTTTATTCGGTCTAAGTTAAGAAAATCGACTCCCAGCTGATAAAAATTGACTAAAAAGTCCAGTTGGCTGTCAAAATTCGATAATCTAATAGAAAGCTGTTCTATACGCTTAGCTTCCTGGAAAGGAGTAATATCGGGAACTTCCAATTCGCTGATTTTTGATTCTTGTTTGTACGGATCTTCGTCTATCGACTTTTTCTTTAAGTAAATGTTATATAAAGAGGCAAACGAACTTTGAAAAACCCTAAGCTCTTCCTTTAATTTGAGCAATTCTACCCTTTCAAGCCAATCTTTCCGCTTTAAAAGGACTTGTTGGAGGTTTTCTATGTAGTTTGCAAGATTTGAATCTGCCATTTCTTAAAGTATGATACAAATATACAAAAAAAGCAAATATCGATAAAGCAAAATGACGTTTTCGCACCCATATAGTGTATGAAAATGAACTTAATGAAACTTAAAACCTTTTTTGCCTTGGTTCTGCAGCTTGCAATTCTATTTATAAGCGGCTGTAGAGATATTAATCCTTCTTTCTACACAATAAAACTGCCTATTGCGCCTGAACCATGGGTTTCTTTGCTAGGCGAACCCTCGTGGCGTATTGAATGGCTCAACCCCGATGGATACAAGCAAACAGCAGATATCCTGCCTGGAAGCAGTTTTAATGTCGAAATACCTGCTACCTGGGCAAATCCTGTTACAGCTTACCCCTATTGGTCTAAACACAATTTAATTCCAGGCTTATTTAAGCCGGCAGGAGCTATTTTTCCATTTGATGTTTCTTCGGGCAACGGGAAAAACGAGCTGATTTTGAGCTGGGAAGCGGGAATAGATGCGGTGTTTTATTGGGAACTTGCGCTTGCCAACAAGGGGAATTATTCCCGCATCCCCGCAAACTTTAACTGGATACGATTTCGGGAGCTTTTTAAAACAGAGGCGCTAAGCGAAGCTGTCTGCAAAGACCCATGGCTTGTAAATTGGCGTTCTGTGGCGGAGAAAACAACTGCGAATAATTTTGACAAGCGCAGGCTTGTTCCGGAAGCGTCAGCCTCAAGGGTTTTTCCTGTTCCATTAAGTTCCTGGTATGGAACTTCACCTTTTTCAAGTTCAATAAACGGTTCGGCTTTTCCTGTACGTCCTGGAATCAATGTATGGATTTCGTCCGAAGGCATATTAAGAGTTAATATGGATGCCTGGGTTTTTATTGAATGGTAATGCTATTTCTGGTAGTATGAAGCTATGAAGCATCTGCCTGTTTTAGTGTTATTAATTCTCCTTGCATGTCCAATTTGGGCGCAAAATCAGCCTATATACGCAGGGCTTAGCAACGAAGACCAGCTCTCTTTTGTTGGCATGATGATGGCGGATATGCTTGAGCGATTTGGAACGCCAAGGTCTGTTGTTCCAGAAAGAGGCAGAGAAGTTTGGCAGGATGATGTTGTCTTTCAATATAACGGCGTTGATTTTTATGTCTACAGAGATCGTGTTTGGCAGATAAAAATAGCATCTACGCATGGTATCTCCAATGGAGACAGAAAACCTGCCGCACTACTTGCTTTGGGAAGCATCCCTAACGGAAGCGCTGTTGAAGATAAAGGGGATCATGCGATCATAACAATTTCGGGCAGAATTTGGTCTTTAATAATGAGGGTCAATTTCAGCAATACAAGCAACACCGGGCAGGTTACAGCGATATACATATACCGCCCTGATTTTTAAAGGTTAATTTATGGCAAAGAACTGTTTATGCTTAACTGCAAAAACCATAAAAAGAAATTTAGAAATATTAAAAAAATACCGCAAGTTCACAGACATTGCAGAACTTCGTGTAGATTGCCTTGATCCTGACGAACGCCTGCATATACGGCGCTTTCCTGAACTCGCAGGTCTTCCTGTTGTTTTAACAATTAGGCGTGACATTGACGGAGGATTTTTCACAGGCGGCGAGGGAGCAAGAGTCAAACTGCTTGCAAATGGACTAGCTTATGCAAACACCGACAGCAGATTTAATTTTGCTTATGTCGATATCGAAGAAGATCTTCAAGTTCCAAGTTTAGAAGAAGCAACACGCACATTTGGAACAAGAATTATACGTTCCTGTCACAACTTAGACGGTGTTATGAATGATATTCCTGCAAAAATGAAATCCATGCAGCGATCCGGTGACGAAATCGTAAAAATAGCAGTTTCTGTTAAATCTACAAAAGATGTATTAAAAGTTTATCAGGCTTCCAGAGACTGCAAAGTAAATGAAAAAATTCTTATTGGCATGGGGCATTACGGCATCTGTTCAAGAATTCTTGCAGAAAAATTCGGTTCTTTTTTAACTTATTCAAGTGCGTTATCTGAAACAGAAACTCCTGGAGCATCTGGGCAAATGGATGTCCGCGAACTTGCCGAATTGTATCGATTCAAAAAAATTACAAGTGAAACAAAAATTAACGGTATAGTAGGTTATCCGTTAAAGGCAAGCGTAAGCCCGTGGTTTTTTAATAAAATTTACAGTTTAGATAATATTGATGCGGTGTATGTACCCTTCCCTACTGATTCGATTAATGATTTTCTGGAGCTTGCAGAAGCTATGGATATTAATGGTGTTTCTGTTACCGTGCCGTATAAAGAAGCGGTGCTTCCTAAGCTTGCATTAACTACAGCTGCGGTGCAATCAATCGGCGCATGCAATACAATATATCGATCCGAAGAAGGCTGGCTTGGAGACAATACAGACTGTGCGGGTTTTTCCGCATCTCTTCTTGGTTTTTTAAACAAGAAAAATTTAAAACGGCATAGAATTACAATAATAGGAGCTGGCGGCGTTTCCCGCGCTGTCGCTTCAGAAATATTCCGTCTTGGCGGCAAAGCGTTAATATTAAACCGCACTGTTCATAAAGCAAGAAACATTGCTTTAAAATACAACTTTAAGTGGGGCGGACTTGATAATCAGGGAATTGAACTTATGTCAAAATACAATGATGCAATTATTCAAACAACTTCTTTGGGAATGGAAGGATACGAAGCATCTGATCCTTTGGAACTTTATTCATTTACTGGAAAAGAAGCTGTTATGGATTTAATTTATACTCCGCCTATAACACCGTTCTTAAGCAGGGCAATGTCTGCAGGATGCAGAACAATAAACGGATATGACATGGTTATAAGGCAGGCTTGCCTTCAGTATGCTCGTTTTACAGGCGGAGAAATACCGCAAAACCTTTTAGCGCAGTTTACTACAATGGGAGAAGATTCATGGAACAAGATAAGATCGGCTTAATGAAAGAAGCCGCCGCAAAGACTGCGGTAAATAACATGGTAAAAAGCGGAATGAAGCTTGGGCTTGGAACAGGCTCTACCGCAATTCACGCAGTGCGAAGAGTGGGCGAACTTTTAGCGCAGGGAACATTATGTGACATTTGCGCTTTTGCCACAAGTTTTCAGGCAGAGATTGAATGTGAAAAGTTGCGCATACCATTTTTTACACTTAACTCGCGCGAGCTTTCTTTGGGGTTAGATTTAACAATTGACGGCGCTGACGAAGTAGATCCAAAAAATAATTTAATCAAAGGCGGCGGCGGAGCACATTTAATCGAAAAATTAGCCGCTTATGCTTCTTTGGAATATGCAATTATTGTTGATGAATCAAAAATTGTAGAATCTTTAGGCATAGGATTTCCGGTTCCGGTAGAAGTAATACCTGCAGCAAGAGTACAAGTTACAAAAGCACTTGAAAAACTTGGAGCAGATGTTATACTAAGAGAGGCAGTACGAAAAGCCGGACCGATTATTACTGAGCATGGAAATCTAATTCTGGACATCCGCTTTAAAAACCAGATTGATCCTTCTTTCATGGAAACAGAATTAAATCTAATTCCCGGCGTTGTGGAAAACGGATTCTTTACCCGTAAACCGCCGATAGTTTATATTGCCCGTTCCAGCGGAACGGTCGAAACTCGTACTGCAATCTGACCTTTAATTAAACAGGTCAGGCAGGAGGAGACAATGAAAGAAGATGTAAAAGAAATCGCAGCCCGTGTGCGAGTACTCAGGGAAATTGAAGAAATATCCGCAGAAGCTCTAGCAAAAGAACTTGGCTTTGATCCGGCTGAATATACCGCATGGGAAACAGGACAAAAAGATTTCTCGGTTGGCGCGTTAGTTGAAATTGCCGCACGCTTTAAAGTTGATTTATCGGAACTTGTCAGCGGCAAAGCGTCAAAACTAAAAACATTCTGCGTAACGCGTGCAGGACAAGCTCCCGAAGTAAGCCGCCGCCCAATGTACGGCTACTGGAATCTGGCTTACAATTTTCATAATAAAAAAGCTGAGCCGTTTATTGTAGAAGCATCTGCAGAAACAGAAGGAAAACCAATTAATATAAATACACATCCCGGGCAAGAATTAAATTATGTACTGGAGGGGCGGCTGCTGATATCGATCAGCGGCCACGATATTGAGCTGAACGCCGGCGACTGTATTTATTACAATTCGACAGAGCCTCATGGTATGAAGGCTTTGGGCGGAAAGGCAGCCCGGTTTTTAGCCATCGTATTCTAGCTTTACCGCTTTATATAGGAGTTATAATTAACACTTCGTGTTAATTTTCGATAAAAATTAACGGCGAGTCCGCCGTTTTATATTGGAGTTATTTATGTCACTGCTTAGCAAATATTTGCCAAGATTAGATTTTGAATCCTACGAGGATTTTTATAAAAATTACACAGTAAACATCCCAAAAGACTTTAACTTTGCCTATGACGTAGTTGATACGCTTGCAAAGGAAAAAGGAACGGAACGCGCATTACAATGGTGCGACGAAAAGGGAGCTGAAGCAGCTTTTACGTTTGAAGAAATAAAAAACTTATCAAACAAAGCTGCCAATGTTTTACGTGATGCCGGAATTGGCAAGGGCGACCCTGTCATGTTAATACTTAAACGCCGCTGGGAATTTTGGGCTGTAATATTGGCGCTGCACAAACTGGGAGCTATCGCAATTCCCGCAACGCATCTTCTTACAACAAAAGATATTGTATACAGATGCAAAGCCGCCGATGTCAAAGGAATTATCTGCGTTGACGATCAAGCGCTTATGAACCGCATCAGCGAAGCCGAAGCGGAAATTGGGCAGAGCAAACACCTTAAATACAAAGCGTTTATAAATGCAGGCATAAGCGCAGTAACAAACACAGAAGGCTGGGAAAATTTTAGCCCCTTAATGGAAAAGGCATCGCAGGAATTTAAAAAACCTGACATTGTAAATACAATTGACGACATCATGCTATTGTACTTTACATCAGGCACTACCGGAATGCCAAAAATGGTACGCCACGACTATGCGTATCCATTGGGTCATATAGCAACCGCAAGGTTCTGGCATCAGGTAGTGCCCGAAGGTTTGCACCTAACGGTAGCCGATACAGGCTGGGCAAAAGCCGCCTGGGGTTGTATTTACGGGCAGTGGCTGTGCGGCGCAGGAATCTTTATATACGATTATGATCGATTTGTACCTGCGGCAATGCTTGAACTAATGAGCAAATACCGCCTTACAAGTTTCTGCGCTCCGCCTACAATATACCGTTTCTTTATAAAGGAAGACCTTAAAAAGTACGATTTCTCCGCTTTAAAACATTGCAGCGTTGCAGGCGAACCTTTAAACCCGGAAATCTTTGAGCAATTTCTTGCAGGTACCGGAATAAAACTTAGAGAATGCTACGGACAGACAGAACTTACTGTTTCTCTTTGCACCTGGCCATGGCTTGAGCCTAAACCTGGTTCTATGGGTAAACCTGCGCCAGGCTATGATATAGACCTTCTGCTAGATGACGGAACTCCATGCAACAGCGGAGATGAGGGCGAAATTGTAGTACGTACCGATAAACGCAAGCCTTACGGCATGTTCGGCGGCTACTACCGTGACGAGACCCTTACTTCCAGCGTCTGGCATGATAATATTTACTATACTGGCGATGTTGCATGGAAAGACGAAGACGGTTACTATTGGTTTGTAGGACGTAATGATGATGTAATCAAAAGTTCGGGTTACCGCATCGGTCCGTTCGAGGTAGAAAGCGCATTGCTGGAACATCCTGCTGTACTTGAATGCGCAATCACAGGCGTTCCAGATGAAGAGCGCGGCACTGTAGTAAAAGCAACGGTTGTTCTTGCAAAAGGTTTTACAGCTTCTGAAGATTTAAAACTGGAGCTCCAGAGCCATGTTAAGAAAACAACAGCGCCGTATAAGTATCCTAGAATTGTGGAGTTTGTAAACGAGCTTCCAAAAACCATAAGCGGTAAAATCCGCAGGGTTGAGATACGTGAAGAGGATAAGAATAAATAGCAGCAAGAAGTAAAAGGAGAGGGTTATGATTAATTTAAAAGAGCACTTAAAAGAAATCTCCGGCAACGATTATATCGATTCGGAATTATTCACAAAGTTCGGCGTTAAGCGCGGTCTTCGCAACGATGACGGCACCGGCGTACTTGTTGGTCTTACACGAGTAGGCGATGTATACGGCTATGATGTCACCGACGGAAAAAAGGTTGCCGTTCCAGGTAAGCTCATTTACAGAGGAATTGATGTTGTAGAAATTGCCGCTGAAGCTGCAAGCCAAAACCGTTTTTGTTTTGAAGAAACCGTTTACCTTTTATTATTTGGAAAACAGCCGAATAAAAAACAACTTGACGATTTTAACAAGTTAATCGGAGAATTAAGAGCTCTTCCAAAAAACTTTATAGAAGATGTAATTTTAAGAGCGCCGTCCCGCGACATTATGAACAAGCTCGCTTCATCGGTGCTTGCTCTGTACCCGTACGACGAAAACCCCGAAGGTCAAGATCCTGAAAACGTACTGCGTCAGTGCGTAGAATTAATTGCACGCTTCCCAAGCATCGCCGCATATTCATACATGTCAAAGAAACACAACTTTGACAGAGAAAGTTTAATTATTCACCAGGTAGATCCTTCATTATCTGCTGCAGAAACATTACTTTCTCTCATCAGACCGGATAAAAAGTATACCCAGTACGAAGCGCAGCTTTTGGATCTTGCTCTTGTGCTTCATGCCGAACACGGCGGCGGTAACAA
>Ga0123356_10001259_pt1 | contig 28002 bp, 17 predicted proteins | sample TergutEmb28metaG_2_FD_92546 | JGI IMG/M metagenome (GOLD analysis project Ga0123356, IMG submission 92546) | Embiratermes neotenicus P3 segment gut microbial communities from Petit-Saut dam, French Guiana - Emb289 P3 | ecosystem: Host-associated > Arthropoda: Insects > Digestive system > Gut ...
GGAGAAAGGAGAAGAGGAGAAAGGAGAAGGCGCGAAAGCACGAAGGTACGAAGGAAACGGTAGAATATCCCCTTCAAATTTTGAAGGGGTGCCCGAAGGGCGGGGTAGTTTATATGAAAATCTCAGATTTATTTTCGAGTATCGCAACCATTATACTGACAATCTTTCTATTACCGAAACCTATTTAGCCGAAAACAACTACGAAGAAGCATTAGCTACTTTAGCAAATATGTACAAACAATTTGAAATTAGCGAAGAACAGCTACTCGAATTAAAAGGTTTGGAAACCTACACCCGGTGGTTACAACAATTGGAAAATGAAGAAAAAACTATTTACAACCTACCCGACTACGAAATTAAGCATTTGGTAAATTACGTTGAAACCAACACTGGTCGCGGCAGAGTGTTTGCTAATAACATTTTGTGTGTACTGTACAGTATTTGCATAGAAGAGGAGGTAGGAGGTATGTGGTATGAGGTGAGTGGCGATGAGGATGAGATTCCTCGCTACACTCGGAATGACGGCGAAAAATCCCCTTCAAATATTGAAGGGGTGCCCAAAGGGCGGGGTAGTTTATATGAAATTACCATTTACCCAAACCCCACCACCGGTGAATTGATAATTGTGAGTGGAGAATTGAGAATTAATAATATTGAGGTTTTTGATGTTTATGGAAGAAAATCATCATCTCATCATCCAATCACCTCATCATCTCATCAAAAAATTAACATCTCACACATTAATTCCGGCATTTATTTCGTTAAGATAACCACCAACTCAGGCGAGGTCGTTAAAAAAGTGGTAAAACAGTAAAAATTAAAAGACTCATTGCCGTCAGTTTTAACTGACGGAACAGAATATAAGACAGAATATAAGAATTTAAAAAATAAATATGATGAAATCCAAAACCCCCTCAAACCCCAAACCCCAAATCTCAAACCTCATACCTTTTCTCCTTTTCTCCCTCCTCCTTTCCTGCTTTCCTCTTTTCGCCCAAAAAACAATGATTACAGGAAAAATTGAAAACATCTGCTTTGAAAAAGTTGACTTGCAGTTGCTTTATAAAAATGATGGCGTTTCGTACGGAAATGCCAAAATTAATCCGGATGGATCTTTCAAACTCACTGCCAACATTCCGAAAACCGACCTCTATAAGTTGGCTTTCGATGATGGGCAAACATTTATGCTGTGTCTGTCTCCCAATCAAAATATTGAGTTGACGCTGGATTGCGAAACCCTTCCTCAGATATTAGCGGTGAAAGGATCTCCGAGTATTGAGTTTTGTAAAAACATGACGGATTTGGTCGGATCGGCAAAGATACTCTTAGACAGTGTAAATCGTGCATTGCAAACTGATAAAGAGGTGCAGTTTTACAACGAGTTTCAATCGCAATTTAAGCCTTTTTTAGATGCCAATACGGAAACCGATACTTACACCCTGCAAGTGGCACAACTCACCGATTCTTTACAACGATTTGTTAACTCGAAACTTATAAAAGGAAAAGTAGATCCAAAAGAAACAGATGTTTTTATTTATATAAGTTCCAATATTTTAAAAGAGATTGTTGCCAACCATTCAAAGTATAAAAATTACATACACAGCATGAGCCTTTTTTACGATTTTAAAAGCAATAGGAATGTCAAATTTGAAAATTTTTATACCACAAGTGTAGATAACTATCTAGATTTTTTGGAACAACGTAATGCCAAAATGGAAAGCTCATTCTCTGATTTTGTAGCTCAAATAGAAAACTTTTTGCTTTTCCGCGACAGTTTGCAAATACACGATTTGGCAGACAAGAAGAAAGAAAAAGAGTTATTAACGACAAAAATTATTGCACTTTCTCAAATAATTCCCGGTGTGAAGGATACGGAACAAAATCTGTTGACCTATATCAAAGCCGCAGACGGATATGGAAAATACGCCCTGCAAGAAGCGCAACGCCGTGTTTCTTCCATGGTTCAAAAATATCAAACATTTTTCGATACTGAAAATAAAAAACGGAGTGATGCTACAACTAAGTATTTGTTAGCCAATAAAAACGATCTTGCCGTGCTCATGTTCTTAGATCTTTTTCCAAGAGACCAACACGCGGCGTTGCATAAAGAAGTTATAAAAGCTTTACATGAGCAATATCCGGATCATCCTCTTGTAGCAGAACGTTATAAAGCGGAAAATTCGCCTGCAACTTCTACTGCTATCGGCGCTATGGCTCCCGATTTAGCTTTTGAAAATCCTGATGGCAAAATAATGAAGCTTTCCGATTTGAGAGGGAAGGTGGTGTTGTTAGATTTTTGGGCCGCATGGTGCCGCCCTTGCCGCATGGAAAATCCAAATGTGGTAAAAGCATATAATCAATTTCATGAAAAAGGCTTTGACGTATTTAGCGTGTCTTTAGACAGAGACAAAGCCAGTTGGGTAAAAGCCATTAAAGACGACGGGTTGATATGGCCCAACCATGTAAGCGATTTAGGTTACTGGCAATCGAAGGCTGCTAAGATTTACGGTGTGAATTCCATCCCAACTACATTTTTAATAGGAAAAGATGGGCGTATTATTGCCAAGAATCTTCGTGGGGCGGCATTAGAAAATGCGCTGAAGGAACTTTTTGATTAGATGAAACAACTAATTTAAGGATTTTAAGGTTTAAAAAATTAAACCCCTTAAATCTTTAAATTATTAAATTAAAAACCTTGAATCCTAAACCCAACATCTTCCTCGTTTCCAAATCTCCAAGGCGCAAGCAACTCCTTCAAGAAATGGGCTTCCCCTTTGAAGTTTTGCATACTAATGTAGAGGAAACCTATCCCGAGCATTTTACTCCCATACAAATCGCCGAATACTTATCCCAACTCAAATTAACCCCTGTTAATTTTTCAGAATATACTGAAAACGACCTGTTTATTTCTTGCGATACCATCGTTGTTTTAGATGAAATAATTATGGGAAAACCTAATACAGAAGCAGAAGCTGCTAATATGCTTCACCAATTATCCGGAAAAACCCACCAGGTAATCAGCGGCTTAACCGTAGCTTCTAAAGGAAAAACAATTACAAAGCACAGCATCACGGAGGTTACTTTTAAACCGCTTTCTGAAGAAGAAATACAATATTATATTCAGCATTACAAGCCCTTCGACAAAGCCGGCGCGTACGGCATTCAGGAATGGATTGGACTTATTGGGGTTACTTCCATTCACGGATGCTTTTATAATGTAATGGGCTTGCCAACACAGCTATTGGCAGAAATTTTAATTCTATATCCGTCAGTTAAAACTGACGGCAATGATAATTCCTAATTCTTAATTCCTAATTCCTAATGATAACATATATCAAAGGCACTTTAACCGAAAAAACTCCCGCCTACGTGGTCATAGAAACCGCGGGCGGTGTGGCTTACGGCATTCACATCTCGTTGGCCACTTTCTCGCAACTGAAAGAGACTGAAAATGTGAAATTACTGACTCATTTCGTCATCAAAGAAGATGCCCATCAATTGTTTGGCTTCTTTACGGAAGATGAGCGGAGTTTGTTTCGCCTGCTCATTTCTGTAAACGGAATAGGGGTAAATACGGCGCGTTTGATGCTATCCTCATTGAGCACCGATGAGCTCATCAATGCGATTGCTACAGAAAATGTTAGAGTCATTCAGGGAGTGAAAGGAATTGGGCTGAAAACTGCCCAGCGAATTATCATTGACCTCAGAGATAAAATTGGAAAAAGCACGCCACAAAATATTGAAAAAATCACGATTTCTTATAATAATAACAAAGCAGAAGCGTTATCTGCATTAGTTTCGTTGGGTTTTGCCAAAAATTCGGCAGACAGTGCGTTGGAAAAAACTGTTCGTGCAGAGGGAACGCATTTATCCGTAGAAGAATTAATAAAGAAGGCGTTAAAAGTATTATAAGAACCAAATTACACAACTTATTACACTATCGTGATTTTCTGGAAGCAAGCAAAATTTTACTTCATACCTGCGCTTATTGTATTTGCCTTATACTCGGCTATTTGGGCTATTCCGGTGCCTGAAGGTTCCCATTACAGCGGCAGCGCCTCAGGTTCATCATCATATTCATTTCAAGAGGATCACGATTTTTTAGAAGAAGTTGATTTTTTTATTGAAAGTTCCGACCTCTTTGCCACACCGCCCGCTCCTAACGATACCGGGTTGCGCGCCCCGATACCTCCTACCGATAATAATCCTTTAGAGCAAGAGTTTTACTCTCCATTTCACTTGAACACCCCTCCTAATGTTAAGCGTGAAATTGAATATGACCCCAAGACACATACGTACCAATTTCAACATAAAATAGGCACAACTCCTTACGGGCCGGGCGCCTACATGGACGTTAACGAATATATTGACTACGACTTACAAAAAGAGATAAGAGATTATTGGCGAGAACGGGGCGCCCGCCGCGTCTCGGGCCCTAACCGGAGAGGCGGGGGCGGAATTATACCCCAGTTGCGAGTGGGTGGAGATGTATTTGAAACCATTTTCGGAAGCAATACAATTGATATCAGACCTTCCGGAAATGTGGAACTGATGTTTGCCATTGTGCATAATAGCAATAAAAACCCAAATGTTCACGAGCGGATGCGCAAAAAAACCGATTTTAAATTCGATGCCAAAATTCAGTTGAGTTTAACGGCAAAAATTGGAGATAAAATCAGTTTTGATTTGAATTATAATACCGAATCTAACTTCGACTTCGATAATAAAATGAAACTCAAGTATGAAGGAAAAGAAGATGATATTATTCAATTGCTTGAGTTTGGTGATGTTACACTTCCGTTGAGAAGTTCTTTGATTACGGGCAGCCAAACGTTATTTGGCGCCAAAGTTGGATTAAGATTCGGCAAACTTGATATTACGGCGGTAGCCTCAGAAACCTCTTCACAAAAACAAACCATTAATGTTACCGGCGGTGCGCAAACACAAGATTTCTATTTCCGCGCAGATGAATATGAAGACAACAGGCACTTCTTTATAGCTCAATATTTTAGAGAAGGCTACAATCAGGCAATGTCTGAACTGCCGCTCATCGCTTCTAATGTGGTGATTACCAAGATTGAGGTTTGGCGCACCACCATCGGAGCAGCCCTATTGGATAACCGTAATATTGTGGCATTTACAGATTTGGGGGAATCAAACCCATCCAATAATATGTTTACCGGATTCGGCGGCCCTCCAAACAACGGATGCAATAACCTATTTAATATTGTGGACAGCTCGCGAATTAGAAATATGCACGAAGTTACCTCTTATTTGAGAGGCCTGGGCTTAGCCGCCCGCACAGATTACGAGCTAGTGGAAAGCGCAAGGTTGCTCTCGCCTAACGAATATACTTACAACTCGAAATTGGGATTTATCTCTTTAAGTACGCCGTTGCAGGACAACCATGTGCTGGCAGTAGCCTTTCAATACCAACTCATTGGCGACGATAAGGTGTATCAGGTGGGAGAATTTTCCAATGAAGTGTTTGCACCGCAAACCATTCGTGTAAAATTGTTGAAAAGCACGAACTTAGATATAAGAGGTCCGCTATGGAGGTTGATGATGAAAAACGTTTATAGCATCGGCGGTTACCAAATTTCACCGGAAAGGTTTAGATTAAATATCCTTTTTTCAGGCGATGAAGAGGGGATTCCTAATGGTTTTTTTACTAATTCTTCCAGCAAAGGGATTCCATTAATTCGCTTGATGGGCTTGGACAGGTTGAACACACAATTAGACCCGTTCCCTGATGGCATTTTCGACTTTATTGACGGGGCAGATATTAACGGAGGAACTATCGTTTCGCGTTCAGGTAAAGTCTTTTTCCCCACTATTGAGCCGTTTGGACAAGATTTGAGAGTGGCTATGGGTTATGACCCCGTCAGTAATACTTGGAAAAATCCCGCTGATGAAATTTGGGCAAACAGATACGCCTTCGACTCGCTTTATACGATGACTAAAACCATGGCGCAACAATTTACCAGCAAAAACAAATACTTTTTGGAGGGGCAGTACCGCTCGGCATACGGCGCAGAGTATAGCTTAAACGCATGGAATATCCCACAAGGATCTGTGGTGGTAAACGCAGGAGGAATGCAATTAATTGAAAATGTAGATTTTACAGTAAACTACAGCACGGGAACGGTTACCATTACAAATGATGGTATTTTAAAATCGGGAACTCCTATTTCAATTTCGGTAGAAAACAATTCTATGTTCGGAATTAACAAAAAACGTTTCTTCGGAGTGAATGTAGAATATAATTTCAGTGAAAACTTTATCATAGGCGCTACCCTTTTAAATATGAGTGAACGACCTATGTATCAAAAAGTTAATTTTGGAAATGAACCGATTAACAACATGATTTGGGGCATGAACCTTGCCTACAAAACTAAAGTGCCCTGGGTAACCAAATTAGTTGATTTTCTTCCTTTTCATAGTACAACTACGGAATCTACACTTCAAATAGAAGGAGAATTTGCGCATTTTGTTCCCGGACACAGCAGAGTGATTGGAAAAGACGGTACCACTTATATTGATGATTTTGAAGGCGCACGCTCTACGGTGGATTTACGTCAGTTTGGCTATTGGCATTTGGCTTCTACCCCACAAGGGCAACCCGACAAGTTTCGGGAAGTACTGACAGTAGATTCCTCAGCAGACCCTAGAATTCAATTAGCTTATGGCTACAACCGCGCTCGTTTATCATGGTATATCATTGACCAATTGTTTTATAACAACACTTCCGCCACGCCTCGAAATATTAGTCGTGATGAACAATCCAGGCCATATTCGCGTGCCGTTTATGAACCGGAACTGTTTCCTAAAAGAGAATATGCAAGCGTAGCAGTTTCTACCTACATGCCGGTATTGAATTTGGCGTTTTTCCCTGAGGAAAAGGGACCTTTTAACTATGATGTGGATGGTCGAGAAGGTTTCTCTAAAGGGATTAATAGAGATGGAACATTAATAGATCCGGCTTCGCGCTGGGGCGGAATGATGCGCAGATTTGATAACACTGATTTTGAAGCCAATAACTACGAATTTATTGAGTTTTGGATGATGGACCCGTTTATTGACAATCCGGAGCACAAAGGTGGGAAACTCTACTTTAACTTAGGAGACATTTCGGAAGACATTTTGAGAGACGGAAGAAAGTTTTTTGAAGACGGATTGCCGCCGGATGAAAGAAATCACGATGACTCTACTTTGGTTGCATATACCGTTTGGGGGCGCGTGCCTACCATTCAACAGATTGTAAACGCATTTGAAAACAACGATAACCGCCGCAACCAAGACGTAGGCTATGACGGATTATCTACAGAAAGAGAGCGATTATTTTTTGACAATACCTATTTGAGGCTTCTAAGAGAATCTTTCGGCGACGACTCAAAGGCTTATTCCGAAGCATGGAGAGACCCCTCAGGGGATGACTATAGATTCTATAGAGGACAGCATTGGGATAATGATGCTCCCGGCGAGCCCGGCGCAAGTATCATCCAACGTTACAAATATTTTAACAACTCCGAAGGAAACTCAACCGAAAATTTTAACAATGATCCGTTGCTCACCAATACGTTATCCATAGCCTCAAGCCTGCCTAATAGTGAGGATATTAACAACGATAATACGATGAGCGAAGATGAAAAGTATTATCAATGGAGCATAGATATTCATCCGGATATGATGAACGTAGGGCATAATTATATCAACGACATGATGCTGGCTATTCCGGAAAGATTGCCTAACGGTACGAATCCGCCAACCAAATGGTATCAATTCCGAATCCCTGTGAAAAGTCCGGAAGAAGCCGTTGGCGCCATTAATGGGCTCAACTCCATCCGATTTATGCGTGTTTATCTGCGTGGCTTTGAAGAACCTATTGTGTTGCGTTTGGCTACATTCGAACTGGTGCGTAATACCTGGAGATCTTATACGCAAGACCTCCTGGAAGACGGAGATTATTTGCCAGGTAATGATGGTGAAAACACCGAATTCTTAGTAGGTACAGTAAGTTTGGAAGAGAATGGAAACAGAAAGCCCATCAATTATAAAATACCGCCCGGCATTGACCGCCTCATCTCTTTTGCAGGAATGGCGAGCGTGCAACTTAATGAGCAATCGGTGAGCATGAGGGTAAAAAACCTACAGGACGGAGATGCCCGTGCAATCTTCAAAAGCGTTAATTTCGACATGCGCCAGTTCAAAAAATTAGAGATGTTTATTCACGCAGAAAAAATGTTTGAAGATGAAATAGTAAATGATGATGATGTTTCCGTGTTTATCCGTTTAGGTTCCGATTTCTCGCAAAACTACTACGAATATGAGATCCCGGCGAAAATGTCGCCTTGGTGGAATAATGATACGGCATCCATCTGGCCCTTGGAAAACAGAATGATGATTATATTGGATACGCTCGTCAATCTTAAACAAAGGAGAAATATTAAACTTCGACGTGGAGAACATATCAACGTGGCGTTGCCTTATTCGGAATACATATATGAAAATGGAAATAGAAACAGAATTTCCGTAGTGGGGATGCCCAATTTGGGAAGTGTTACCACCATTATGATTGGGGTACGAAATCCTAAAAAGAGATCACCCAACGATGGCGATGATATGCTGCCTAAATCGGTGGAAGTTTGGGTAAACGAGTTACGGCTCTCCGGATTTAATGACCGCTCCGGTGCAGCAGCATTAGGAAGGGTGCGCATGAACTTAGCCGACCTGGGAGATGTTGCCCTCGCCGGAACTATTACTACGCCTGGGTACGGAGGGCTGGAACAATCGGTTACACAACGACAAATGGCAACCACCTACTCGGTGGACTTTGCCACAAATCTTGACGGAGGGAAAATCCTCTTCCCCAAAAATTGGAATATAAAAATACCTTTCCACTACGACTTCTCCATGCAAGGTGAAATACCGGAATACAATCCGCTCAATCCGGATGTTAAACTAAAAAATGATTTGAAAACTTACTCGCCCGCAGAACGGGATTCCATTAGAAAAATTACGAATTATACTGTGAAACGCAATAACGTAAACGTTACCAATGTGCGCAAAGAGCGAAACCTTAGCGGCCCATTGAAAATGCGCCCATGGGATGTTGAAAACCTGGATTTCTCTTATGCTTATGCAGAAGTGAGTAAACATGATGCGGATATGGAATTTGACAACCAAAGAAGACATGAAGGAGAAATAGGTTATACTTTCAGCCACAATCCTAAAAATTTTAAAGTGGGATCAAAACCGGGGTTAAAATCAAACTGGCTGCAAATTATCAGAGATTTGAATATTACGCCGTTACCTAAGAGTTTTACCTTTAGAACCTCTATAGTAAGAGATTTTAACGAGTTTAAATACCGTCCGAAAAGCCAGGGAAATATCATCATAGATACCAGTTTTGTGAAGACTTTTAACTGGCTGAGAAACTACTCGTTGCAATGGGACATTACCACTTCTTTGAGATTTACTTACAATGCACAGGCAACTGCCCGCTTGGAAGAGCCGCAAGGTTTAATTGATACGCGTGAGAAAAAAGACTCCGTATGGCGCTCGTTCGGGCAAGGCGGCTTGATGACTTTCTATACCCAACGTTTCGATGTCTCTTATCAGATCCCCATCAATAAAATACCGATATTCAATTGGATTACAGCGAATTTTAGATACGCAGGAGATTACAAGTTTACCGGAGCGCCGCTTTCATTACGTACTCCCGAAATGGATTTAGGCAATACGATTGAAAACTCCAATCAACTTCAGCTTACCGGGCAAGCAAATTTAGTTACATTGTATAACCTTGTTCCTTACCTGAAGAAAATTAACTCGCCAACGCCGCAAAGAAGAGACGCTACCCCACCTCCTCCCAGATTCGGCACTCCACCCGATAAAAACAAAAAGTCGAATAAAGATAGTGTGGACAGACCAAATTACGGCAAAATTATCGGAGATGGAACGTTGCGTTTTTTAATGATGGTGCGTAATGTGAATTTCAGCTGGTCGCAAGGAAAAGGATCGCTGCTTCCGGGCTACATGCACACTCCCAATTTGTTTGGTATTAATTTTGAACACAATTCTCCCGGATTTTTGTATGTTTTTGGCGGACAACCCAATATTAGCAAAATGGCTATTGATAGAGGCTGGCTTACGCAGGACACGCTGCAAAATGCTGCTTTTCAGGAAAGATTTAATCAAACTATAAATTTCAGAGCCCAGGTAGAGCCGTTCAGAGATTTTCGCATTGATGTGATGGCAAACCGAACGGAAACATGGAGCTATACTGCATTTTTAAGAAAAGATGCACATGATGTAATCCGGCCGTTCTCCGAGATGACCACCGGTACTTTTAACATAACTTATGTAGGATTAAAAACATTCTTCAAAAAAAGCGATGATCTTTTTGAGGCATTCAGAGGAATTCGCCTTCAGATGGCTAAACGGATAGCAGAAAACAATCTTAACTCCAACCCCCAGAAACTAGATTCTCTGGGGTACCCCGATGGATACAGCACACTCTCACAAGAAGTATTAATGTACTCGTTCATGGCTTCTTACATGGGAAAAAATGCCGAAAAAATGAACATCAGTACGCCGTTTCTGAAAATACCTTTACCCAATTGGCAGTTAAGATATAACGGATTAACTAAAATAAAAGGCATGGCAAGAGTATTCCAAAACTTCGCCATCCAACACAATTATACATGTAATTATACGATTGGCAATTACAGAAATAATATTTTGTTTGATAAGAATGAAAAAGGCCCAACCGAACGTGATCAGTTAAATAACTTCATCCCTGAAAATGAAATTGCGCAAATTTCGATGATAGAAAACTTCAATCCTTTAATTGGATTTGATATGACGCTAACCAACAGCTTAATGATAGCGGTAAAGTATAACAAAGGAAGAAATTTAGCATTGAGTTTTGCCAACAACCAAATTACGGAAATGTCATCTAATGAGCTGTCGGTAAGTGCCGGATACCGTTTTAAAGATTTAAAAATCGGACTTAATTTTGCCGGTGCGAAACGCCAAATTGTAAGCGATTTAGTTATTGCATTAGGATTTTCCATGCGCGACAACACCACCACCTTGAGAAGAGTGGCCGAAGATGTAAGTCAAGTCTCCTCAGGCATGCTCACTTTCAATATCAATGCTTCTGCCGAGTACCAAATCAGCAGCATGGTAGGGCTTAGATTTTACTACGACCAGGTGCTCAATAAACCTTATATTTCTACGCAATACCAGAATACAAACATCGAAGCGGGGATAAGCGTGAGGTTGATGTTGACGCAGTAAGGGAAAAAGGAGAAAAGGGGAAAAGGAGAAGGGAGAAAAGGAGGGTTTACTTTTTAATTACTGCTTTTATCGGATTTAAAAACCTATCCAACAACCGCAGATCCTCCGTAATAATTTCAGCAATTCCGGTCATTTCTTGAGTAAATTCTAACGCTTTTCCATAATTGGTAACCAGCGAATCGGGGAAAACAACTTCCAATACAAAGTATTTTTGTCCCTCTTTATCTATGGGAACTAATGAAATATGAACTATTTCTACCCTTATCATGCCATACTCCATATAAGGATAGTTATCGAATTTAACATTTACAAATTGCCCTTCTTTTACTTTGCCTGCGCCGCGTGGCGGGAGCTCTATTTTTCCGATAATTTTGGTTTTATGCTGTGGTACGATGGTTGCCAACACTTCGCCGGCTACAATGTTTTGATTGTGCTGCCAATATTTTGTTAACGTTACGATACCATCAATTGGGCTGACAAGCAGATAGTTTTGCTCCCATTGGGCTAATTGCATTTGTAGTTGGTTAAAACTGCTACTAAGGGTTTGTAGTAGCTGGGTCTCTTGTTCCAAATCCTGCTGTTGTAATTCAAAAATGGATTGTTCTAATTGAGCTATAGACAATAACAAATTATCTAACGACATTTTGGTGTTTTCAAAAGATTGCAGCTCTTGCAAATATGTTCCCCGTGCGCGTTCAAATTCTGCGGCTGAAATCACTTTTTGAACAAACAGTGCGGAGTCTATGGCATATAATTTTTTGTTACTCTGTAGTTGACTTTCAGCAAAGCGAATTTGTGTTTTTGTTTTGGCCACGATTTTTTGATATTGTGTAATTTGCCTTTCAATAGCAGCAATTTTTTTAGCGCAAAACTGCATTTCTAAAAAGAAAAGGTAATCACGGAAGTTTTTCACAAAAGCCTCATAAACAGGTTGAATTTCACCTAACTGTGCAGAAGGGAGAAAGGAGAATGGAGAAAGAAAATCCCCTTCAAAGTTTGAAGGGGTGCCCGAAGGGCGGGGTAGTTTGTCTTCATTAGTAATTAAACTTTTCAATTCCATAACATCCGTAAAATTGGCGGGATTTTCAATGAGGGCAATAAAATCTCCCTTTTTTACCAATTGCTTCTCCGATACGAAAATGGTATCTATTCTGCCGCTACTTCTTGCCATAAGACCAACAGGAAGGTTTTCTGTAGTTACGGTAATATTAGCAGTAAGAATATCAGGATATTTCAGAAAATAACTACCCACTACCAACCCTGCTACAACAATGAATATGATGCTGATGCCCCAACGGATAATCCAACGTGGCGGGCGACCGAGAATTTCTTGCACGGCGGGGCTTTTGAGTTCAATTTGTTTTTCGTTCATACTCTAATTTCCTAATTCTAATTGATTCTTAACCAATTCATAATAAACCCCTCGCAACGCCGTAAGCTCCTTATGCGTGCCTTGTTCCACAATCCGCCCTTTTTCCAACACCACGATATTATCGGCATTTTTTACTGTACTTAAACGATGCGCCACTACCACTACCGTTTTGCCTTCAAAAAATGTATCCAAATTTTCCATAATCACTTTCTCATTGTTGGCATCCAAGGCATTAGTCGCTTCATCGAAAAAGATAAATTCCGGGTTTTTGTAAACAGCGCGGGCAATTAAAATGCGCTGGCGTTGCCCTTGACTGATGCCCTGCCCTTCCTGACCGATTTTGGTATTGAAACCCAACGGCATACCCTCTATCATCTCTAAAATATTGGCAACTTTGGCGGCATGGAGTAAACGCGAAGTGTTTATAATTTCGCCACTTATAGCAATATTGCGAGCGATTGTATCTGAGAAAATAAAACCGTCTTGCATTACCGCGCCACAGTTTTCCCGCCATAAATGCGTGTTGAGGTTTTGTAAATTATATTCGCCTACTTTTATTTCGCCTACTAAGGGTGGATAAAAGCCCAACATCAACTTTACCAACGTGGTTTTTCCGCTACCGCTCATACCGACTATCGCTGTAACTTTTCCATTTGGTATTTCTAAATTAACATGATCTAAAACAGTTTCGCTATGCGGACCATCATATTGAAACACGAGGTTTTGTATGGAAATATCCCGTTTTTGCGGTAACATCGTAATTTTACTTTCGTTGGGTTTTTCTTCGTCTTCCCTGTTGTGAATTTCGCCTAAACGCTCCAAACTGATTTTGGCATCTTGCGCCGATTGCACAAAACCAATCAATTGACTAATAGGCGCATTAAGCTGTCCGATAATATATTGCACTGCCATCATCATGCCCAATGTCATGTTGCCGGTAATGACGGCTTGTGCAGCAAAAAATGAGATGATAATATTTTTGGTTTGGTCTATAAAAAACGCGCCTGCTTGCTGGTATTGGCTTAATGCCAAACCCTTTATACTTACTTTGAATAGTTTTACCTGAATGTTTTCCCACTCCCAACGTTTTTGTTTTTCGCAGTTGTTGAGTTTTATTTCCTGCATTCCGGTAATGAGCTGATATAAATTGCTTTGCTCTGCGGAAGCTTGGGCGAAGCGTTTATAATCTAGTTCTTTTCGTTTTTTAAGGAAAATTACAATCCAAAGGACGTAGAGGACACTCGCAAATAGAAAAATTCCGAGTATTTTTAAATTATAAAGACCTAATACAACGGAAAATATAATGAGGTTAAAAAACGAAAATAACGTATTTATACTGCTTGATGTAAGAAAATTTTGGATACGTGAGTTATCATGTATCCGCTGCATAATATCGCCAATCATCTTAATATCAAAAAAACGGATAGGCAGTTTCATTAACTTAATCAGAAAATCGGAAATCATTGAGATATTGATTCTTGCTGTGATGTGCAGCAATATCCAGCTTCGGATAAATTCTACTACGGTTTGACTGGTAAATAAAATTAATTGCGCAATGAGGATTAAAGTTACAAAACTTAAATTTTGATTGCTGATACCGTAATCTACAATGCTTTGGGTTAAAAATGGGAAAATAAGTTGCAGCAATGAGCCTAAAAACAATCCTAAAAAGAGTTGGGCAATATATTTGTGGTATGGTTTGAGGTAGTGGAAAATGTAGGAGAATTTTGTCCGGTCGCTTTTTTCGTCTTCCTGTTCGTAAAATGCTGGGGTTGGCTCTAATAGCAGTGCAACGCCTTCCTCTTCGCCGTCTTTTTTTGTGCTTAACCAATGGGTGCAAAACTCCTCAATAGTAAAGTCAATTAATCCATGTCCCGGATCTGCAACCCTAACAACCCCTTTCTCCCTTCTCCTTTCTCCTTTTCTCCCTTCTCCCTTTCTCCCTTTTATATCGTAAACCACCACAAAATGCTCCTGCCGCCAATGTACGATGCACGGCAATGGGACATCTTCTGCCAATTTTTCAAAATTGAGGCGGGCACACATTGTTTTAAAACCTAACATCTCTGCTGCGTCACTAATACCTAACATACTCACGCCGGCACGGGTGGCAAAGCACATTTCCCGCAGCTTTTGTATGGTGTAGTTCTTGCCGTAATGTTTGGCTATCATTGCTAAGCAGGTGGCGCCACAGTCCATAGAGTCGGGTTGGGAAAGATAGGGGAAGGTGGGCATTGGGAATTAGGAATTAGGAATTAGGAATTAGGAATTGGGGATTAAGGGTTTTCTCTTTTTTTTAAGGAGTTATAGTATCTAAACAGATAATCATACAAAATTAGTTCATGTGTGCGTTGTTGCGTTCTGAATAAACGATTCAGTGTCATGTGTGTATAGCTTGATAGCAGTTCGTTTAAAGATGGAGACTCTGTCTCCGATATTTTGCTTTTAATTTCTTCGATAATATATTTCGATTTTTCGGAGCCTTCTAAAATCGGTTGAAATAACGAAATATATTCTTCATTGTGTTCGCTGTTTTTATCCAATATTTTTTCAATGCGATTTTTTTCTGCGCGGTACTTTTGTCCGAATTGCCGGCGAGAATCTGTATTGATGTTAAATTCTTTACCAAAGTTTTCTTGCAAAGTATTGAGCAAATTGCATTTTTCTTGTAACGAATAATTGAAATCGGTTAATAAAGTATCTATCATTTTCAAGCCCAGCAGCCAACGTAAGGTTTCGTCTTGTTGAACTTCTTTCAAATCTATTGCCTTGCAGATCATTTCGCTACTAAGGGAAAATAGCTTTTCGCTCAATTCGATTAATTCGATGCCGTAGCGTTCTATTTCTCGTTGGTAAGTATCTGTTTGAATCTTCCATGCAAGATTGTGAATTATATAATGTTGCATAGCAGCGTTAAAGTGATGAATAATGGGAGTAATATTTTCATTTTTAACAACATGAAAGCGGATTCTTAAATGAAATTGCGGGTCGGAATAGCGAATGAAAAACCAGTGGTTAATCAAGTTTTGTTTTAATAGAGATTGGGATAATGGGAAAATGGTCTCTGTCAAGATCGTATCTGCGGTTTTAAAGCCGGTGTAAACTTTAAAATAAAGCCATTCATCGCCGGGTATGAAAGTTCGTTTTTTTATCATATTTTCCAATGTTCTAATATTCTAACAATAATACCTTAAACCTTATCTTCCAAAGCCCCCTTAGTAGCACGGAAATTTAACCCACACAACATTTACCCTTATTCCCTTATTTTCTGTTATTTTATTTAAAATAAGGGAATAAGGGTGGTTTTTGGTGAGGATATCCGCGTTGGCTACTAAGGGGGCCTTAGAAGATAAGGGTTTTTCTGTATTCATTTTTCAATCTTATTTTTGTGAAACGTAATAATAAACTCATTTGTAAAAGGATTCCCCTGTTCATCCTTTACCACAGCATTTTGCATATCAAACAAAAACTCCTTCAATTCAAACGAAGGTCGTTTTTTGATAGCAGAAAACAACATTTTTACACTCAAAATATTCTCAAAATCAACCAACAATTCATTATCTCCTTCTGTAAGTAATGCCAATTGAGGAATATTCCGCTCTTTTCTCCACGCTTGAATGTTGTTTTTGATTTCCGTATTGTTTTGTTTTTCAATCAATTTCTTAAAGTCTTCGGTTTTTACTTTCCATGTTGCCAATGCTAAGATTGTATTTTTATACACGGCGCGGGGCAAAAAATCAAACTCATTCGATAATGCTCCCCAATTAAACCCGACGCCTCCCCGTAATCCCTGCGTTTGCAAATCGCATAAAAAATGATACACCGGCATGGCGTTCACCGAATAGTTGTGTGCAGTGCTCAGCCGGGGAACAACCTCCTTGTTTAATCTTTTGGAACGCAACACAATTTTGCCTTTGCGAACTGAAACAAATAAATCAGAGAGTGAAATTTGGTAATCTAACGAGACTGAAGATTTGGCTAAATAAGGAATTTCATAATCTCGCAGCACAGGGCGCAGTAAGATATTACCCAATCTGGATTCGGGAAGGTGTACAATTTCTGCGTAAATTTTGTCGGGATTTTGTGAGGATTCAAAATGAGTAATCTCTTTTACGTATTCTTCTAATGCTTTGTTCACATGGCAGAATCTGCCCAACATGTTGGCGGCGCTGGAGCCTCCGGCGGAGTGGAGGTAGATATTGGTAGAGACGGGGCGCGCCCCGTCTCTGTTATCGCAAGAAAAAATCTCGCACATGCAGGAGATGGTTTGAGGCAAATCGTCCCAGTTGGGTTTTAGAAAATCGAAGTCTTGTTCGGTAAATTCTACGATGTGGGCGGCTGATTTGTAGCTGGTAATGAGCTTTTTGTGCAAAGTCGAAGTGATTCGACTTAAGTCGATAGAATTTGATGCAGGTTCTTTATTTGGAAAAATGTACCCTTCCAATAATGGGCTAATATCGCCGGTGTTGGCGGGGTATCCAATACCGCTTTCAACATCTAAAACCATTAGTAGGGGCATTTCGCGCTCTTCGTATCTTTCGTAAAAATTTTCTGCAATTTTCCGTAGAGACGTGGCGCGTCCTGCCTCTACCGCGGTCATCCTGTTCATCAGCTCAATCGCTTCCAATATTTCATCTGCAATTTTGCTACTAAGGGTAGCATTTTCAACAGGTTTAAACATGTCAACCTGAAACAGGTAGTTTTTTTCGTAAGCGGTTTCGGTGGTTTTGATGATTTCTTCGGCTTCTTTGTAAAGGTTAAGGGTTTTTCCGGGTTGTTGGGTGTCCATTTTTTTTAAGAGGGCATTGAGCAGGAAAAGAGGAGATTGCTCATTTATTCGAGATTCCTCGCTATGCTGCGCTTCATGTGCGTACGCTTGTTCGGGATTCCTCGCTACGCTCGGAATGACGGGGTGCTTCGCGATAGACGGGGCGGAAAACGCGGCGGCGCAAGCCTGTTCCGAGCATTCGCGAGGACTCTCGTGCGCCGCCGCGTTTTCCGCTCTTACCACACAGCGAGTGCCATCGTCATTCCGAGCGTAGCGAGGAATCTCTTGCAATACATTGAGTACCTGAATTAAAAAATCCTTCCCCGTTACCTCCGGCTCCAAACCACTCACTAATATTTGATTATCAATTAACTCTGCAATATAACTTTCCGCTTCTTCTTTACTAATGTTTTCTTCCGGAAGCATTTCAAGGACTAAAGAGACTAATGCGTCAAGAGTGGCTCCTTTTTGTGCAAAGTGTATGATTTTCTCTAAATATTCTGAAAAATTAACAGAAGAAATTTGATGTATGCGTCTCGATTTTTTGTAAAAATACTCCACAAAGCGCAGTTGTTCTCCCAACACATACAAACTCGAATTGGGATAATATTTTACATTCCGCCGTACTGCTTCGTCCTTGCCCATATCTTGCGCCAACGCACACAAATAGTGCATATCCAACCTCGTATAACGACGGTAGTTCGATATTGCCGGCAACACAATTTGCGCCTTTGCGCCTTTGCGTGCTTCATTTCCCTCAAACTCCCCCACCGAAACCCCCGCAAACAACCCAAACGGCGTACACCGAGACGTCATTCGCGAAAAATACCGCAAAACTGCATGCTTAAACTTCTCTATATCTTTCTCTTTGGTAAGATAACCGGATAGAAATTTCCCAATCTCCTCATACAAAACCGGACTTGCCAAGAAAATAGCTTCCTGCAATAACGGATTCTCTAAAAACCATTTCCACCATCCCTCGTCTTGCTCAAGTTTTTCCATTTCCAAAAAAAACGCATTTACCGGAAATACCGGCGTGCGGAAGACGAAGTTTTGAAAGGGGAGGTATTGGGGCATTGGGAATTGGGAATTAGGAATTAGGAATTAAGAGAGGAGTAAGCATTCATCCCAAGTGGGTTCTGTTTCATAGTAGTAGGTTAACATTGCCAAGCCTATACCGGAAATACCATCTAATAATCCATATTTATTTACCCATAGAGGTTTACCGTCAGAGGCTTCATAGGTTTTATAACCGGCTAATCCATCTTCAAATTTTGCCATCTTCAAGGTTTGGTCAAACCAATAATCCGCAGCTGCTTTAAATTCCGGTAATTTTGTATTCCACCACATTCGGTAAAAAATATGCCCAATTCCGGAAGTACCATGACATAATCCTGCATCTACAACATTCTCTCTTTCTAAATTTTTTCTTTGGGTGGCAGCAAAAATAAATATTTCCAATGCCTTATCTATCCAGGCATTTTCTTTCAAAATAATACCTGCCTGATATAAAGCGGAAGCAATACCCAAATCTCCATAGCACCACGCCAAACGACTTTTGTAAATGGTGGGTGTGCTTTCTAAAGCAAAATTTGGAAAACAGCTACCATATTTATCTTTGTCTATTTCTTGGTCAAACAAGTATTGCACAGCGCCTCGCAACAATTTTTCTGTTTTTTCTTTATCAATGCTTTCCATTTTATAGATTTTTGATAGAAATGCAATGATACTCGATATGCCATGCGATAGCGCGATATTATAGCCTTGTTTAAACGGTTCTCCGCTTAATGTGGAGAGCCATTTTATGGAACCATCTTCTTGCTGAATGCTCATTTTTTCCAAATCTTCTAAAAATTGGTTTAATACCGAAACATGCTCTTTCTTCTTGGTTACTCTTTTGGAGAAATAGAGCGCTACACCTATTCCACCATGCAAAAAGTCGTAAGTATTTTCCAACATAAAACTTTTTAGTGTTTGCTCAAGATAGCTATCAAATTCTTCCAAAAGAATATTAGTATCGTAATCTATTATTTTTCTTTGGCTTAAATATTCATAGAGCCAGCCAATGCCTGCCAAACCACCACAATGAGTGCCCATAAAGTTTTCATTGGCTAATTTTTCTTCTAAAACATAATGTAAATGCGACAATTTTTCTTGTGATATTTTTTGGTATAGAAACAATTCACTGCAAGTGAGAATTTGCCCGCCAAGTCCTGTTAATAATCCTATTTCAGGAGCGAGATCAGAGGATAAAACTTGGGTGATTTTGTCTATCTTTTTTATCATTGTTTTCTTTTTTTATCAATGAAATAAAAGGGTTGCTCGAAAAAGTCTTTTTTTAGCAACCCTATAGCAATTATCCGGTGACGGGAATACATGTTACGTCTACAAGAGGGTAAGGAGCGCATGTAAATTGATTATTGTAAGTAGGGCAATTACATGTATTATCGCCTGGACAAGTCTTACAAGTAGCCTGTTCACAAGTTTGTTGTGTTGTCGGAACTTGTGCAGCTTCACCTTCTCCTCCGAAAACTCTTTCGGGGTTATTCAGATAAGCAATTGCTTGCTTATTAAGAGATAGTTTTTTCATAATAAAGGGTTTTGATTAATAAATAGTATTTTTTATTGGTACTCTTATATTTATAGCCACCGAAATACACAAAACGGTGGCTTGTCTGCTTAAATTTGTTTTGCATAAAAACCAAATGTTTGTTTTCATAAATTTTACTTATAATTATTTTTCTTAACAATTTTATGCGTAAAAGTAGCTTCATTTGCAATTATATTAACAATATAAACACCTTGTGGTAAATGCGAAATGTTGATTAGATGATGAGATGATGAGGCGATTAGATGATGAGATGATACTTTCCTTCCGTAAACATCAAAAATTTCAATACTATTAATTCTCAATTCTCCGTCATTGCGGACTTGATCCGCAACCTCAATTCTTAATTCTCCCATAGTAGGATTAGGATAAACGCTAATGTTCGATAAAACATTCTCCGCTATCCCCACCTCATCAACAACCATAAGATCAACGGTTACTTCGGCAGGATAATAACTATTTGAGGCTATTGCAGCATTAGTCATGGTTACAGTATAGATGCCTAATGCGTTAAAAGTAATTTTACCGTCTGTTACGGTATAATCGCTTTCAGGGGCAGGGTTGCCATTTTTAGCTACCGTATAGTTTGTAAACATTCCATTAAATACCGATTGATCTGAAAAAAGCGCTTTGCCACGCCCAACACGCTGCGGCAGCATGGTTTGAGTTCCTAATAGTTTGGCATCCAAAACATTTATCATTTCAGAAGCAGCATATAGATCGGAAAGCGGAAGACGGTTATTGTAAATCCATAAATCTTTTAATCTTGTGCAACTGCTAACATCTAAATTTGTGAGCTGGTTATTGTAAGCATATAAATATTCTAAGTTTCTACAACCTCTTACATCTAAAATACTTAGCTGATTATTGCTGCAAGATAAATAGGCTAACCTCGTACAACCGCTTGCATTCAAACTTGTGAGTTGATTTCTGCTACAATATAATTCTTTTAATATCACACAGTTACTTATATCTAAATTAGCGAGATAATTATCGTGGCAATATAAATATTCTAATCTCTTGCAATTGCTTATATCCAAATTTGTAAGCCGGTTATCATAGCAAAATAGCTCTATTATTGCTGAAGAACTACTCAGATCTAAACTTTCGAGTTGATTATTGTTACACCGTAAATATTTCAATTCCTTATTGTTAGTTACATCTAAACTTGTGAGTTGATTAGCATTGCAATATAAATATTCTAATTCCTTACAAGTGCTTATATCTATACTTGTTATCTGATTATCGCCAAAATTTAAAAATGTTAGCATCGTTAAGTTGCTTAAATCTAAATTACTTAGCTGATTAGAGAAACACATAAAGTTTATTAATGCATTATTGTTACTTACATCTAAACTTGTAAGTTTATTATCGAAACAATATAAATATTTTAATTTTGTACAACCACTTACGTCTAAATTTGTTAATTGATTAGTGTTACAACGTAAAGCCACTAAATTTTTACAATTGCTTACATCTAAACTACTTAGCAGATTATAAGGAGATTCAAAAGAAAGCAATTCGCACTCTTCAGTATTTGCTGTAATTGTTACCGTATAGTCATTTGCAGCATTATAAGTATGGCTTAAATGTTGGAATTGTCCTGTTCCGGTATAAGTTTCAATATCTGAGCTGTCACCCCAATCAACGGTAAATGTCTCGCCAATTGTAGCCTGAATATAAAAACTTTTTGACGCAATTGCTCGCCAGGTAAAAGTTATAATGTCTTGTGCAAAAGTGCTAATACTGCAAGCAAATATTCCTAATAGTATAACCGACAATTTTCGTTTCATTGCATTTTATGATTCGTTTTGTTTATTTTTTCTTGTTATCATTGTTTAATAACCTTTATCATTTCGGAAGATCTATCTGAAGTTATTTTAAAGAAATAAATTCCGGAATTAAGATGAGAGATGTTGATTAGATGATGAGATGATGAGATGATGAGGTGATTTGATGATCGCTTTCTCCCCAAAACATCAAAAATCTCAATACTTTTAATTCCCAATTCCTCATTCCTAATTCTTAATTCTCCCATTGTTGGATTCGGATATACCGAAACAGAAGATATTTGTTTTTCCGGTACACTATTGGTGTGGTCTAAATAGCACTGATAAAAGTTTGGGATTCCGTAACCCGTTCTATTATTCGGGTTGCTATAGCGATCTCCGTATTTTCTAATTAAATTCATAATTTCTAAGGCAGAATACTGAGGAAGCGCTTGCCATAAACATGCTGATAATCCTGCAATTATAGGGGCAGCAGCACTTGTCCCTCCCCCCTGCCTTATTATACCATTAGATGTTATTATCCAGGCGCCATCTCCAGGAGAAGCCACATCAGGTTTTACGCGCCAATCAGCAGAAGGCCCATAAGATGACATTGGATTTACCACACCATATTTGTTTACCATACCTACAGCCAAAATATCTTTTGCATCTGCAGGACGAGTAATATGGCGCCAATTAGAGAGTCCCTCATTTCCGGCACAACACACAAAAATCACTCCTTTATGGGCTAATATGGAAGCTGTACGAGAAGCAATGCTTGCCATACCATCATTGTCGGCAGAGGTATATATATTTTGCCACTCATAATCAAAATTATCTCTATAACCTAAACTAACAGTAATAATATCTGCGCCCAAACTATCGGCGACTTCAATTGCTTGTGCCAAAAAATCTTCTTCTACCAAATTATTAATCCAAGGGGAAGTAGTGCGAAATAAAAAATAGTTGGCTTTGGGAGCTGAACCTATTAATTGTCCTTCAATAGCACTTACTATTATTGAAATTGTACTAGTACCGTGATTGTGCCCTAAATAAACATTGTTAATACCTGAAATAAAATCTCGTGTTCCCCAAATTTGCCCATTTTCATATAATGGTTGAAAATATGATATTGTGTTAAAATTTTCGAATCCGGCATCAATTACGCAAATCAACATATCCTCACCACAAAATCCGGCTTTGTGTAAAAAATGCCCTTTATGCAGGCTAATATTATCAATACTGTTTCCATAGTTGTAATCACAAGAAGAATTATATACTATTGAAGTAGAGGCCTGTTCGTGAACAATTATTTCAAAATCATTAATTTTACCGTAAACCGCCACCGATAATGTATCTACTACAAAAGGAAAGTGATTTATCATTTCAGCAATAATACCATGACAATTTTCTGTTTCCGAATAAAAAATAACTACAGAGTTATCCCATTTAGATCTTGAAATGATTTGAGAGGGCTCGTTACTAAAATTCAAAATAGCTTCGATGTATTGCGGATTTACCGGCAAATCCTGCTCAATTACAGGAATGTTAAACCGCTCGCGTTTGGCAATGGCGCGGAGGGAAAGAAATTCCTCCGGACGATCTACGGAATAAGGTGAATCGTTTTTGTCTGAAAAGGTGATGCGGTAGCAGTTGGGATTTTGTCCGTATGTAACTGCTCCAAAAAGGCAGAAGGCAGAAAGGAGAAAAGAGAAAGTAAATAATTTCATAATTCACTTTTTTATGTTTACAATTGAAGTAATTTCACTATAACAAGGTGTTCTATAGAGTAATCCTTGATAGAAAAGGGTATCCACTTTTTCTTTTATATCATCTAACTCACTATTGTATCTATCATTTTTCGATAATAGTTTGTTTAGCTCATGGATAGAAACAGGTTTGTCGTAACAATAACCCAATATGAGAAGGTATAATTCTTTTTTGTCAAATTCAATATGCTCTATCAACTCTTTGTTCAAAAATTCTTGATACACAATTTTATCATTTTCATGAATAAACTCGTATTCATAAGTGTTTTGTGTGTAATGATAGTGCATATCGGTAAAGTAATCCCATTTTGCATCTTTGTGATTTAGAGAAAATTCAAAAAAATGCCAGTGGGCATCTTTATCTAAAGTGTTGATAAAAGCCTTATGAATAAGATTAATTCTAGGTATATATTCTTGTTTTCTATCGGATAGCATGTTGAAGTACTTGCTTATAGAATTTACTGTTAAAGGAATCGGATTCAAAGTAAATCCTTTTATTTTACCTAAAATAAATCTGAAGAATCTTAAATTTTCGATGGACTCGTAAATATCTTCCCATTTTTCTTCTAATAAATTATATAAAACATTAATACCTCCAACATAAACATCTACTTCATAACAATGTTTTATTGTATTCAAATTACTTGCAAAGGTATTTTTTTTATCAATTTCTTTTAATAGGCTATGGCTTGCACTTTCAAAACCAATTTGAACAATCATAAAACCTGCTTCCTGCATTTTCTTGATTGTTTTATAGGACAAGTTTGTCGTAACAACCTCTGCACCAACAATTTGAAATTCAGTATACTCTTTTCTTATTTTAACCAATTCCTCCAACAAGGAATGAAATCTATCCATATCTTTGCCAATAATATCATTATCTAGAAAGAAAAAACGAAATATTCCATAAGTAAAGATCATATATTTTATTTCCTGAAATATTTTCTCTACACTTTTTTGACGATAGTTAGTTCCTTTATTTAAATAGCAAAAATGGCACCTATTCCAATGACAACCTCTGCTGCCTTCAACTATAAGATATGCCACCGGCGATATTATTTTCGACTGATTTCTATAGTGGAAAAAATCACTAAAATCGGGATATAATTTATTTTCAGATAAATCCCAAAAAGTATGCTTCTTATTAGCAGTTCTTTTTACTCTATCATTTTCCCGATAATATGATCTCTCAATATTATATTTTGAAAAATTGCTTGCATTTAACAAAAAATGAGTAAACTCTAATAAAGGTAATTCTCCTTCTCCCCAAATGGCAATATCAAATTGTTTAAAGTTTTCCAAAAATGTTTTAGATACACCGGCTGTATTTATTCCTCCTATTACAATGGGAATATTTTTATCTCTTTTCTTTATTTTTTCCGCAAAAACAGAAGCTAACATCCATTGATTCATATTCATAGAAAATCCAAAATATAAAATATTTTTGAAATCAAGATTATCTAAATAATTATCCATAAAATACTCTAATTTCATGGTGTATTTTTCAATATGTTCATCGAAAAAATTCTTTTCATTCAACATGACCGGAAAAATGGTTTGCAAAGCAGCTTTTACCTCATTGTATAATGAATTATTTTTAGTTTTAACAGATAGATATGCTGCATATATAAGTGTTGACGCTCCTTTAACATTTCGGCATTTATTCCAGGTAAACTCATTTTCTAAATTATATAATAAAATATTCCAATAAATGACCCTTACCGAATGCCCGTGTTTGCATAAATATGCTTTTAAAATGGAAGTCGCTGCTGAGGGACTATCTACAGGAAAAGGGGGCAAACAGTTCAATATTATTTCCTTTTTCATAGCTATTAGAGGAATATTATAAAATCGCACGAAAGGTATAAAAAAAATAATGTATTTTTTTATGAAAATATTTTTTCTTTCTTTCTGATTAAAAATTAATTACATTTTCTATTAAGGCTCTTTTTTGTATTTTATTGCTCATTCTGGGAATAAAATTATAGTTTTATGACAAAAATTTATGCAAAAGAATCATATTCAAGATAACAACAAACATTCATCCCAAGTGGGTTCTGTTTCATGGTAATAGCTGAGCATGGCTAAACCTATGCCTGAAACACCAATTATTAAATCATATTGGTTTGTCCATCTCGGTTTTTCTTCATACACTTCATAGGCTTTAAAACCGGCCAAACCATCTTCAAAAGTAGCCATTTTCATAGTTTGGTCAAACCAATAATCTGCCGCATCTTTAAACTCCGGTAGTTTTGTGTTCCACCACATCCGGTAGAAAATGTGCCCAATGCCGGCAGCGCCGTGGCACAATCCAGCATCCTTAACGGCATTATCTTCTAAGTTGCGCCTTTGAGTGGCGGCAAACAGGAGTATTTCCAACGCTTTATTTATCCAACTCTCTTCTTTTAAAGCTTTTCCGGCCTGATATAGCACGGTAGCAATCCCTAAATCGCCGTAGCACCATCCCATGCGGCTTTTAGCAATAACAGGGGCGCTTTCAAGCGCAAAGTTGGAAAAATAGCTGCCATATTTATCTTTGTCAATCTCTTGTGCAAGAATATATTGCACTGCTCCTCGCAATAATGTTTCTGTTTTTGCTTTATCAATTCCTTCTATATTGTACATTTTCGACAAGAGGGGTACAATGCCCGACATGCCATGAGATAAAGCAATGTTAAATCCGCGTTGGTTAGTAGCGTGCTTCATAGGAGATTCCCATTTCACAGCTCCATTTGCCTGTTTGATGCTTGTTTTTTCCAAATCATCTAAAAATTGATTCAATACAGAAACCAACTCTTTTTTCTTGGCAACTCTTTTCGTAAAATAGAGTGCAACGCCTGCTCCGGCATGCAGAAAATCGTAGCCGGTTTCCAACATGAAAACGTTGAGCGCTTGTTCAAGGGCGCTATCAAACTCTTCCAGAAACAGATTTGTATCGTAATCTATTATTTTTCTTTGGCTTAAATGTTCATATAGCCAGCCAATACCGGCTAATCCGTTGCAATGCGAAAAAATGAAATCGCCACCGGCTAATTTCTCTTCTAAAACATTGTGCAAATGCGACAGCCAATTTTGCGATGTTTTGTTATGCAGAGAGAGTTCGCTGCAAGCGAGAATTTGTCCGCCGATTCCCGATAGCAAACCTATTTCGGGCATGGTTTCGGAGGCTAATATTTGGGTTATTTCTTCTATCTTTTTTATCATTTGAATATAATTTTATAAATTACTGATTAATATTTGGTTTGCTTAAATCCCGTTAGGGATTGAATATTGGTAGTAGAAAGGTTTTTCCGCAAGAAACAGCGTGCCGTAGGTACGCCACATTTTGATATTTACAGGCATTAAATCCCATATATCATCCCTACGGGATTTCTAGGCTATTGGTATCTTTTTTTCTACCAATATTTTGTCCCTAACGGGACGGTAGTATTGTGGTTTGATTGAGTTTTATGTCTGAAATTTCAATTTTATCTTGACAGGCAATAGCTGTAACTATTAATAATAAAATTACTATAAGTGATTTGACAAGAAAACTTTTCATAAGATATTATTTATAGTATTAAGTTTGGGGGCATAAATCCTGAAAATCTAATCAATCCTGGTTCAAACTTTAAGGCAAAACAAGACGGAAACCATAATTGCTAAAACGATTCTCAGGTAAAGAATACTGTCGGAACGCTACACGGCAAGCCCACATAGAGCTGTACCAACTACCGCCGCGCAGCATACGGGCAGAACCCATCGCCGGCCCTGGGGGATTGGTTTGCGAAGCATTTCCATAAACGCCATACCAATCACTGCACCATTCCCACACATTTCCACTCATATCATAAATGCCCAATTCGTTTGGCGCCTTTGTGCCCACAGGATGCGTTTTCCTATCACTATTTTCTCTATACCAGGCAACAGCATCAATATCATCACTCCCGCTGTATTTATATCCTTTGCTTTTGTTTCCGCCACGCGCCGCATATTCCCACTCTGCTTCCGTTGGTAAGCGGTAGTTTTTACCGGTAAGCGCATTTAGTTTCGTGATAAACGTTTGGACATCATTCCAACTTACGTACTCCACAGGAAGATCATCACTGCCTTGATAATAACTTGGATTCGTTCTCATAACTATTTTCCATTGTTTTTGAGTTACAGGATATTTGGCTATTTTAAAACTGCTTAGTTTTACTTCGCGGGTGGGTAACTCCCGTTCAGCACAATCACCGTCGGTACAGCCCATGGTAAATGTTCCACCCTCTACCGGTATCATTTCAGGCTCAGCATTAATTACAGTTATTGTACAGGTTGCCGTAAATTTACCATCTTTCGTGCTTACGGTAATCATTGCAGTACCTTCGGCTTTTGCGGTTACCATACCTTCCGACATTACAGCTACTTTATCCTCACTTTCTACCGTAGCC
>Ga0123356_10001260_pt1 | contig 28002 bp, 15 predicted proteins | sample TergutEmb28metaG_2_FD_92546 | JGI IMG/M metagenome (GOLD analysis project Ga0123356, IMG submission 92546) | Embiratermes neotenicus P3 segment gut microbial communities from Petit-Saut dam, French Guiana - Emb289 P3 | ecosystem: Host-associated > Arthropoda: Insects > Digestive system > Gut ...
CCTGTGACGCCGTTGCGGTTTTTCAAAATCACCAGCTCCACCTCGCGGGGGGTGCGGCGTTTGGCCTCGTCCACGTTGAAATCTTTTTCCCCCACGCCGCACAGTTGCAAGCCGATCAGGATATCGCTGGAGTACTCCACCGCGCCGCTCTCTTTGAAGGCCTCCATGGTGACGGCGTTTTTGTAGTTTTCCCGGTTGAAGCTGGACACGCACAGCACGGGTATTTTACAGTCCCGGCTTAGGCGTTTAAGTTCTAATACGGCGCGGTCGGTGTTTTGCTTGTCGGTGGCGCGTTCGTTGTGGGGGGCCAGTATTTGCAGGTAGTCCACCACCACCACCGGGCTGTTCCCGGTGATTTCGATGTGCCGTTTCACGGTTTCCCGTATTTTTTGCGCCCCGATATCCCCGATGCCCTCGCTGATGTATATGTGCCCGGCGTAGGCGCGGTAGGCCTGTATGGCGTCCTGTATCAGCTGCATTTCCTCCAGGCCGTAGCCCTCATAGCGGCGGCCTGCGGTAATGCCCCGGGCGGTTTTGGCGCGGCGGGTGTCCCGGCTGCGCTCCATCTCCAGCAGCAGCGTGTGGCGGCTGATACTCTTGCTCATAAGCTCGCTGCGGGCCATCTCCAGCGAGAAGATCAGCACGTCCTGGCCGTTCTGGGCTATCTGATCCGCCATTTGCAGCAGGAAGCTGGTCTTGCCCAGGGAGCTTATGGAGCCGACCACATACAGGCCCTCGTACAGCCCTCCGTCCAGTTCCTCGTCCAGCCTTGCGAACCCTGTGGGGGCGCCCGGCGTGTCCATGCTGGCGGCAATGCCGTTCACAAACCCGGCGATGTGGGCCGCCGCGCTGTTTTGCATATATTGCTGGCGCTGGAGAGCCCGGGCCTCCTCCTCGATTTGGGCGGCACCCGCTACAAGGCCTCTAAATGCCTCTGTATCCGTTTGCAGGGCCTCGTTGGCATCTTTACCCTCCCCGTAGAGGGAAACGCGGTACACGGCGATCTGGAGGCCTTTTAGGGCCTGTTCCAGCGTGGCGGCGGTCTTGTCGCCCTCGGCGTCGTTGTCCAGGGCCAAGATCAGGGGGCGGGTTGGGGGGCGGGTCTCCACCAGCCGAACAAAGGCCCCGGCGTTGGCGGTGCTGCCCAAAGCCACGGCTTCCCCGCCCACGGTATAGATGCTCAGGGCGTCGAATTCCCCCTCCACCAAAAACACCGGGGCCGGGGTGTCCTGCCACAGGGCCTCGCGGTTGAATATGGGGTTGCCCCCCTGCTTGCGGTAGCGGCTGGCCTTGTCGGCGTCCGGATCGGTGTTGCGGGCCAGATAGGTGGTTTCTGACGTGGGTATCACAAGAGCCTGCCAAGTACCCCCGGCGACCTTGTAGTGGGGGTCGTAGCCCAAATTAAAGCGGTTTATGACGTCTTGGGAGAGGCCCCGGCGCTGGGGGTAGTCGGTTTGGGCTATGAGGGAGCGGCACTCCAAAATATAGGACGGGAGGGGAGTGCCCCTTCCGCAGTCAACCACCCCGTCCGCTTCGCGGCCACCCCTCCTCTGGAGGGGAATGCTGCCTTTTTCTCCTACCGGGTCCACCGAAATCCTTTCTAAACCAAATATTTCATTCGCCTTCTCAAACACCTCCGCCCCCGTCAAGTTGTATTCGGCGGCAATAACATCAAAGGTATCCCAATCCACCCCGCAGGCAAAGCAGTGCGCTTTCTGCCGCTTGGGGTCATAGCTCATGCTGGGGTTGCGGTCATCATGCCCGGGGTTGAGGCACCGGAAGGGCTTTGCGGTGTTGATACCCCTGCCCCGCAGGTAACTCTCCAGCTGCCCTTTAACATAGTCACGGGCCTGTTCGCGTGTCATTTGGAACCCCTCCTTGGACTCATGGCGCCGCGCTGCGCCTAATCTAAAAATATTCTAACACACCCATTCCTCCCAAAGGGATGGGTGTGTTCCCTTTAATATATTTAATATAATTAGGAAAAAAATGGCCAAAAAACCGTTATGAAATAAGGGCGAAAAAATAGGCTTGTGAAGCGCTACCCCCCCTTTTGTGAAGTGCTACCCCCCCTTTTGTGAAGTGCTACCCCCCCTTTTTTACCCTGGAGCCTACGTGTGTTGGCTAAATATATGGTATATTAATCGCTGTACACATATCAGTATACACATACAGGGGGTGCCGCCATGAAGATTATTGCCGTCATCAACCAAAAGGGCGGGGTGGGGAAGTCCACCACGGCGCTGTCCATAGGGGCGGGGCTGGCGCGGCGGAGCAGGAGGGTGCTGTTTATTGATTTGGATGCCCAGGGCAACCTTTCCCACACGCTGGGGGCGGAGAGTGGGTTTTCCGCCATGGATTTGCTTTTGGCGCAAATGACAATTGACAATGCACAAATGACAATTGATAATGCTTGGCTGATCCCGTCCTCCCCGGCCTTGGCCGCCGCCGATACCACCATTACCCAAACCGGCAAGGAATACCGGCTGAAAGAGGCGCTGGAACAATTGTCCATTGTCCATTGTCCATTGTCAATTGACTACGTAATAATCGACACCCCCCCGGCTTTGGGCATCCTGACAATCAACGCCCTGACCGCCGCCCACGGGGTGATCATACCGGCTCAGGCGGATATATACAGCTTGCAGGGCATCAGCCAGCTGTACGGCACGCTGGACACCGTGCGCCGGTACTGCAACCCCGGGCTGAAAGTCATGGGTATACTGCTGACCCGGTTCAACAGCCGGGCGGTGATCAGCCGGGAAGCCGCGGAGATGATAGAGGGTACCGCCGCAGAGCTGGATACCAAGGTGTTCCGCGCCCGCGTGCGGGAGTGCACGGCCATAAAAGAGAGCCAGGCCGTGCGGCAAAGCATATTTGACTACGCCCCAAAATCCAACGCTGCGGCGGATTATGCCGGGGTTGTGGAGGAAATTTTACAGGAGGAGCACCCCAATGCCCAAGACGTTTAAGGATAACCTAAACACCACCGTTAACCCGGCAATGCGGTTTATCAGCCAGCCGGAAGCCGCCCCCGGCGCAACGCAGGCCCCCCGCCCGGAAACCAAGAGCCGCCGGGTGCAGCTGCTGTTCCGGCCCGCGCTGTACGGCAGGCTAAAGGCCGGCGCCGCACGGCAGGGGGTTAGCGTGAACGAGTATGTGCACGTGTTGCTGGAGGGCGCGATAGAATAGGGGGTAGCGGGTACACATACACACCACACATACACATATGCATATACACATATACACACAACGGAGAAAACCCAATGGCCACAACGCTTAATGCCATACTCAAAAAGCAAACTTGGTCCGGAGATGAGACCGGGCGCATTTTGATATTCAGCTTAACCGATAACTTCCGGCGCACCAATGCGGGCCGTGCTCCTCGGCCTATTGTGGGGCAGGATCGCATGGCGGCCATGATACAGAGCTTGCGGGATCCTGCGGAAAGCGCGGCATACAACCGCTACCGGGATCTCAACAACTGGCTGCAAAAGTATTACTCCGTGGCGCTGTTGCACTGCGAGCGGTTCAAGCTGTACGCCACGCGCACGCTGGTGACCATAACGGGGGCGCTGGCCTCTCAGGGCAGGGTCAACTCGGAGTTTGCGCTGGTGAACGCCGAGGGCCGGGCAAACTTCCACGAGGCCGAGCAAAAGAGCAACCGCACCACGCTGGACGAATGCTACTACTTCGCCCAAGGCTATAACCGTGCCCTGGACATGCTGGCGGAGCATCTGAAAATGCCCGACGTGGGGCTGTTCAAGATGGACTTGGCCGACCTGAGCGACCGGGCGGCGGCACTGGATAAGTTGACGGCACAGCTGCAAAGCCAGCTGCAAGGCCCGGCATTGCGGGTGCTGAAGAAACGCTTCCCGCCGTTTACGCCGGAGACGTTGGTGATCCCGGAGCAGAACGTGGCAATGGCCCGGGCGCTGGTGGAGGATGGTATGCGGGCCTTCCGGCAGCAGGACGGGGGGTTTCTGGATTTATTGACCCTAAGGAGCACATAATGCCCGACGAAGACAAAAAGCCTTTACCACCAGCCCAAACAGTCACCCAGCTGATTCAGGTCGTAACGCCGGACGCACCTTCCGACGGCTACTTTTTGTTGACCCAAAGCCCCTCCTCCAACAAGCTCTCCAAGAAAGTCACCCAGAAGATTTCCGACCCCGCGCAGTTTGACCTCTTCGGGGACGGCCACATAGACGAAAGCGACTTCCGGCTGTTTATCAAGGGCTACCGGGAGCTGGCCCACGGCGTCAAACAATCCGCGGCCATGCTGCTGGACAGCCTGATGATCATAGCCACGGAAAACGGCATGGCGGACACCCTGGTCACACTGCCCCTGAAACGCTACATGCACATGCGGGGGCTTAGTGACGAAAAAGAGATCCGCAAGCAGGTAAAAGCCGATATCGACGCGCTGGAGCGCATCAGCTTTGAGTACCGGGGCACGGGCAAGAATAAAGGCGCATGGCTTCGGGTGCATATTGCGGGGGGGACATCGGGGCAGATCAAAAACGGCGATATAATATTCAGGTTTAACCAGGACTTTTTCGACAGCTTTAAAGTGGGGGACAGCGGCAAGTACCTGTATATGTTCTTCCCGCAGGAGGCCTTGCAGGGCAGTATCCGGGCCAACCCATGGAAATACTGGCTGGCTAGGAAGATTGCCGAGCACAAGCGCATGAACATAGGCAAGCCCAATGAGGACGTAATCGGCGTGCAGACGCTGATAGACGGCTGCCCGGACTACCCTACATATGAATCGGTAATGGCGGAAAGCCGCCACGTGGGCATGCTGATTATTGACCCTTTCGAGCGCAACATGGACGCCCTGGCCCCCAGAATAACATGGGAATACCAGCTGCCGGAGCCGCCCAGGGACTATCACGACTTCATAGACGCCAACGTGGCCATACACTGGAGCGCCTACCCCAAGGACAGGATGATACAGATAGAGGCGGGCAGGAAGAAGCACTCAAAACGCAAGAAAAAGCCCGCGCCGGTTACTGCGAATTTGCCGCTGCCGGGGATGGAGGATATGTTTCAGTAGTAGGTCGCAGCCCATAAATGGCATGAAGCGGCGCAACCTTTGCTTTCATGTACGCTGTCATTTCAGAGGGCGACATGCCTTTTAATTCTTCATACAGCGCAACTCGAACGGCATTTAAATCCGTCTCAATTTTAGTCCTCTTCATTTTCCAGCACCTCCATTGGCGTACAGATGGTTATCCCTTTATATCCCTCGCGCAGATTGACAAGGGCAGTCATTTCTTTGGTTTTCAGTTTATTAATGTGTTGAAAATTGAAAGACAAGATGCAGTCCAGATTATGAAAGGTCGCAATGGCAATATGCGTTCCATCAAGCAAATATTTTGCGGGAATAATCTTGTTGCCCGCTTGGGTTCGGGGGCCTGCTGTAATTATCCTTTATATTCCCCACGGCCTATGGCCTCAAACATGCGGATTGTATCCCTGTGCCCGTCGCGCTCAGAATCGAAGAAGTAGTTAAACATTGTTGTTTCAAGATAAACTTTCATGTTTCTTCACCCCCATGCCTATATTATACCTCAAATAATCGCCCCATGCTGTCCCGGCGCACTGACCCCCCCGTAACTATACCCGCCCATGTAGAGCTTCCGCCGCCGCAGTATGCGCATTACCTGCGTGGGGGTAAAGCGTGCGCCCCTTTTGGTGGTGCGGCCCTCGGCGTTCAGGCGGTCGGCTATGGCTTGCAGGCGCAGGCCCTCCTCGTGCAGCAGGAACACCCGGCGTACCGTGGCGGCGCCCTCAGGGTCGGGAAGCAGTATCTTTGTGCCACGTGCGGCGGTGTAGCCCAAAGCCGCCCCGCCCCCGGCGTATCCGCCCGTGCCGGCCTTTTGGCGGCGGCCCCCGCTCAGACGTTCGGTTATGGTGTCGCGCTCCAGCTGGGCAAACACCGAAAGCATGCCGATCATGGCGCGGCCTGCGGGGCTGGAGGTATCCAGGCTTTCGCAGATGCTCAAAAGCTCGATGCTCTGTTGTTGAAATACATCTTCTATTAGATGCATTGTGTCGCGCTGGCGGCGGCTGAGACGGTCCAGCTTGTAGACCACTACCGCCCCGATGCCACCGGCGGCTATATCGTTTAATAACCGTGCCAGCGCGGGCCGTTGCAGGGTGCCCCCGCTGTACCCGGCGTCTTCATAGACCCCGGCGGGCGTCCAGCCCTTGGCGGCGATTTGCGCGGCGGTACGCTCCCGCTGCATGGCCAGGCTGTAGCCGGTTGATGATTGCTCCTCGGTGCTGACTCTGATATAAGCTGCTGCTTTCATGCGGCTATTATACTACAAAAAGCCTCTCAGGGCCAAAAACCTGCAACTCAGGGCCATCCCGGTTACGGGGCCTGTTTTTGTGCTTAAATATTTGCGGCTGGGGTTACCCGGCAAAAAAAGCAATACCAACCAAAAGGAGAGTATATTCCCATGCAAAACAATGCGGCATTCAGCGACGCCATGGCCACGCTGGAGGCGTTGGAGTCTTCACTGGCGCAGCGGCCTTGGGAGGACGCCGATTATAACTACACCCCGCCGGAGCTTCCCCCGTTTTCCGAAGAACCCCTGCATTTGCAGGTTTTGCGCGGTATGTTTGATACCCCCGCGACGGAAACCAAGGCCCCGGATCAGCCCCTTGATATTCTGCCCTTCCCCGGCCTTGCCCCTGCGCCGCCTCCTCAGAAGCCCGCAGCAGCCCCCGCGCCCCAGTCTGCGCCCCTGCCCGCCCCCCCACCCGCCGGCAAGCATCAGCCCGCGCACATGGCGCCCCCCCCGGCCCATATGGCGGAGAAGAGCTTCCTGCGTGATATTTCCGGCATGCTTACCGAGCTGTTGCGCAACCGCAAGCCCACCGAGGCCGGCGCGGAGTTCCCAGCCATGACGGACCGGCAACTGCGGGCCTTGGGCAAAAAACACCTGTTCATGATGATCCGGGACCTGGAGACCGAGCTGGCCCAGGAAAAGACGGAAAAGGACAACCTGCTGTGCGCATTCCAGGCCGGGATCGTCAGCGGTCAATGAATCTTTTTACGTTAATATGTATTAATGTAAAAATGCCCGTCAAGTACCATTGGCGGGCATTTGCATTTAAACCGGCCAATTGTTCATTCAGGGAAAAAAAAGGCATCTTGGGAAAGTTTTGGTTTCTGGTACAGCTAATATGGTTTAATGATATTGCGGCCGGGAAACTACAACGCGATACAGGCCAGGTTTTCCAAAATATTCATGCAATAAATCACTTATGCCTATATACAGTTTCCCAACCACGCCACAGTCCCATGGCGGGCCCGGCCAACGGTGTGCCCCCCACGCCAAAAGCCCTCGTCACCCCCCCGACGAGCCCGCGAAGCCCCCCCTTCCTCGGGGGGCCCGCCACACGGGGACCATGTCCAGGTCGCCGGAGGGCGACCGTGCCGACGGGAAGTTCGGAGAGCTTTCGTCGGTGGACACAACACTCTAACAGACAGGGAGGACTTGACCTGAAAACCACGTGGCATATCGCGCTTCAAAAAAAGCCGCGGGTATACCGTCTGTCCAGAAAAGACATCCGACAAATGTCCTGCCTGTTATGCACCGACGGAAGCAGCCTGCTGGCAACCGTCTTTTCCGGGTTTCCGGAGCGGCTTCGCAGCCATGGCGTGCGCATCGGCACCGTCGCGGGCATAATGGCCCGCTATGTGGGCCACAGCGCCATCCCGGGGGGCATGGAACCGGCCGAGTACCAAAACGCCGTGCGTTACGGCGGCCTGTATCACGATATAGGCGCTTATCTGGCATTTAACGATTACCAGGACTACCCCGCCGCCGGGGCGCGGTTTTTATCCCAGGAGCTGCCCCGGCACATGATCGGCCCGGAAAACGCGCGCATCATGATTGAGTGCGTAAACCCCGGCAGGCCGGTTCCGCCCCACGCGGGCATCTGTGCGCTGGCCGCTGCGGCAGACGGCTTCCGCAGCTTTGCATCGGCGCAGAAATACATCGAGCGCAATACAGAGGCATTCACGCCGGAGGCGGTGCGGTGCTTCCGGGCCGCGCAGGAAGAGATCGCGGAGCTTTATAAGAAGTGGCGCAAGCATCCCCCGCTGTGCACCCGCCGCGCCGCCGCGCCGCTTTACAAGACCATAGACCGGCCCTTTGGCTGATATTGAGGGAGGTGAACACCATTGAACCGGGAAGAGTTTATAGACGCTTATGCGCTTATGGCGCAGCTTGAAGCCCTGCTGAAAGAAGGCGAGATGGATTGTCCGCCTTCCCCCCAGGCTGCTCCCTGCGTTGCGGTACCCCTGGAGGGCAGTATTCCCCCGCCCCCATTGCCGGGCATGCGCCGCCCCCCTTCCGCCGCTGATCCGGGGAAAATCGAACGCACCACCAAGATATTCCGCTCCGCAATCATCGGCACGGTGCTGGTCACGCTGCTGATTACGGTGGCGGTGTTCTCCTCCCGCGCCGCACCCGGGCCGGTATCACTGTTTGGATACTGCGGCATGTCGGTACGATCCGGCAGCATGGAGCCCGATATCCCCATGGGCACGTTTATTCTGGTGCGGCACACCGACCCCGCACTGCTGCAAGTGGACGACGATATCACCTACCGGCACCGCAATACCACCCGCACCCACCGTATTATCGGCATTGAGGAGAGCGGGGAGGGGCGGGCCTTCCGCACCAAGGGCGTGTATAACTACGCGCCGGACAGCGACCCCGTGGCGGAGACCGACATTATTGGCCGGGTGGTTTACCAAAACCTTGCGCTGGGCCGCGTTGTGGGCGCGGTGCAGGAAAAGCCCGTGGCCGCGATACTGCAAACCCTTGCCATCTTCGGCGCTGTTGCCGCAATCATTGTGGTGGTGCGTGTCGCAAGACACAGAAAGTTAGATTGATTATGAGGAATATAAACGAGGAAAGAATCCGTAGCCAGGTAAATCGCCTGGGGCGGCCTGATATCCCTGTGCTGGACGGGGAAATAGCGCGGCAGGAGCGCAGCGGCATGCGTAAAAAGGCCGCCGGCGTTGCCATGAGCATTTTAATAGCCGTGGCGGCGGCGGTGATCCTTATCACCAATGTACTTATAACCGTGCTGCAAATAGACGGCTCCAGCATGAATCCGCTGCTGAATATGGACGAGATCGTGTGCGCGGTGCGCGGCAACAACCCCGGCAGGAACGACATCATCGCGTTTTACCAAAACAACAAGATACACATCAAGCGCGTGATAGCCACGGCGGGAGACACCGTGGACATCGAGGAAAACGGCGTGGTGTGGGTGAACGGCCTGATTTTGGACGAGCCCTACGTTTCCAAGCTGGCCCTGGGCCACTGCGACGTGGAGATGCCCCTGACCGTTCCCCCCGGCTCGGTCTTTGTGCTGGGGGACAACCGGCCCCAGTCCGTGGACAGCCGGGACAGCCGCTTCGGCCCGGTGGAGCGGGAACAGATCATAGGCCGGGTATTTATGAGTTTATGGCCGCTGAACAGAGCAGGCGGCCTGCGCCCGGCGGAGCTGGGGCGGTAAAACACCGCCGTTGGGGCCGTTAAATCTGCTGTTGGGGATAAATCACCCCAGCACAGACCAAGGAGAACGTATTATGACTAAGGATTTTATTACATCCGTACAGAGGAGGCGAGAGGCATGAGAGAACTGGATCCAAGATTCCGGGAGATTCCCGAGATCCAACCCATTATTGCGTACATAAATTCCATGACCTTTCGCAAACAGGCCATCGGCGGATGCAGCGAGGAAAGCGCGCTGGATCACGTAGAGACCGTGGTAAGCATGTGCATGGATCTGATTCTGGCCAAACACATGGCCGGCTCCGGCGGCACGGACATGACCAAGATTAAAGCCGCCTATACCCAGCTGGCGGAGATGTGCCGCAAGCAGCAGGAGGAACTGGCGCAAGCCAAGGAGGCCTACAAAAAGCTGCACAAGCAGAGCTCCCAATTGGCCCAGCTATATAAGACGCAGCAGGGTGAAATGGAGGAGAAAAACCGCCAGAACCTCCATCTCATGCAGCTTTACCGGGATTTGCAGGCGCAAGCCGTGCAGCCCGTGCCGCCTCAGCCCGCCCCCGCCGCCCTGCCCGCGGATACCAGCTTTGAAAGCATACTGGCGCAGCTGGAGGGCTTGCAGACCGGCGGAGACATAGTGCCGCTGGCGCTGTAACCGCATGAACATGTACCAACGGGCCACACTGCGGGAAACCATGCAGAACAAACGCAGTGCGCTGGCCGGCCGCCGGGGCCGCAGAAACCTGGTGATCAGCCTGATTGTTACGGCGGCGGCCGTTCTTCTGCTTTTCGGCGTTTTCCTGGGCTTGGCCGTGGTTCGGGGCAACTCCATGATGCCCTCGGTAAAGCACGGCGACAAGATACTGTTTGCCCGCCGGGGCAGCCCCGTGATCGGGGACGTGGTGCTGCTGCACAGCCAACAGGAAGACTTTATCAAGCGGGTGGTGGCCCTGCCCGGCGACGTAGTGGACATTTCCCGCAACCGGCTTACCGTCAACGGCATGCCCCAGATGATGTACTGCGCCATAGGCGACACACAGCCGCAAACCCACGACATTAACTTCCCCTTAACGCTGGGCGCGGACGAGTACTTCGTGCTGGGCGACAACCGGGAAAACTCCCGGGATTCCCGCACCTACGGGCCGGTCAAGGCCGGCCAGATACGAGGCAGAGTGATTTTGGTGCTAAGCAATAACATTTACCAGAAAGCAGGAACGACACCATGGTAAAACGGCTGAGATTAAGCAAACCGGTTCGCAAATGGATGACCGCAGCGCTGTCGCTGATATTGGCGGCGGCTATTGCTGTACCCCTGCTGGTATTTCCCAACGCCGCGGGCAGCACCCAGCAAATCCCCGGCACCTATTTGTTAAGCCATGGCGCCAGAAACGGGTTTAATTACTTCCATATGGAGGGCAACACCGCGGCCGATCCGGGCACGCCCTTCTGGCGGGATACCTTCTGCACCCATAAGGACTATAACTCCGCCCCCGGCACCTACGTGTATTACTACAACACCGACACCACGGACACCGACCCTGTATTTTTAACCAACGTATTAAACCAAGGCACCAGCATTAAAAACGGCATTGAAATGACGCTGGCGCAGTACCGCGCCCTGCGCTATTGCATGCTTTACACCAATGCAAACAGGGATTCCCGCGGGCAATACGCCTACTGGACATACCTGGGCAGATTTATCCCGGAGCGGTACTCCGCAATGAGCCGCCAAGGCGACCCCTGGCAGGAGGACTGGCCCACCAAGTACTTCGGGGCCAAGGCCGACCCGAATTTCATGGGCTTGGGGCCTATTGCCGACGGCCAGACCATTGATATCGGCGCGGAGATTGATTTTAGGTTTACCTATAACGGATCCACCACCATACCGCCCACGCTGGTGCTGACCGAGGCAAACCCGCGTTCACTGGCATACAAAATTGAATTTACCGCCGGCAGCGACCCCGTGCTGGCCCAGCTTAATTGCGGGCCAAACAAGGACGGCGCACTTTGGTTTGACCTGCGCGCCACCTCCGCAGGCGCACGCTTTTATGGCTCGCCGGACAGCATGGTGCCCATTACCTCGGTGCGGGTGGGCGATCCCTTTTACGTGGAATACAACCCCCGCTCCCCGGCGGACGGCATAATTGCCATTACAGCCAAAGCCCAGCGTGATGTTGTTACAAAGGTGCTGGCCGACGAATTCTTCCTGCACCCCAACTCCCAAAACCAGATAAACGTGGCTGTGGAAAAAAGCCGTCCGCAGTTTGGTTATAATGCAAGTATTCCCGAATATACCCCCCCGGAGGATCTGGACTGGGATTACGGATACCAGCGGCCGGGAATAGCCAAGCAGGTATCCGAGGACAACCGGCTCAACAACCAAGGTGATTATGTAGACATTTTGCGCGTGGCCCCCTTGACCGACGTTATCCACAAGATGACCGTTACCTCCACCGACCCCAAGGGCACGATTTTAACATTCCAAAACCGCGATTACGACCTGTATCCCTCCAAGCTGGAGTACCCCGACCTTTATAACAGCGCGGGCGTAAAGTACAGCTCCGCAAATCCCTATACCGGGGGGCCGGTGTATGACAGCGCGGGGGCCGACAAAAAAGAGATATTTATACCCTCCACCACCGCGCTGGTTTATGATGCCCAACAACTGCTGGACGCCATCGTAGCCAACAAGAACATCAAGCAAATGGCGAACATTATTATTCCGGCGAACTGGCGCAGCTCCCCCGCGTGGGGCAGCGCAACCAGAAACAACGCATATCAAAACGCAATATTCGACGGCAACGGTTTTTACATAGACGGCAACGCCCAAGGGGGCAGCGCTGTGATGAGCGAGCCCTTGATTCGCCTTGTTAAAAACTCTGTGCTTTACCGCGTTTCATTTGTTAACTTTAACATACAAAGGCCCAGCGGCACCCTTTTTGACAGAGCGGGCACGCTGGCGGATACAATGGACGGCCAAGGCAGCCTGATTGACTGCTATGTACAAGGCAAGGCAACCATCACAGGCGCGGGCATTGTGGGCGGCGTTGTGGGCGAAGTCTTCCTAAAAGAGATCTACGGCGTAAAAGCCAGGGTGGATCTAACGGTTACCTTGAACGATAACCTGATAGGGGCGGCCAGCGGCGGCATGTTTGGCATGGGCGAGGTCACCACGTTCGACAACATAGAGCTGATGGCGGGCAGTATTATACGAAGCAACTTCCCCCTGTTCGGCGGCATCGCGGGCAACCTGGGCTTTGCGGCGGCAAAGCCGGGGGTGTTCCGTGATCTTAAGGCGGATTATGTTTTCAACGGCACCATGTCCCGCGGGGCGGACGGCGGCCTGTTCGGCGGGCTGATCGGGCATGCCTCAAACTTCACGCTGATAGAACGCTGCTTTGTATATTGCACGTTTACCAACGCCAACAGGCTGGAAAACTTTGCCGGGCTGGTATACTCCAAGCCCCGGAGCGATCAGCCCACCCACAGCGAAATAAAGATAATTAACTGCGCCGCGGATATCAACGGCGATGTCGTTAAAACCCAAGCCGGGGCAGGTATTTTCCTATCGCAAAACTCCGCTCCCAAGGCGGACAAGATTACCATTGAAAGCTGCCACGCCAAGCTGGACATGGAGGTTACGTTTCACGGCGGGGCGGGTATTTATTTTGAGCTACTGGGGCTGGGAGGCGTCAACGAAAGCAATGGCGGAGATGTAGCAATAGATTATTGCTTTACGGAGGGCATTATCAGCGCCAAGCCCTCGGACTCTATCATGCCCGGGCTGCTGCCCGGCACCACCGGCGGACGCATTGCGGGTATCGCCGTGACCAGCCTGAGCAGGGAAGGCCCCTATATTGACTTTTCTACGCCAATAGAAACCGAAGTCCTCTATCACGGCACGATAACCAACTGCGTTTCGGAAATGATCCTGGCCGACAGCGGCGTGAGGTGCTGGATCGGCGGCATGTGGGCCACCTCAGACAACGGCTGCGTTTCCTACGAGGCCACCTCTGACAATGAAATGTTTATTGAAAACTGTTTGTATAGGGGGACATTGCAAATCACAGCCGTGGGCGGAGCGGAAGGGGAAACCCTGAAAGGCGATATATTCACCATTGACAAGAAGACCTTTTGGTCCCCGCCCCGAATCTACGGCGGCCTTGCCAAGGGCAACAACAACCACTCCACCCGCAACACCGGCGACGTTCACACCGGGCCCAACGGCGAGGGCAACGCACCGCCCTCCGGCCTTTGGTGGCTGCAAGAAACGCTGGGGCTGGATATCGTGGGGGGGGACAAGCCCGACCCCGACGGCGATGGCCCCATCCCCAAAATGTACATGATGTGGGACTGGTTCCCCATGCCCACCGCACTGCACCGCTACCCCCGGCAGCGCGTCTATGTTACGGACTACTATCACCGCAACAACGTCCAGGAATTTATTCAGCACCTGTACTACTGGGACGGCACACAATTTATACCCTTGTGGAATTTGGGAGCAACCTCCATGGGAGCCCAAATTAACGGCGCAAGCGCATCCGACCCCAACGCCGAGCTGGAAATCTATATGCCACGCGGCACGGAAACCTTTGAATTCTACTACTTTGTAAGCAACCCCGCCTCCCAGGCCAAAAATAGCGGCCAGCATGGCGCGTGGGATCGTCTGGAAGACGTTAACGGCACAGCAGGGCCTGCGGACAAATGGCAAAATACCGTAAAAATCACCCCGCGAGACTCTCAGATGGTCTTTGAGCCCGGAAAGCAAACGCAACCCAAGCGCGACTGGCCGGGCGCCTGGGACGACGACTGGGTAATCATCGACCCCTGCGCACCGGATCAGGTGCTGTTCAACGTGATTAAAATGACCAGCAGCGCGGATTATCCCATCCCGCTGAACGGCTGCGAGTTTGAGCTGTACCGCTCCGACGCTATTTATACCAACTTCACAGGCATAAACCCCGCAACCGCGCCGGGCTGGAGCCTGATGCCCGACATGCCGCTGAAACCCAGCGACTATATGGGGCTGGATATTGATAAAATGCCCATAATTACGCCGGGCAGTTATATCCTTAAAGAAACCAAGGCCCCGCAATATTACTCCAGCATGGTGGGCCGCATGTGGTACCTGGTGTACTCCGGCGGCGAGCTGCGCGCCTACAGCAACGCCACGCTGCAAAACCAGATGCCCTTAGGCGAGGAAACCGGCATATTGCCGGTACAGCCCAACACGCTGATATACGGCCTGCATATTGAAAACTTTCTTGATAAAATAACGCCCAGAGCCACGGTTTCCGTGGTGAAATGGAACGAGACCGGCACCGTGCAGATCAAGGGCACAACCGTAATGAAGGACGGGCTGCCCTACTTCAACGGCGCGGTGTACGCACTGCGCAAGTTCGAGGGCGACAACTGGACGGGGGAATCCTTCGGCTACGGCAACATGATGGCCTACGGCACGGATGAGGATAACTGGGATCTGCGGAACTGGTGCGACATCATCCCCGGCTATTATCATATGGTGGAAATCCGCGCCCCTGAGGGCTACTCGGTGGATCCCACCCCCATAAAAATACACTTCGACGGCACCACGCTGCACATAGACACACTTACCCATGATTCCGTTAACGTGGGCCTGAACGCCACGGTTTCCGGCAGCGGGCTGGACAAGACCGTAAACGCCCGCGACAAGAAGTTTGAGCACAAAATCACGCTGAGAAAATATGTGGCGGGAAGCTCCCCCAGGGATCCCATCTTTGGCATGCCCTTCAACCTGTATCACTATGTTTCCACCGCCCCCCATCGCGGCGTGTTGATTGAGACCGAAAGCACAGTGTCCCCCAACGGCGAAGTCACCTTCACCCTGCCCGCGGGCGACGGCAAATACGTGCTACAGGAGGAGCCCAGCTCCTACTACCAGCCCATACCCGATTATATCCTTGAGGTGCGCAACGGCGAGCTGTTTATCAAGGGCGGCCCCCATAATTACGACTTTAAAGTGGTGCGCGGCCTGCGCGACATGAACTACTACGTGGTGCTGGAGCCCGACGGCGCGGCTACCCCTGTGAACCCCGGCGCATACCCCGAGGGCCTGACATTGCAGCCCGGCGACGCCGCTGTGATCGGCCTGCTCCGCGCTATTTTGGACGTGCCCAACGAGCCCGGCGAGGGCCCCCAGCCCTTTACCATCGAGGGTAAAAAGAAGGTTTTTGGAGCCTCCGCGCCCGGCAAAAGCTTCTTCGTCACGCTGACGGAAGTTACCACCGCCCAGGGCGGCACCAAGAAAACCCCCTCCGTGCTGACCCCCAACCCCATGGAGGAAGAGGTAATAACCACGGGCGGGGAAAACGAGTATACCTTCACTTTCAACATCCCCGGCCTGCCCGACGGTACCTACCATTTTGAAATCGCGGAAACCGCGCCCCTGCCCCTGCCCACAGGCTGGTCATATGACGGCAACACCTATGTTGTTACCGTTGTGGTGACCGGGGGCGTGCCCAAGATGCCCGGCGGCAGTGAGGCCGGATTTACCAATGTTACGCCGGGGGATTACCCGCTAAGTGAAAACCCCGCAATGGTATATACCGCGCCGGCAAACGCTTTTGATTATTCCGCTAGGCTAAGATATACAGAGGCGGGAGAGACCAAGGAATTCCGGGCGTTGTGCGCGGAATACAACGTTTTTATTGATTTAAGAACCGGCCAAACGGTCACAAGGGTGCCGGGCGCCGGCGGCAACATGGATCATACCTTTGCCGCGCTGGCCTCCGCAGTCAACCACGCACAGCATGGCTCCAAGATATCCGATACGATGTTCTTTGACATGTTCGGAGTCTGGGATCCTTGGGTAAGCACTGAATGGCGGCGCTCGGACTTGACCCAGGCCGCGCTGTGGCTGTTTGAGGTGGAACGCACAAACCTGCACCCCGGCATTAACATAAAAAACCCGGGAACATGGCCCCCGGCCCTATACAGCAAGATTGCGGCCGAGCTTAACTTCTGGATCGGCAACGGCGATATATGGGCGGATTTAAATGACCTCATCGACACCATGAGAGCCATGATGGCGCAATACGCCCTTACCCCTGCCGGGCAGCCCATCACCAACCTTACTGCGTCAATTGACGGCACCGGCAAGCTGATCGTGGGCTACGAAGGGTTTGATCCCCCGGAAGCACGGCCCATGTTCCGGCTGAACTGGAGCGGCGACACCACCGGCCTGACCGTTACCAAAAACGGCAACCCCTTTGATCCGGTTCACGATTTCTTCGGCCTCAATGATGACGTGCGCATTACCTATACAGGCACGGGCACGGTGAACTTTGTGCTGGAAGATACGATTATGTACCTGATAGGCGGCAGCATCCGCGGCACCATGCTGCAAAAAAACAGTGTGGAGCAAAAGCTCATCTGCGGCTATGCCGAGTTCGCCACGCTGGAATGCGCTTTCGGCCTGGGCGCGGGCTGCGGTGGCGATATCGTGTTTGAAAACAGCCACACCAACCTGCCCACCGCCACACCCACGCCTTCTCCTACGGCATCGCCTACAGCCACCCCAAGCCCAAGCCCCTCCGGATCGCCCCCGCCCACCCCCATGGCAACCCATGCAGTGATTGAGGGGCGCAAGGAGATCGACGGCCCCAACTTCCCCGGCAAGACGTTTACCTTCCTGATAACGCAGGTTAAAAACGCCGCCGGCGAGGAATGGGAGGGCCCCGGCCCCGCCTTTACCGACACCGATACCACCAGCGGCGAGGGCACGTTCAGCTTTACCATACCCAACCTGACCGAGGGCGTTTACTTCTACATTGTGGAGGAACAGCCCAACCCCGGAGACGGCTGGGAATATGACCCCGTGAAATACATTGTTACCGTGAATGTAAGCGGCAGCCCGCTAACCGCCGTGTACCGCGCCCGCAAGCTTGCCTGAGTAACCCCCACTGTAAAAACCACTGCAAAGGATGTTGTACCTGATGAAAAACCGATTTTCCGTCGGAAGTTTCCTAGCCGGGAAAAAGCGAGAAAGAAAGGCGTTAGCCGTTCTGATGTCGCTGTCTATTGTGGTAGCCATCCTTGCGGGGATATGGGCGTCGCTTATGCCGGCGTTTACGGCGGGCTCCCCCGATCTGTCTGACCTTGGGAATTTTGAAACCAGCTTTGTAATAATGGACGAATCCTTTGTGACATTGCCGATAGGCGGTACCTTTACATACGGCACAAAATATAACTTTGAGGTGCATTTCGCCGCGCCCCAGATACTGGACGGCGTTATCTCCAAACCTGAATACAACGGCTCGGGCTGGTTGACCTACAAGCTGCCCGAGGGCGTCACCATACTGGAGAGAAACACAGGAGATATCTTTTTAGAGGGCGTGTCCTCCACCCCCGTGGGCATGTATGACATTCGCAACGAGGGCGGAGAAACCTTCATATTCGTAAAATTTAACGACGTTAAGGTTGAGGGCGGCGTGGTGACCTCCACCCCCGGAACCAACCTGCTTGCCCACCCCTACGCCTCGCTGTCCTTCGTGGTGGGATACAAGGCCGAATTCGTAAGGGTTTCCGGCGGCGGCAATACGTTTTTGTTCGGCACAGGCACGATTATCACTATTGAGGACGACGGCAAACCCACCCCCACGCCCACCGCCCCCCCTGTACGGCAAATAACCCTAATCAAATACGACGGCGCGGGTGTCAACGGCGGATCAAGCACCGCCTATAACCAAACCGGCGAGACCATGGCCTACCGCATAGACATTGCCGCAACCAACGGCACGTTTACCGTGGATAAAATTGTGGACGAGCTGCAAAGCAGCCCGGAACTGACAGCGCTTTACGACAGCCTGACCATAGGCCAGCTGATTTCAATAACATCCTTTACCCTGGGCGGCGCCACTATAAACCCCACCCACACGCTGCAATGGACATCAGACACCCCGCGCAGCAAGTTTGAGATACTGTTCCCCGGCGGCCTGACCATACCCAGCGGGCAAACGCTTATTGTGCGTTTTACCATGCAATTTAAAAAGGTCGTAGAAGTGCTGGGCAATAGTGTTTATGACTATGATTTCTGGTTCCTTAACAAAGCCACCGCCTACGGCCCCGGCAACGAGGTTGTGGGCCCCTACTCCAGAAGCTCCCGGATATATAGAACCATCTTTTCAAAATACGGTTCCAGAACCGGGGAAAGCAAGATAACTTGGTCTATCAACTTGAACAACATGGGCAGCAGCGGCGATTATAACGGCTTTACTATTTCCGATACCTTGGGGCCGGGCATGTCCTTCCTGCCTGACGGCACTATCCGCATGCAGCTGTACGGCGCGTACGCCTACCCCGAGACCCCGCTGTATTACGACTCTGATAATCTGGGCGGCCAGTCCGTGATACCCATCACCATGAACCCCGGGGGGGACGGGTTTTCCGTTACCCTTCCCAACGGCATAAACGGCGAAGACATACGCGGGGTGCTTATAACCTACGTGGTTAATATAACCTCCACAAACCCCTCCAATGAAACGCTGTATAACGATGTAACCATATCCAAGCACCCTCATTCCGGCACACGCCGGGGCGAGGTTGAGATAATCCGCGTTGTGCCGGGCGTTAAAAAGTCGTATGAGCTGTACATGGACGAGCCGGTGCTTGACGACATAACCGGCGAAGAGCTGTACCGCAACTATGTGGACTGGACCATAGAGTACAGTATCCCCGAATTATTGTACAATTTGCCTATCCGGTTTTTTGACCGGCAGCAGCTGGGGTCAAGCACCTTTCTTTTTACACAAAGCCGGGAAGATTTTACCATAACTTGCAGTGACCCCTCCTTTGTGCCCAATATTATCCCCGGCGACCCCAACCAAAACATGTGCATGTATTTTAGCACAGACGGCATGTGGTACCTGTTCTTCGGCAAGACAATAACGGGCCACAGCAACTTTCTCAACTACAACACCAGCCGATCCCCGCTGCAATACGGCGGCACCATTACCGTGCAGTACAGAACCAACCTGGACGAGGATCTGAACAATACCTATATTCCCCAATTCCACGGCAAACCCCTGATTGAATACCTCAAGGGCGTAAGCCCCAACCACAACGGCGAAAACCCGAACGTGATAATTAACGCCGCACATATGCAATATGCCTTGCAAGACCTTACAGTCTCCAATAACAACGTGTCGGGGTGGGTTAATCCCGATGTGCGCGCCGAGGTTCGCATAGAAATGCCCATCCATAAAAGGGCCACCGTGGTAGGGGACAGGGTAAACTACGAGGTCTGGGTACGGCAGAACTATATTGCGTCATTCGCAAAAGAGGACGCCTGGTTTGTGGACGAATTTGACGACGATATGGAATACGTGCCCTTTACTTTCCGCTTCAACGCTTATGTTACGCCATGGGTCTCCACCTCCACCGGTATATGGGGGCCTTATGAGGCCGGCACGCCGGTTAAAGATCTGTTGGCGCAACCCGGGGCAATAACCCACAACCCCATAACAAAAAAGCATACCATACGCTACAATTTATACGACATGCGGTACAGCCCTAACGCAACGATCTGGAGTGCCGTGCCCCTGAACCTTACCACCGTGGAAACCCGTGTAATAGACTCGGTAAACAACACTGGCGATATGATCTGCTTCCGCTACCAGCTCAAGCTAAAAGACGGCCTGCCGCTGGACAAATATACAATAGTTAACAACGCCACCCTGGGCGAGCTTTACTGGGACTCCCGCGAGGTTAACGTGGGCAACAACGAGCCGGTAGCAAAAAGCATGTGGGCCACCGGCGGCGGCGCTGCGGCGGCGGAGATCATTATAAACCCCGCCGGGCAAGCCATAACCAGCCCCCCCGCCACATACAAAGCCATGGACCGCATGAGCGCGGGCCTGGCCTATATCCCCGGCACCCTGCAATTCTGGACGCGGGACAAGGCCTCCACCTCCTCGGCCTGGGTGGCCGCGCCCCAATGCCTGCCTGCGGCCAATGCCAGCGGCGGCACACCCTGGACTTACTGGATAACCGACCCCCAAACCATGGACTTCTGGTTCCCGGACTCCACCCCGGTGCGCATTACCTACCGTGTGCGGGGCGTCTCCGGCACCACCGACTATTCCAACGAGATATCCGTTTACGGCTACAGCGACTACGCCGAAATGGAAGGCTTCCAGGTTGACGACTCCTACGCCAAGGCCAATCTGCATGTTAACGACCTTCTAACCATCAAAAAAGACAGCTTTACCAATGAGCTTTTAGATGGGGTGGAGATGGCGCTCTACATAGGGCAGGCCTATTCCGGCAGTGGGGCCAATGAACAAAAAGCCGAGGATAACGGCTATCCCAAAACCTTTGTTGCGGGGGAAACTACGTTCTACTTCGTGGATTGCGGCGCCTCCGAGGACGGGTTCCTGACCTTCCGCAAGGAAATAATGTCCCAGCTGCCCAATTTGATCTATGCCATCTATGAAAAAGAATGCCCGCCGGGGTACCTGGGGCCGGCGCTGGGGGATCCGCTGGAGGATCATTTAACGCTGTTCTATTTCCAGCATCCCAACCCCACGGTTCTGCTGAAGTTCGCGGGATTTGACCTCTACAACTCCTACGGCTCCGTTGAGGTGTTTAACGACCCCGACGATTCCGGCGAGGAAATCGTATTCAAAAACAAGCCCCCCACGGCCACGCCCACGGCTTCCCCCACGGCGTCGCCCTCACCCACACCATCCCCCTCGCCCACGCCTACCCCGCCGCCCAAGCCTGTTAAGGTTCCCATTTGCGGCGAGAAAAAGGTCACGGGCAAGGACGCGCCTAAAAACGCCGTGTTTTACTTCACGCTGGAGCGGGTAAAGAACGCCGCCGGAGACCCTTGGGAGGACCCGGAGAGCTTCATAGACCGCGACATTATGCTCATAACCGACGCAACCGGCGAAAAAACCTACACGCTGAACTTCGGGGACTTCTACTTCGACACCCCCGGCACCTATTACTTCAAGGTCACGGAATCCACCCCCGGCTCAGGCTGGAATATTGTGGGCGACCAGTCCCAGATCATCACGGTTTACGTCAAAGAGGACAAGCGCACCTTTGATGCCCACGTCGCATTTGGCGGCGGAAGCAACCCCTATGAGTATAACGACCTCTTTGCTTTCATCGATTACCCCTCACACGACCCCTACGTCTGGGACAGCCCCAGCGTTAGCCTGCCTTTCGGCTCCGCCACCAACTACGGCGTGTTCGCGCTGAATGACGCGCAAACCCTCAACTGGGAAACCGAGGGCGGCATGGCCGTGGGCGGCAACTTCACCCAGCGCGCCGTAGCCCCCCCCGCAACGGATACAATGCGCTTTGCCGTAGGCGCCGTCAGTTCTTTCTGGAGCCCCGGTTCCTGGCCCCAACGCGCCTTTGAATCCCGGTTCCTGGTGCAAGGCGACTTGGCTTTCAATGCCCCGGCAGGGGGCAAGGCCGGTGTGCTTACCTACATGGGCAAGAGCGTTGTCTCCGACAGTTCCGTGGTTTCCGGCAACGCGGGCGTCGTGCCCTTTGAGGCCCATCTGCTGCCCCCCGGAACCAACCCCGCGCCTTTCCCGGCGGACTACACCTATATAGGCCGCGATGGCGGTTTCCCCGGCACAGGTACGCAATCCATCCAAGTACAGGCCTCCACGCATATACGTGTACCCGACGCCAAGCTGGATAAATACTTCAAGGACGCCAAGCGCGATCTGGAAGCCTTAAGCCTGGCCTATAAAAACGGCGCCGTGAAAGACGCCGTGACGGTGGACGTGACCGCGATTAGCTACGTTGTGAACGGCATTACCGCTCTGTGTGAGATCGACCTTCCCCAGATGCTTTCCGATCAGGGCAAAACCTTGGACTATGCACAAACCCTTATCGTAAACGTGCCCCGGCCGATATTCGACCAGATAAACGCCCCCCTGAGCTTTAATCTGCCCTTCTTGCATGACGGTGATATCATTGTCAACTTCCTAAGCGGCGCTCCGGGCGACACCTTCAACATCAACACCCGCTGGAGCTATGTGCGCATTGACGGATCCGATTGGCTGCACGAGTACAATGGCCTGCACCGCTGGTTTGCGGAACGGTTTACGTTTAACTTCCCCGACGCCGGGGCCGTCAACGTCACCGCCCGGTTCTTCGGCAACGTGCTTTGCCCCAAGTCCGACTTCACCATAACCGGCGTTTGGTCCCACGGCGCTATAATCTGCAACAACTACAGCACCGTTAACTCCGAGCAGCACCAAACCTGCCGCAAGAGCAACAACCGCGGCCACCTGAGCTTCTCCAACCATTATGGAACGCTGGAAATCCCCGGCAAGAAGACCGTAACCGGCCCGGACGCCCCGGCAGGCGTAACCTTTGAGTTCACCCTGACCGAGGTCACGGACATCACCGGCGACACCAAAAAGTCCCCCTCCGTGCTGGATCCCAACCCCATGATAGAAACCGTGACTACCACGGGCGGCGAGGAAGACCTTGGCTTCAAGTTCATCCTGCCCCACCTAACCAACGGCACTTATTTCTTCAAGGTTGCGGAAACCCTGCCGGAGCCTGTGCCGCCGGGCTGGTCATATGACCGCACCTCCTATGTGGTAACGGTGGTTGTAACGGGCGGCGTGGCCACGCTGATCAGCGGCGGCAAGAGCCAAACCATTCTTACTGATACCAAGCCCACCCCCCAGTTTAACTACGCCCTGCCCCGCAACACGGATCTTAGGTTTGTGGGCTTGGGCACCTCCTCCGCTTTCTTGTTCGGCGGCCACTATCTTGGGCATTGCGCGGACGCCAACCTCCAATCGCCCAGCCTCACACATGACCATCGCATTGTGGACAGGTGGGACACATTGCCGGCCGGCAAGCAGCGGCTTGCGCTTATGGCCGCTCTGGCAGCCTCCATATCCACCGCCAATTACGGGGGGCTGACACACCTGACTGACCAGGAATTCCAAGAGATATTCGGGCTTTCCGAAACCTTTGACCCCTCCACGCGATCCAAGGCCACGCAGAAGCTCGTCTGGGCCTGTGAGGCCGTTATGGGCTGCAACGACGCCGACTTTGACAAGGTTGATCTGTTTAATCCTTTCGGCTGGACAAGCCTGCCCGGCTACTACACTACCGGCGCCTACGGGGACACTAAACAGAATCTGAAAAGGGTACGGGATGTGCTCTACGGCCTCGGCGGTAACAAGGATGACCCCGAAGGCAAGCTGTATGAAGCCATGATGCCCGTGCTGGCGGACATGGTGGACGCTTACCTTGCCACACAGGAAGGCAAAAGCATTTCCCAAGCCAGCCTGCTGTATAACCCCGATACCAAGATTCTGTCCTTTGTGCGCAGCGGTTACGACACCGTTACCGGCCCCTTAACCCTTAGCTGGACGGGCACGGCCACGGTAAAACTGGGCGGCGTGACGCAAAGCGCTCCGTTCGCAGTTACCAGCTCCAGCGTGATCACCGTGGAAGGCATCGTGGGCGAGGTGGAATTCACCCTCTCCGACCCCATGTACTACCTGATAGGCGGCAGCATCCGGTATGACTACCTGACAAATATCACCGACCCCAGCAAACAGCACGTCACCATAGGGCATTCGGAATTCGCCCGCATGAAAGCCTGTCTCACCCTAGGCGGGGAACCCGAAGACCTCGTCTTCGAAAACACCTACAACAACAAGCTGGAAATCCCCGGCAAGAAGACCATTACCGGCCCGGACGCCCCGGCAGGCGTAACCTTTGAGTTCACGCTGACCGAGGTCACAGACTCTACGGGGGCCACCAAAAAGTCCCCCTCCGTGCTGGATCCCAACCCCATGAAAGAAACCGTGCAAACCACAGGGGGAGAAGAGGATCTCACCTTCAGCTTTAAGCTGCCCACCCTGCCCAACGGCACCTATTATTTCCTGGTGGAAGAAACCGTGCCGGAACCCAAACCACCGGGCTGGTCATATGACGACAGCTCATACGTGGTAACGGTTATCGTGACCGACAACGTGCCCAAGATTGTGACAAGCGGCGGCAGCGAGACCATTGTTACCGACAGCAAGCCCAGCCCGGCGTTTGAATACAACCTGCCCCTTAACACCAACCTGCCGTTCAAGGATATAACCGAGTTCGGCGGACGCGGTTTCTTCTCTTTCATAATAGACGACAACGGCGCCCTGTACATGAGCCATTGCGCGGACGCCTCCCGTGATCCCCCCAATCCCGGCGACTTCTTCAGCGTAATAGAGCGATTTGACACGCTGCCCCCAGGCAAACAACGGATTGCGCTGGTTTCCGGCCTTGCCACAGCCCTCTCCCATCAGGACTTCGGCGCCAAAATCAGCAATGAAGAATTCTCAAACCTGTTCGGGTTCAGCAGCAGCCATACTTCCTTCTATCGTGCCGTGCTTGTTCAGTTTTGTGTGTGGGCCACCGAAGCGGTGCTCGCCATCTCAGACACCCATTATGAGCAAGTGGATTTGCTGGACGTCTCAAGCTGGGAGTCCCTGCCGGGCTGGCCCAATTTACCGGGGGATCCGGAGAACCGGCTGGCCCACGTGGCGGCAGACCTCGATGATGACGATTACTTGATTGAACGCTACGAGCGCATGATGTCCGTGCTGTTTGACATGGTGGACGCCTACCTTGGCACCCCCGCCGACGCAAGCATCTCCGAAGTAAAGCTGGCCTTCGACGTCCCCACCGGCGTGCTGTCCTTCATCCGTGAGGGCTACAGCACATACACCGGCCCGCTAACCCTTAGCTGGACGGGATCGGCCACGGTAAAACTGGGCGGCGTGGCGCAAAGCGCTCCGTTTGAAGTTACCGACGCCAGCTTAATCACAGTGGAGAACATCATCGGCATGGTGGAATTCACGCTCTCCGACGACATGTTCTACCTGAAGGGCGGCAGCATCCGGCATGACTATCTTGAAAACGTGTCCACAAAGAGCTTGCAGCATGTGCTGGTGGGCCACGCGGAATTTGTAAAGATCAAAGCCTGCCTGACCATAGGCGGTTCCTCCGGCGACATCGTCTTTGAAAACACCTATACCAGCTCCGTGGATTTCGAGTTCATCAAGGTTGACCGTTTTGACAATGTGCTGGAGGACGTGGAATTTGCCCTGTACTCATGCAGTGAAATCGGCGACACCGGCCACACCCACTGCCCGGAGGTCTGCAACGACATCAGCTGCTGCTGGCGGGAGTTGCAAAAGACCACCAGTGACAGCACGGGCCGCGTAGCCTTTACCGGCCTGACAGACGGCGACTATATGCTGGTGGAGCTTAGAACCAAGCCCGGCCTGCAACTGCCCCACGGCCAATGGATGATCACAGTGAACACCGCCGCAGGCACCGTATCCAACCCTGTGGGCACCACGGCCTCCAACGGCACCCAGCCCCCGGCGTTCAAGGTGACAAAAGGCGCACTGTATCTGCCCAACTACCCGCAGTTCAGAACGCCGCGCGCCGGCAGCCGATCCCACCTGTTGATTATCAGTTCCGGCGTAACTGCGCTTGGCACTGCGATAATCTTGCCCATAGCAAGCGGAATCTTCCGCAGGAAAAGGAGGTTGACGTGATGACGCGCTCACGCATTAAGGGCTCGGCGCGAGACGCACCGCCCCCGTAGTGTCCCCACTTTTGTCTATCCCCCGTTGGTATAACCGGGAACGTGTACTCTCCCGCTTATATATTCCCCCCATTTAACTACTAAACAAAGAAAGGAAACCATTCCCATGAAACGTATCTCCAAAATTTTTGCTGCGCTGCTGGCAGTTATGATGCTGCTGCTGCCCCTGACCGGCGTGTTCGCTGAGCCCGGCGAATCTCCCGAACCCTCCGCCTCCCCCAACCCCGCTCTGTGCCCCGCTGAAGGCACCCTGACCATCCACAAGTACATCGGCGACGATATCACCCAGTGGGGCGACCGTAACGATGGCCACGAAACCACACTGGATCCCAACCCCACCTTCACCGCCCCTGTTCCCTCTCCCCTGCCCACCCCGCCCTTCACGGCGCTGGACGGCGTGAAATTCAAGCTGTACCGCGTTATCCTTGACCCCGATTACATCGATAGCGACGGCAACTACACCGGTTCTCCCTTTGACAGCCAGTTCGACGACAACTTCGACAACCCCCTGCGCGAGACCGACTACGCTGTGGACAATTTCCTGAATCCCACCACCGTCACCACCCAAAAGGTGGGCGAAGCGGCCATAACCTTCGCCGTGGAATATGTGGAAGAAATCACCACTGATGCAAACGGCATTGCGGTTTCCAGCACCCTGCCCCGCGGCTTCTACCTGGTCATCGAGCAGCCCGACGCCCGCGTGGCTTCCCCCATTCCTCCGTTCATCGTAGCCGTGCCCATGACCAATAAAGACAACAACGGCTGGATCACCGACGTGCACGTATACCCCAAGAACGAGGATATCAAAATCACCAAGGATTCCAACAAAACCGTTGCCACCTTGGGCGAAGAAGTAACATGGACCATCCTGGTCAACATCCCCGCCGATATCGCCAACTACAAAAAGTACGATATCATCGATATTCTGGACAGCGCACTGACCTTTGTGCCCGGCAGCCTGGAAGTCAAGGGCAAAGTCACCTCCGGCGGCACCGCTTACACCATCCCCAACGCCGGTTCCGTTAACTACAGCGTGTCCTCCCCCGCGGGCTCCTTGCCCATCGGCACCCCCAACACCTCGGAAACCATCAAGATCAGCTTCACGGCACCCGGCCGCCAGATCCTGCGCGAGGGCACAGGCACCACAGCGGAGCCCGTGGCTTACCGTTTCCTGGAGATCACCTTCAAGACCACCGTCAACGCCAACATCTATGACAAAGACTTCTTCACGGTAGACAACCAAGCCACCGTGGAATTCACCAACCGCTTTGATCAGGACAAGTCGCGTTCCTCCAACCGCCCCCGCGTACACACCGGCCAGATCATCCTGCGTAAGACCGACGCCAACACGGGCGCCGGCCTCAACGGCGCCGAGTTCCAGATTGCTTCTTCCTTGGAAAAAGCTCTGGCCGGCATCTACCTGCGCCGCATCCAGACCGGTACCCCTCTGAGATACAACATCATCGTGGATGATAATGACCCCCGCTGGGCCACCGCAGAACCCTGGGTTGTGGTCACCGCCGGCGGCAACGCCACCACCCCTGCCACCGCCACGTTCTTCGGCCTGGCCGACTACGTTGACGGCACCCCCAAAGGCCCGGCCAACGCCACCTACCTGAAATACTGGATCGTGGAAACCAAGGCCCCCGAAGGCTACAACCTGCTCAACGAGCCGGTAGAGTGCGACTTCGTAGACTCCGACGTTTCCAAGGAAGTCTCCCCCGGCGACAGCAAGCTGTCCTACACGATCTATGCCGGCATCGTCAACACCAACCGCTTCCGCCTGCCCCGTACCGGCGGCATCGGCACCATCCTGTTCACCGC
>Ga0123356_10001261_pt1 | contig 27987 bp, 25 predicted proteins | sample TergutEmb28metaG_2_FD_92546 | JGI IMG/M metagenome (GOLD analysis project Ga0123356, IMG submission 92546) | Embiratermes neotenicus P3 segment gut microbial communities from Petit-Saut dam, French Guiana - Emb289 P3 | ecosystem: Host-associated > Arthropoda: Insects > Digestive system > Gut ...
CTTCTAGGCCGCAAACGTGAAAGAAAAGAGTTAATCTTTTAGTAACCAATGATTTTAAAATTGTGAATGTTTTAGACTCGAACTTCCGAAGGCTGCGCCGACCACGCCAGGGAAAGCACGCGAACCGGTGAGCGTGTATTTGAATTGATTTATCATGGCGCCCGGGCCTATGATATTCTAGCATTTTTATTAATGCTGTAGCCCGGGAGAGGTAAGGCGTGCAGGACGCACGCCGCCAGCAGCCTGAGGCGGGCCGGAAGTGCCGAACAGGATGTGAGGCATTGGAGGCTTCGAGTCTTCTAGGCCGCAAAATTGATAATTTAGTAATTTTTATGGTCTAATTGCTCATTCTTTTTATGCCGATAATACAGGTATGAAAAAGTCATTTTTCTTCCTTTCGCTAATATGCGTTTTATCGGTTGTTTTCCTTCTTGTAATCAGTTGTAAAACTACAAAACCTGCCCTTGATCCTGACGATCCTGATTCATTAATCTGGGTATTATTACGCCGGGGTGATGACAGCGCCAAAGGATATTTCCTTGGTGAAGTTGATGTGAACGCAACAGATCCCTATGGAAGAACGCCGCTTCATTATGCTGCGGAAAGAAAAGACGCTCAACTTGCCTCCTTTTTTATTGCTCTCGGCGCCAATGTAAATGCTCTGGATTATGAAGGACAAAGCCCTCTTGGAATCAGTATAGAAAATAATGATCCTTTTGTTACGCAGGTTCTTGCTGTAGCCGGAGCTGATATTCATCAGATAATCCTGGATAAAACTACCGCTGTTATCCTTGCTTTTGAAATGAGTACTTATGTTTTTAAATCGTTATTGACACCGTCAAATATAGATTATACCGATAACGAAGGCAAAACGGTTCTTCATCTTGCAAGTATTGCAGGTAAACTTCAGGCAGTTAATGATATTTTATCTGTTCTTGGTACGACAACAGCTTCAATAAATAAAAGAGACAAATCCGAGAATAATGCCCTTGATTATGCATTAAAAAGGCCTGATTCCAAAAATCATATTGATATTGCCGAACAATTAATATTATCAGGCGCTTTTTCTGAAAATCCAATCTTTAGTTATTTTGGTCCTGCTGCCCGCAGTTCCAATTTTAATATGCGCCGTAATGAAGGACTTGCTCCAATTCATTATGCTGTTATGGACAGCCATATTGGCATTATTTCATTTCTGTTAAATAAAAAAATAGATCTTAATTTAAAAAGCAATTCCGGCGCAACTGCTTTACATGAAGCTGTTCGTAAAGGCAATATAGAAGTTATTAACCTCCTTTTAGAAAACGGAGCGGATGTAAATGCTTCTGACGCCAATGGAAATACTCCTTTACATACAGGAATTCCTTCGGAAGTCCATATACAGGTTATATCCATGCTGCTTGACAAGGGAGCTGACCCAAACCGCCGTGATGATCATGGTGATACACCGCTTCATATTTCAATAATTTTGAATCGATCTGATGAAGTTATACAAACTTTATTGGAAGGCGGAAGCGATGTTAATATAAGAAATATTGACGGAAAAACGCCTCTTTATATAGCCATACAGGAATCACGTGAATCTTTAGTTCCTGTTTTATTACTTTATGGCTCAGAAATTTTTGCAGCTGATAATTCAGGAGTTACTCCATTTGATGTTGCTTTTAGAGCAAGCGGAAATATATTAAATATACTTATTACAGAAGAAACAGTAGGTCAAAGGGATCATTTAGGGAATACAATGCTTCATTCAACCGTAAGAAACCGCGGAAGACTGGAATATATAGGACGTATCCTTGATTATAATGGCAATGTCGATGCCAGAAACAGGGATGGAGATACATCGCTTCATATTGCTGTCAGGTTAAATTTAAGGGAAATCGGAGAGTTCCTAATATCACGGGGAGCAAGTATTTTTTCTCTTAATGCAGCAGGACATAATCCCTTGTTCCTTGCTTTTTCCCCTCCAAGCGGAAGCATGCGCGACTGGATAATTAATTCCAATACAATTAATGTCAGAGACGGATTGGGAAACTCAATGCTTCATTATGCAGCTCAATGGAATTTAAATCATGCCATTCCAATAATTATCAGAAATGGAATTTCTGTCGAAGATATTAACGCTACCGGACAAACTCCTATTTTCCTTGCTTTAAGAAATGACAGTACATCAACAGTTACAATTTTATATGAAAACAGAGCAAATATAAGCGCCAGAGACAGTCAGGGTAATTCTCTTTTACATGCTGCAGTCCGCTGGAATGCAAGAAATTCCGCTTCTCTTCTTATTTCTTACGGAATTGATATTAATGTATTTTCCTTAAATGGAAATACACCTCTTCATGACGCTGTAGCTCTTGGAATGTCAGATATTGAATCATTATTAATAAGGCATGACGCTAATCTTGAAGTAAGAAATATAGACGGAAATACTCCGTTTATGGAAGCTGTAAGAGCAGGATTAATACCTTCAATAGAAAAATTAGCTGCTAACGGTGCAGATCCTTCAACAAGAAATATAAGAGGCGATACTCCATTACATATTGCCGTCAGCATGGAAAGATTAGATCTTGTAAATATGCTTATTAGAATGGGCGCTTCCATTCACGCGCGTAATACAAGAAACAGAACTCCTTTCCAAACTGCATTAAGCATATCACCAACTATGGTATCCACCCTTTTATCAGGAGACAGAATTCATATTTCAGATGATATGGGTAATTCTGCATTACATGTTGCATTACAGGAAAGATCATCCGGTGTAATAATCAGAACAATTATTGTTCAGGGATCAAGAATAAACGCTGTTGACAATAATGGAAAAACACCTCTTCGTCTTGCAGTAGACTTTAACTTGTGGGAAGCTGCAAAAATAATTTCAGATGCCGGAGCTGATCCTTTCATGGCAGCCGTAGACAATAAAACCCCTGCAGAACTTGCATTCTCTAAAGGAAATGAATGTTTAAGAGCTTTATTTTCCGGTATTGCCATAAACTCAAGAGACAGTTCAGGAAATACAATCCTTCATTTTGCTGCCCGGTATGGTACACCGGAATCAATTAATGTTCTATTGGAATTGGGTGTAAACAGAACCGCAAGAAACATTGCATCTGAAAGCCCTCATGACATTGCAGTCAGATGGAACCGTATGGAAAATTCCTTATTATTAACCGGATTATAATAATTACTTCGTCTTATTGACATATCTATATCACATGAGCTAAATTGTTTACTAGACAGACTAGCTCATGTGGATAGAGCGTCAGCCTCCGGAGCTGAAGGTGGGCAGTTCGAGTCTGCCGTCTGTCATTATTTACTTTACACTAAATCTGTAACTTTATACATTCCCTCTGGCTATTACTACAATCAGCGCTTCAAGTAAAATAATAAATATACCATATAAAATTAATATTAAATAAATGATCATTTTAATAATATTTATAAAACTTATTTTACGGAGTTTGAAAATTCGGTAAATATTCAATAGTAACTTGTAAAAAGAACAAACAAAAACCATAATTGATGAATAACGGAGAACAGCAAGCGCTAAAAACAGAGAATCATCAGAAAATCCGGTCTCGGTAAGATAAACAATTAATGAAATTAATGATATAATCAAACAAACTACAAGAATCCATCCTGTGGGACTGTTTAATTTTATTATAGACTTTTTTTCTTTTTTTTCCAAAATTCTCATATCCCTGATTTCGTATTATTCTGTCCCTGTTGCCATAAATACAATATATGTATATTATATTACAGTATGAAAAAGATTTTAATAGTCTCTATTATCATTGTAGTCCTCGCAGGTACAGCTTTTATGTTCGGCTGGGTTCAATTTTCGGTACCTCCGGGAAAATACGGCGTTATTAATTCGAAAACCCATGGCTTAGACTCAAAACTGGTACGTTCGGGGGAATTCCGCTGGTTATGGTATAAGTTAATACCTACAAATGTAAAAATCACAATTTTCCACCTGGAACAAAGCAAATTTCCCATTCATTTCAGCAGTTCCCTGCCTTCCGGAAACAATTATGCTTCTTTCGCAGGATACCCAAATCCGGATTTTTCCTGGAATCTTGAAGGTGAAATATCTTTTGGTATAAATCCGGAAATGCTAATTACTCTTATATCAGGACAGAATTTCACTAATCAGGAAAGTTTAAATACATATTTACAAACTATTGCCAAAGATATCGAAGTAATTATCCTTCGTATTCTTTCTTCTGCCGGAGATGATATTACCAGGCTTGAACGTATTTTAGATGGAAACCGGGATATGGAGATGGAAAGAGAAATTAAAAATAAGTACCCTGAGATTAATGACTTTTCAATTTCTATACATTCTGCAAAATACCCTAATTTCATTCTTTACAGAGAAAGCCGGGAATTATACGAGGAATTTTTATTAAGTCAGCGTGAATATTTAACATCTACATTTGGCGCAAGAACAGAATATCATATGGAAATACAGCGTCATTTTAATGAATTGGAGCGTTACGGAGAATTACTGACAAAATACCCTATTTTACTAGACTATTTGGCATTAAACAGAAATCAGTAACCCGTACCCTACCCTGTTTGTTGTTGATTAAAGCATGAAAAAAAGGTATTGTATAATAACCTCAAAAACCTGACCTTAGTTTTTAGAGGTTCTCATAATATATAAAAGGAGTTCTAATGCGTAAGGCAGGAGCTTTAATCTTGGTATTTCTTCTAGGTTTGCAAGTTTTTCTTTTTGCCCAGGATGAAAATGATCCCGCTATAGAAATTGACTGGGATGATTATTCTATCGATTTATACGCTGCAGGCGACCAGTCGTTTATTATGGCACTTGGAGTTGTATTCCCTACAGTTTTCATCAATAACGGCACTGTAATAGATCACCAATTTACCCCTCCAATTGGCGGAGCTGGTACATTGATATTTAATTATTACCTTCAGTCTTATTTGTATACCGGCTTTGAAATTGGCTTAATGTTCCTGCCTACAATAGGCGGAAATACAGTATTTCTCATACCATTAGGCGCAAGAATCGGCACTCAATTTTTAATCTGGCGTTTGGAATTTCCAATTACACTTACTGTTGGTATGTCCTGGCATAATTACCTGGATTTAGGTTATTTTGGTCTTTTTGTTAAGGCCGGAGGCGCCGCTTTTTACAGAGCAACTTCTGATTGGTCATTCGGAATAACTGCAAACTGGAGCTGGCTTCCTGAATGGACAAGCGATCCAAGTAAAAATGTACACGGAAATTTCCTGGAATTAACATTATCCGCGCGATATCATTTTTAATTTTTATGGTGAAACAAATGAAAAAAAATATTATTGTATTTTTAATTTCTGTTCTGGTTGTTTTAATCTTTGCTGCCTGCAATGACCCTATTTTTTATATGGTTTCACAGGAAACTCCTTTGCAAAAACCGCGGATAGACGGTTCCCCGACAAAGTTTGTTGAATTTGATGGGGCGGTGTTTGTAGCGTCAGGAAAAAGTTTATATTATTATAAAGACGATGACTGGAATCGTATACCACTTGAAAATTGGATCAGGGATATCGCGGCGACTTCAAGTCATTTATATATTTGTACCGAAGAATCCGGTGAAATGTTATGGAGAGCTTCCGATTTAAATTTTCAATGGAACCGTATATCCACAGGTACTTTAAACGTACAAAAAATATTTGGAGTAACTAACACCTTATATATCAGTTCAATTGCCGGTTCCGGAAGTATACCTTCTTATGAAGTTCATAATATATCTGGCAGCAGTACATCATTGCAAAAAGTCGATACAGGTACTAATAATATATCTATGCTTTGCGGAGTAGCTGCTTCCGGAACAGATGTATATCTTTGCAGCACTTATGACAATACAGACAGAAATAATATAAAAGGCGGAATATTTTATACAACTGCCGGTTCTTCCAGCGCAGTATTAATACCTGGTTCTGTAACTACTTCATTAACACCGGATACAACATATATTTTAAGATTTACAGGAATTATAAGTTTGGGTACTACGCCGGACATTATAGCTGCAATTGATTATAACGGACGACTGTTTAAAGTTACTTCTTCCGGTATAGGAAGTCCTGTTGTCAGTTTTACTGATAACCGCAGAACCACAGGCGCTCTGGGCATTTGGCAGGATAAAGATAATCCTTCAGACAGGCTTCTTCTTGTAGGAAGACAGGATATAGGTTACTCATATAATCCTGGTTATACATACGGTTATGTTGAAATAATATTAAACGATACAGATATTGGCACAGAATTAAAGGATCCCGGAAAAGGCACACCCACAACTGTCCAAAATCATGAACGTTATGTATCATCATTGGGAAAAAATCCTGTAAATTATATTCATCAGGCATCCAGTAACGGTATGCTTTTTGTCTCTACACAATACAGAGGCGTTTGGTCATACAAAGAACGCAACGGTGTTCCTCAATGGAACGCAGAAGAATAACCTGCTTTTTCATCAGATTTCTTGGCTATGGATGAGCTTTTTTCCGCCAGAAATGATTCAAAGCAGAGCTGCAGCCCTCTTGCAGACAGAATGCGTCCGCGTTTTCTGGAAGATATTATTGGACAGGATCACATTGTAGGACAAGGAAGACTTCTTCGCCGGGCAATTCAGGCAGACCGGCTTTCTTCCATAATCCTTTACGGTCCGCCTGGTACCGGAAAAACATCTTTAGCTGCTGTAATTGCCAATACTACACGCGCTTCTTTTGAAAAATTAAACGCTGTCCTGTCCGGTGTAAAAGATATCCGTGAAGTTATTGACAGGGCGGATAACCGCTTCAGGCTTTACAGTAAAAGAACCATACTTTTTGTAGACGAAGTTCATCGCTGGAACAAAGCCCAGCAGGATGCTCTTTTGCCATGGGTTGAAAACGGGACTGTAATATTTATCGGAGCAACTACAGAAAACCCTTTTTTTGAAGTTAACCGGGCGCTTGTCAGCCGCAGCCGTATATTCCAGCTTAAACCATTGGAAAGTTCTGGACTTATGGAAACAGCTGTCCGCACACTGGCGGATAAAGAACGCGGTTATGGAAACTGGGACATTCAATTTGAAGAAGGCTCTCTTGAACATCTTGTAGAAATATCAAACGGAGATGCGCGCAGTTTATTAAATGCCATGGAATTGGCTATTGAAACAACTGTACAATCATGGCCCCCTGCTCATGGAACAAATATTGTTATATCCATGCATGCCGCAGAAGAAAGCATACAAAAACGCGCTCTTTTATATGACCGTGACGGCGATTATCATTTTGATACAATCAGCGCTTTTATTAAAAGTATCCGCGGAAGTGATCCGGACGCAGCTTTATACTGGCTTGCAAAAATGGTAAGAGCAGGAGAAGATCCAAAATTTATTTTTAGACGGATGATTATTCTTGCAAGTGAAGATGTCGGTCTTGCAGACCCTCATGCAATAACTGTAGTTATTTCCTGCGCTCAGGCATTTGAACGTATTGGTTTTCCGGAAGGTAACTTTCCTCTGGCTCATGCCTGCCTTTATCTTTCTACTGCTCCAAAATCCAATACAACTCTTGCCTATTTTGACGCTCTTAAAGAGGTTGAACGTGAGGATGCAGAAGTTCCAAACCATCTTCGCGATGCAAGCAGGGATGCTGAAAGCTTCGGTCATGGCGAAGGTTATGTTTATCCTCATGCTTACCGTGATCATTGGGCTGCTCAGCAGTACTTGCCAAACTCATTACGCGGCAGAACTTTTTATATACCTTCATCAGTTGGTTATGAAGGAAAAATCCGCGAAGACGTTTTACAAAAAAGAGAACTGCAGGCTGCAATTGTTTTAGGAGCTCAAAAGGAACATGGAGACGGTGAATTTTTAACCTGGTCAGCATCATCTAAAGGAAAGGAGGGATGGTTTAAACGTCTTGAATCCGGACGCGGTAAACTATTATTAAACGATAGAGACCTGATTTTTAAAACAGCTTCTCCTTCAAGACAAGACCGTATTCTTATCCCAATGGCAAATGACGGCCTTTTATTATGGGAAAGCCTTCGCCGCTGCCCCGAAGGTCTTACTGCCGCTCTGGTAAGCAATACAAATGCGAGTGACACTTTGTTACGATATGCCGCAGTTTTAGACGAAATAGAAAAACCATTAATCGGCATAACTGATGAAATTCTGCCTGATCCCCAACAATGTGAAGAATGGTTTTTATGCTCAGAATTTGATCATATATTATTTAGAGCGGTAAGATTAATAATTGATCCCGCTATTCTTGCCCGTGCTGTTAAACCTCTTTTGGCAAAAAGCGGCAATTTTATTTTATTATGTTCTCCGCCGCGTCTTGGACAGCGCCTTTCCCGTTTCCTGTCCCAGGAATGTTCTCAAAATGAACTTGCTTTAAAATTGGAAAAAGCGGAAGAAGCCTTTTTTAGTAACATAAATACCCCCGGATTATGGGAAGAAAGTGATATAATAACAGCATTAAAAGAAGAATCATTCAATGTTGACATTCAAACAATTGATCAAAAAGAAGAACGATTAATAACAGAAAAAGACCTCGCTGCCTGGTTTAATACAGAACACTCAAGATGGGGTTCTTTTATGGTAAAAAACCTTGAAAAAACAGATTTTATTGCTATTCAAGACGCTCTACGTATAAGAATTAATAAAGGACCGCTTTTCTGGCAATGGAAAAGCGTTTGTTTACGAGCTATTTTCTAATATTTTTAAATATTTTTACAAAAAAAATTCACATATTGGATAATTTATGCTATATTACAATAATAACATATATATAATTCTTAAATGAGGTGATATTTATGAAAAAAGCTGCTGTTACAAAAAAATCATCAAAAAGTGCTTTGAATCAAACCAAGAAACCAACTATTAAAAAAACCGCGCCTAAATTAAAACCTGTAAAAACAATAAAAACCACCCCAAAAACCGTAGGGGTAAAAAAAACCGTAAAATCTGTAAAACCGGCAGCCAACAATGCAAAAAAGGCAACCATAAAACCCTCTTCAAAAGTGTCTGTTATACCAGCGGTAAAACCAGTAAAAAAATCTGTCGTAAAACCAGCCTCGAAACCCGTTTCAAAAACATCAGTTAAACCGGCGGTAAAGCCAATTAAAAAACCCGTGATTAAACCTGCGGTTTCATTGCCTGTAAACAAAATTGAAAAAAAAGCGCCAATTCCACTAATAAAACCGGAAAAAACCGGAAAAAATGAAGGTTCTATAATAAAACCATCAAATGAAACACAAGATATGAGCCTCCCCGATGGCAGCGCCTTGCAACAAACCGGTCAACGCCGCCCCTTAATAGTATTTCCCAAGTAATTTTTAAAGAAAATACGAATTTTATCTCGCAGAGCCACAGGAGACTGTAGGAAAAGTTAAAGAAAAAAACATGAGACACGGATTTGCACAGATTAAACGGATTTTCACGGATTATTTAAAATACTCATTAATAAAATCCGCGTTAATCAAGAGGGGAACCTTCGCCACGAACCTACGGTTCTTAGTCTCGGTTGAGGTTCCGTAAAATCAAGAGGGGAATCTTCGCCTGTCTACGACAGGCTCGATTGAGGTTCCGTGGAAATCAGTGTTCCTTGTTATCATGTTTTAGTTATCCTACAGTCTCCTTCGTCTTTGCGAGAGTTAATTTTGCTTATTAAAAATTTTCATAAAATTTCTTAAAATTTAATTAAAGTTTTTTTATTGGGTTGCCGATAATTAAAGCGGAGATTTGTATCCGGACAGGATTTCCGCGGATTTTGACCGGATGTATTATTCCAAACAGAAGCATGGATGCTTCTGTACCAGTTCAAGGAGGATCTTATGATCATCAATCACAACCTGAGCGCAATGTTTGCGGACAGGGCCCTTAAGGTAACTCAAGTTTACCTAACCAAAAACATGGAGAAACTCTCCTCGGGACTTAGAATCAACCGTGCCGGCGATGATGCGTCGGGACTGGCGGTATCCGAAAAATTACGGAGCCAGATTCGTGGTCTTAACCAGGCTTCAACAAATGCCCAAAACGGCATTTCGTTTATCCAGGTATCAGAAGGATATCTTCAGGAATCACAAGACATACTTCAGCGCATCAGAGAATTGGCAGTACAGTCTGCAAACGGCATCTATAGTGATGAAGACAGACTCTACATCCAGGTCGAAATTTCACAGCTAGTTGATGAAATCGACAGGATTGCAAGCCATGCCCAATTCAATGGTATGAACATGCTTACAGGACGTTTTGGCAGATTAACCGGAGAAAACACAGTTACAGCTTCCATGTGGTTCCATATCGGCGCCAACATGGACCAAAGAACACAAGTTTTTATTGGTACCATGACCGCAAAAGGTCTTGGAATCCGCAATATGGACGAAACATTTATCAGTCTTTCGACCCCGGATGATGCCAATAGAGCTATTGGTACTGTTGACGCCGCACTAAAAATCATCAACAAACAAAGAGCAGACCTTGGCGCTTACCAAAACCGTCTGGAACACGCTGTCCGCGGTATTGACATCGGCGCTGAAAACCTGCAGGCTTCTGAATCCAGAATAAGGGACACCAACATGGCCAACCAAATGGTTGACTATGTCAGAGATCAAATTCTGAACCAGGCCGGTACTGCCATGCTTGCGCAGGCGAACCAAAGAGCAACATCTATATTGTCATTATTGCAATAATGTGTTACAATTTAAGGTGTCAGAGATAGATCTGGCGCCTTATAAGGCAGCCTGATTCAACAGCCGTGGAAAATGATTCAGGCTGCCCTCTTTGGCTTGACTGCTAAAAAAAGGTGGTCAAAAAAGCCATTATTTACTATAATTAAATAACGGCAGAGTTATTTGACAAAAACCCTCCAGCCTTCCAGTCTTTTAGTTTTGTAGTCCGTAAAATTAAACGGCAGGATGCGTGGGACAGCTCGAAACGGACATGTATTCATGGTAATAACGCCAGGAATAGATGTTCGTTTCGTTCTGTTTACGGAAATATGGGATGGCTCAATCTATGATTGGCGCGAAACCTTCCCTGAAGTCCGTTCCCGCGGAATGGCTCCGGCATGGATAGCTGGAGCAAGCAAACATGGAGGGTATATTAGATGATTATTAATCACAACATGAGCGCAATGTTCGCCGATCGTCAACTCGGTGTAACCCAGCTTACATTGACAAAAAACATGGAACAATTAAGTTCCGGTTTAAGAATCAATCGTGCTGGTGATGATGCATCCGGACTGGCAGTTTCTGAAAAAATGAGAAGCCAGATTCGCGGATTGCAGCAAGCCGAACGCAATATCCAAAACGGTGTATCTTTTATCCAGGCAACTGAAGGTTATCTTCAGGGAACACAGGATATTCTGCATCGTCTCAGGGAATTATCGGTACAGTCAGCTAACGGAATCTATACCGATGAAGATCGCATGCAAATTCAGGTCGAAGTTTCCCAGTTGGTTGATGAAGTAAACCGTATTGCAAGCCATGCCCAATTTAACGGCATGAATATGCTTACCGGAGCTTTTTCAATGGACTCACAGTCCGGCAGAATAATGCAGTTACAGATTGGCGCAAACATGGATCAAAACGCGAGAGTCTATATTGGCGACATGTCAGCTACTGCACTTGGTTTGGCAGATTCACAGGGTAATACCGGTAAAATTTTAATTACCGATCCTGCAGAAGCAAACCTTGCTATCGGTACTATAGACAGTGCTTTGAAATTAGTTTCAAAGCAACGTGCGGATCTTGGCGCTTATCAGAATCGTTTTGAAATGGCAGCCCAGGGTGTAGCTATTGCAGCAGAAAATTTGCAGGCAGCTGAATCCCGGATCAGGGATACAAATATGGCATCCAAGATTGTGGATTACACAAGAGATTCCATTTTGACACAGTCCGGCTCTGCTATGTTAGCTCAAGCTAATCTGCGCAGCCAGGCAGTACTAGCGCTGCTTTCATAATTCTGTAATTAAAAAATCGAATTAAGAGACTTCTGGACGTCGTCTTTTATTCGGACACCTGACCACTAAAATACTTATTTTAGTGGTCAGGTAAAAAAAAGGACAGTGAGGTTCGCGCCTTCATTGTCTTACCTGACCATTTAGTTTTTGACTAAGTGGTCAGGTAATTTTTCATCTGCCAGGGATTGGCTGATGAGACGTATCTGACCGGTTTATTAAACAAGTCGGGTGCTATTTACACGGAGGTATAATATGTCAGTAGTGAGTGTAGGATTCAATACTGTCTCATCAAAACCGCTTACAGGCGATCTAAACCTGCATGTTGCAAGGCAAATAAAAACTACTCAACCTGAAAAAAAAGTAAGACCTCATATTATTCAGTCAAAAGTGGCTGATTTACAAAGGATGGGGAATGCTTTTAATAAAAAATTGCAGTTTGTTGTAGATCACAAGTCTAACGAAGTGATTGTCAAGGTAATTGATAAAGAAACCGATAAGGTGATTAAGGAACTTCCGCCAAAAGAATTACAGCGATTGCATAGTAACCTTAAAGAGATTATTGGTCTTTTATTTGATGAGATGGTCTAGCTTAAAGCAAGCGGCTCTAATAATAATTAACTGCTAGTACTAGCAGTTATAGCCTGTAAATGGGGAGTTATCAGGTCTATGTCCGACATATACATACCTGGAGTAAGGAGCAGATTTAATTCAGATCAGATCATTGAAGACCTGATGAATCTGGAACGGATCCCCAGAGACAGAACCCAGCGTAATGTTGATACTCTTCAGCTCCAAAGAGGTTACTGGCAGGAAGTAGGCCGCCGGATAAATTCCTTACGAGACAGCTCCCGTATGCTTTTTTCATTTCAAAACCCCTTTAACGAAAGAATAGGCCGTAGCAGTGACAGCAATATAATCACTGCTACTGCAAACAGAGAAGCTATTGAACAATCAATGCGTTTTACAGTCAGGCAGGTTGCATCTGCCGACCGTTTCCTCTCCCAGCCTCTTGACGAAAGAACCAGAATAGAAGCTGGAGACTATATTTTTACTGTTGGAAACGATGAAATCTCAATAAATTTCCGCGGCGGCACTCTAAGAGATTTTGTAGAAATAATAAATCGCCGCGGACGGGATAAAATTGCAGCTTCCTTAATAACTGTACAATCCGGGACAAGATCCCTTTTAATAGAATCAAAAGTAACAGGCTCTGCGAACAGGCTAACTTTTTCCGGCGATGCCGCTTCTCTCGCCGTTCGTATCGGCATGATGGAAGTAAGTAATGATACACGCAGAGATATAGCAATAAACGAAAACAATGTTCGGATAAGCGGACAGAATGCAGAAAATGTATCAATAAACGACGGTATTATAAAAGTAGCGCCTCGTTCAACAGCCGCGCTGCCAGTCAATTTATCTGTTAGTTCCGATTCTCCTCTTGTATTGCGCCTTGAAACCCAAACTCGCGTAGAAGCAAGCGATACTAATGTACCACAAGCTCCGCCTGGTCCTACCGTCCCTTCAGGTTCTGTAACATTTAACGATATAACAATACAAAACGCTCCGTCCAATTCTCCATTGCCGGAGTTTACACCGCCTCCGCCTCCAGTACGTCATGATGATATGGCTGTTTTAAATCTTGTTTTTTCCGATGGTACAACTGCAAAACTTCCAGCTATAAGTGACAGTAATTCATTTACAGCCAGGCAGTTTAATCTGGCGGAAATTGCAGGCGGCAGAACAATTGTTTCATTCAATATTGAAAATTCCAATACTCACCGTGAAGTTTCCATTGGTAAGATTGATATTTTTGACCCCACTTCTACCGGCGGTTTAAAACCTTTAAATGCTGTTTCAACTGCGCGGGATGCCATTATTTCCATGGAAGGAATTGAGATAACCCGCTCTACAAATAATATCGATGATCTAATTCCCGGAGTTACCCTGAATGTCAGAGGTGTTTCCGAAAGACCTGTTGATCTAACAGTTTCTGCAGATATTGAAGCAGTAAAAGAAGCAATTATTTCTTTTGTCGGTAATTATAACCGCCTGATGGCAGAAATAAATGTTCTTACCAGAAGAGATGAACGTGTTATTGATGAGCTTACATATTTGACAACCGATGAAAGAGCATCAATGAGAGAGAGACTTGGTATTTTTTCCGGTGATACTACATTAAATACTTTCAGGACCAATCTTCAAAGAATTGTTACAGCCCCCTACCCTACCAGCCTTGAACGGGAACTTTCTCTTCTTGCCCAAATTGGCATAAGTTCCAATGCTTCAAGGACCAGCGGTTATGATCCTTCACGTTTAAGAGGTTATCTCGAAATTGATGAAAGAGCTCTTGATGTAGCGCTTGAAACAAAGATACCGGCAATAAAGGAACTTTTTGCAAGCGATACTACAGGCGATATGCTTGCCGATACTGGAGTCGCATTTAATGTAGACGCTCTTGTAAGTCCGTTTGTACAAACCGGCGGTATTATTTCTTTAAAAACAAGCACAATTGATTCACGTATAAATCAGGATGAAAGACGCATTCAAAACCTTGATCGTCAGCTTGCTGCAAGAGAACAGGAATTACGAATCCAATATGCCAGAATGGAAGCCGCTTACGCCAGAATGGAACAAATGTCCAATTCTCTGGATAATTTTAGTCAACAAAACCGGGGCAACAGATAATGAAAATAAATATTAATGATCAACCTCTGGATTTTTCCCTTGATAATGAAAATGTTTTAGGAGAAGTTTTATCAGGTCTTGAACAATGGCTTGCAAACACAGGACACAGAATTGCCAAGCTTTCAATAGACGGACAGGATATCAGCGCATCCATGATTGAAGATGTATTTTCCAGAAAAGTAGATTCAATTAAATTACTTAATATACAAACAAATATAATTGCTGAACTTACAACTGCCAGTCTTTTATCTATACTTAATGATATAAATGAATATAAAAACCTTGGCTCTGAAGAAAAAACCAGTTTCTTTAATAACTGGAATGAAACCGCTCAAGCTCTTTATATATCTACAGAGATTCCGGATCTATATGCATATTGTGTGAATACATTTTTGCACGGTGAATTGCATCCTCAAACCCTTTGCACAATAATCGAAGAAATACAAAGGGAAGTAAATGATCCTGTCAATGAATTAAAAAATATAGAAAAGATTTTAAATGATATTTGCGGCAGACTTGTAGATCTTCCGCTGGATATTCAAACAGGAAAAGACGCACGCGCTGCTCAGTCAATCCAGGTTTTTTCCGCCATTACAGAAAAAGTTTTTCGTATTTTCAGGCAACTGGATACTCAAGGGTATTTATCTGTTATCTCCGGCCAAAAAACTCTTTCTCAATTAATAACACAATTTGGAAATGTATTAAAAGAACTCCTGGAAGCCTATGAAAAGAATGACACCGTTCTGGTTGGAGATATTACAGAATATGAAGCTTCTCCCAAAATAAAAGAACTGTATTATGCAATTCTGGAAAATATTAAATTGACAGATGTATTACATAATAATGCTGAAGCGCAGGTTTAATAATGAATATTTTATCGTTTTTTCCGTTACAGGTTTCCGCCTCAGACTTCAAATTAGATTCCAGCATTGATCCCAAAAGTATTATAATTGGCGGTGTTGTTGTCGTATTAATCATTGCCGCTTTAGTAATAATTAACAGATCCTCTAAAAAGGGTTCTATTGGAGTAAGTAAAAGCGGCGGTTCCAAAGTCGATAGCGGCGCAGGTTTTAGTATTTTTTCCGGTTTTACGCTGCGCCGTATCGCCGGTAATATTGGACTTAATCATGAACAGAAAAAAATGCTTGATTATGTTTTCAGAACAGACCAGGTAACAGAACCGGAAAATTCCATAAATAATCCCGCTCTTTTAGACAGGCATTTCAGGCGCGCTTACAGAATCATTGAACAAGGTGCAGGTTCCAGGGAAGAAGTGCAGCGTAAACTGGCAATTCTTTTTTCTACAAGAAATATGCTGGAAAACAGCTCTATAGGCGGTCTTACATCTACCCGTCAATTAAAAGATGATACGGTTCTTGTAATTAATACAGGTAAAGAAAAGATAAATCTTCATATGATTTCTGCCAAGGGTGAACATCTGGAAGTAGAAGCTCCAAAAAATGTTTTGGGCAGTCAAATTAAAATACAAAGAGGGACAAGGCTTTCTATATTGTTTTTTACAAAAGGCAATAAGGGTTTTTCATTTGAATCCCGTGTTATAGGATATTCGAGCAAAGGCGGTCATCCCAGTATGCAGCTTGCTCATTCCAATCAGATAAGATTCCTTTCGCAGCGGCGATTCCGCAGAAGACAAGCGGTTATTGCCTGTTTTCTTTATCTAGTATATGTTGAAGGCAGCGGAAAGAAACAACGTTTGGTTGTTGATAAACGCCGTTTGCAGGGGAATATTGCCGATATATCTGTAGGAGGATGTTCAATAAAAACAATGGCTCCTGTACAGGTTGGGGCCAGGTTTAAGATTGAATTTACACAGGGTGATACTAATGTAGCAGCTTTAGGTCAGGTATTAAGGTCTAACAAGACAGGGATGAGTACAGTGATTCATGTTAAGTTCTTAAAAGTCTCTCTAAATTCAATGAATTTGATAAATGCCTTTGTTTATGAGTATGGCAGGGAATAAAATAAAAAGGACTGGAATATGAAGATAATCAACATAAAAGACATGATAAGAAAAGATGTCCCCATTTACTATCGCAAGCTTTATACAGGCGTTGCAGTTATTGAACTAAATAAAGGACCAACCGATTTTCGTATTGATTTTTCAATAGAAATCAAACCAACAGGTCATAAAGAAATTAATGTTTCATTTATAGATTCTATTGACTACCCTTTGATTCCGGTAACCAAAGAGTTAAAACAATACATACTCGAACTGGATTCTGTAGACGGCCTCCCCGATTAAATGATAGAAATTATCTCAAATTCTCCTGATGAAACTGCTGCGCTTGGTAAACGTATAGCTAATTTTCTTTCCGAAGGTTCAGTTGTTGCTTTGGAGGGTACGCTGGGCAGCGGAAAAACATGCCTTGTAAAGGGCATAACCAGCGGTTTGGGAATAACTGAAAACATTACAAGCCCTACTTATACAATAATAAATGAATATGCCAGAAATAATCTTCCTTCAATATACCATATTGATGTTTATCGTCTTTCTGATGACAGAGATTTTGAAGGCACCGGAGGTTTGGAAATAATTAACTCCGACGGTATTTCCTTGATTGAATGGAGTGAACGTATTCAAAAATCTCTTCCGCCTGAGGCAATTACAATATCACTACAAATTACAGAACAATCTTCCAGATTAATAAAAATATATGGTCTTAAAAATATATGAATTTACTTGCAATTGATTCATTCTGTTCTGTTTTATCTATAGCCATTACAAATGGAAATGATATTTACTATGCAGAAGTTGAAGCCGGAACAAGACATTCCGAACTTGTAATGGATCTAATCGACAGCCAAATTAAAAAAGCGGGGCTTGAGCCAAAGGATCTAAATTCTGTTCTTTGCATGGAAGGTCCGGGTTCATTTACAGGTCTTCGTATTGGTTATTCAATAGCAAAAGGTCTGGCTTTATCTTTGTCAATTCCAATTATACCTGTTCAAACATTAGACTGTATTGCAATAAATACTGACTTACAAGACATAAAAGACTATCCAGGAGTTAAAGAGCATAATGGACTCATTCTTCCTGTGATAGAATCAAGGAAAAACTCTTTTTTTTATGCTTTTTATCGTTTCGGACAAAGGTTAACAGATGATAAAGATGCGGAAATAATGCAAATTCAAGAAGAAATAATGTGTTATAATGAAAAAATAACTCTTAAAGGTCCAGGCAGCAGGAATCTATATGAGTCTATATCTCCGGAACTTAAAAAAGACCTTTTTTTAGATTATAAAAACAAAGGTTATGCAAAAGAAATAATCACCATTGCAAAAAACAGAAAAATATTGGATAATAATTATAATATGTATTTGAATTCTGGTCCCAGTTATATCAGAAAAACTGACGCTGAAATAGGTAAAATCAAATGAGTTACATTATCGAAGAAGAACTTGAACTCCTTGAAGATTCTGAAGGTATAAATGCTGTTGAAGACCTTTCAGAAAGTATATCTTTGGCAGAAGAGCAGGCTTTATTGTCTTCTTCGCATAATCCGTTTAAAACCAGTATATTTCCCGTATTAATAATAAACAGAAACTTAAAAATAATATTCTCTAACGAATCCTGTGAACAAATGTTCATTAGTTTTACCAAACTTCCCGGTAAATATTTCTTTGATTTATTCGGCAAGGCTTTTGATTTGGAAGATGCCCGGAAAATCAGGGATACAATCATAAATGGCGGCAATGGATTTTCCTGGAAAGGAACAGCTCAGTTAAAAACGAGAGATACAGTTTCTGTGCAAATAAGAGTATATATATTTCCCCTGGAAATGGATTTAAAAGCTCCGAGCGACTTTGTCGTAATGTTTGATGATTTTACAGAAGAAAATAAAAAGCTTTTACGATCTGTCTTTCTTTCATTACTTGAAGCTTCCAAATTAAAGGATAACGATACAGGTAAACATATTATCCGCGTTAATGAATACTCAAAACGGCTTTCCAATGAGCTGTACAAAATCGGCGGAGACATCTATAAACGAATTGACGCAGATTTTATCGACAATATTGGATTTTTATCAGCAATGCATGATGTTGGAAAAATCGGCACCCCGGATGATATCTTAAACAAAGAAGGACCTCTTACCGATTGGGAATGGGCGGTTATGCGTGAACATACCAAAAACGGCGCATTCATTCTTTCTACATATCCTAACCCAATGGCAAAAGAAATTGCACTTTCTCATCATGAAAAATGGGACGGTTCAGGATATCCATTCCAGCTCGAAGGAGAAATGATTCCTCTTTCTGCCAGAATAGTAACAATTGCCGATGTTTACGATGCTTTGCGTATGGAACGAAGTTATAAACCGTCATTAAGCCATGAAGTTTCCGTAACAAAAATAATTGAACAAAGCGGCATTCACTTTGATCCTAAACTAATTAACGTATTCCAGACAGTTTCGGATGATTTCGAAAATATTTACAATTCTCATTCGGACTAACCTTGCCTGGTTCCAAGTTCTTCAAACGCCTCTTTTAAGAATTGATTTAAAAATAGCATTTTTTCATTCCCTTCCCACTTTTTTAATGTTTTAGGAATATAATCTTCTACAGAAGATCCAAATCTTTGTTTAAATAATTCCGGATTAGGTCCTCCTTTACAGCGGAATCCCATAAGAAGGCTCTCCTTTATTAAAGACATCTTGTCAATTTCTTCGCAAACTGCCTTCTGTATACACGGCTCTTTAATGTAATTATCAATATCTTGTGAATATGTATAACGTTCTGCTGTTCCTGTATCATCGTTAATCATTGTACCGCTTGCGGCAGGTCCCGCGGCAATCCAGTTTTGCATCTTCCAATAACGTCTATTATGAAGACATTGTTTTCCCTTAACAGCAAAATTAGAAATTTCATAATGTTCAAAACCTTCTTTTTCCAGTATTTCTTTTCCGTAAAGCCATAAATGATCAGCAAAATCTGCCTTTGGCATGTTAATAATTTTATTTCTTACATTGTCTTCCAAGATGGTACCGCTTTCTACAGATAAGCTGTAAAGTGAAACATGAGCGGGGTTATATTCCATTACTTTTTTTATATCATTTTGAATAACTTCATCATCCTGAAATGGCAGCCCTGTAATTAAGTCTACCGAAAGTGAATTAGGAAAATATTCAGCAGCAAGAGCTATTTTTTCTTCTTTTTTTATACTTTTACGTATTTTAGGAAAATCCTTCCGGTAAATTCCACGGTTAACAGCAATAAGGGAAGGTTCATGGAAAGTTTGCACTCCAAGACTAAGTCTATTCACTCCCCCATCACGGCAAATACCAAGAAATTCTTCATTTATAGATTCCGGATTAGCTTCGATTGTAAATTCAATTAATGTACAATCTGTTATATTTTTTAATTCATCAAGAAGGATACGAATCTTTTTACCCAAAACCGATGGAGTTCCTCCGCCTATATAAACCGAAGGGATTTCTTTAATACCGAAATATTCAATTTGACTTTTAATATCCTTTATAATAGAAAAAAGATAAACGTCTGTATAATCGTCGCTATATGTCTCTTTTATTACAGAATAAAAATCACAATAATCACAAAAAGAATCGCAAAATGGAATATGAATATATAATGAAGCCTGAGTATAAGACCTCAATCTAAAACAAACCTATTTTGTTAATTGGCCAAATCCGCATTAATGCTTTTGCCGAAATTACCGAAGGAGAAATAACTCCCCATGTTCGCGAGTCATTAGTATTACTGCGGTCATCTGATACTACAAAACATTCATTCGGTCCCAGAATTATTTTATCCATACTGCCGGAAAACGGAATTGAATCATCCCATAATTCAGATGTTTGAGGCATGGCAGGATGATACGTCCTTTCAGACAATTCAAATTCTGTAAGTTCATACTGGGTTCCCGCAGCTTTTACCCTGAATATATAATTACTCATGGAAATTTCGTCTCCGGGCAGAGCAATTACCCTTTTAACATAATATTGCCCTTCTCCGGAAAAAATACTGATTTTCTGCATAGTAAAAAATCTTACAAACCCATCCAGAATACGTAAAGGCAGTTTTTTATCTCTATAATGCCTCATATCTACCAGTACAATACTGCCTCGTTTAAAAGGCAATGAGTTAATATCATTCTTTTTATTCCATGGCGGAATAAAAGAAGAAAAAATTAAATGATCTCCTTTATTCAGCTGCGGCTGCATTGTATTATTATCTATTACCCATACAGAAAAGAAAAAAGCGCTTATGCAATTATAAACGATGTAAAGTATAAAAAAACCAAGAATATATTTTAATATCCTGTGGCGTTGTTTCTTCTGAGCTTTATATGAATATTGCTTCCATTTATCAAACATAATTAACCTGTTTAATTAATTCCCCTTATACGCGACAGCGGCCAGTAAATAATCATTCCTTTACCAAGTATCTTTGACATTCTGACAGAGCCAAAGAAACGTCCGTCATGTGAATTATCACGGTTATCACCCATTGGTAAAATTCTTCCTTCCGGCACATACCAGCCAAGCCGGTTTCTTGCAAGCTCATTTGAGTATTTTTTATTATGAGGAGCGAACTTTCTTAATGTTTCATACCATGCTCTTGTTAATTCAATATTTCCGTTAAATCTGATTGATTCAGTTTGTGATTCAAATGGGCCCGATATAATCCTGCTATTCCATGCTTCAGCTTCTACAGATGCGATATAAGCAGGATATTGATCTTCATTGATTGATCTGATTATATTATGATTCCATCCCCTCTTTTCATTATATTCCATTTCATCAACCCAGCGATTTTCACCTGCAAAACGAATTTTTAATCTGCCGTTTTCCATGTTCAACCTGTCTCCGGCCTGTCCTACGGCGCGTTTTATAAGAAAATGCACCCTCGGTTCTCCGTTTTCATCTCTGTCGATATCAACAAGAGAAAGGGTAAGCATATATAAAATCCTCTGTGTTATGTCAAAAACAGTACCCCGTGAAATGTAAGCAGGCGATTCAAAAATAATAATATCATTACGTTTTGGCTGGAAAATACTTGGAAGCTTAAAAAAACCCGGTAATAATTCAGGCCCATAAACTATTTTATTAACAAAAACATGGTCTCCGATATTGAGGGTATCTATCATGGAACCGGATGGAATACGGTATGCCTGTATCAGATATTGATTTATTAGTAAAACCATGCAGACAGCCCAAATAAAAGCTTCAATCCAGTCCAAAACAGGGTTTTTTGCCTTTCTTTTTTCCTTTTTTATACGCCGTATTCTGGCTCTATGTGTTAAAAATTTTTCTGTAATAAGCTGTATCTTGTCAAAAAAATCTATTTGTTTTGCTTTGCCGGACATTTGATGCATTGTAACATACAAAGATATGTTGATCAAGCGGCATAGTTTACAGTGACGTTAATTAAAAATTTTATTATACAGGTTCTGATTATCATTAATTTAAGCAGTCATTCTATGAAAATGAGCTTATCTTTTACTGCGGAATATACCTTTTAAATAATGGTTACCCTGCAAGCGCTGATAATTTCTCTCTTATAAATTCACTCTTTTCTTTTAAGCCGATATTTCCCGTTGTTAACAGCAGAATATTCGGTTTTTTTGTATCCAGTTTGACCTTAGACGCAGATTCCTGCATAAGCCGAATCAGCCTTTCAACCTTAATTCGCGAAACTTTAGAAAACTCAATTCTTACAATTCCGTATTTTTCTTTTAAAGAAGATACCGCCAACTTACGGCATATGATTCTTATTTCTGCAAGAGATAATAGAGAAGCAGCTTCGTCTGGTAACGGACCAAAACGATCTAGTAATTCTGAATAAACTCTTTCTAAATCATCATTATCCTTGATAGCTGCAATCATTTTGTATACTTCCATTTTTTCCTGAGGTGAATCTGTATAAGAATCAGGAATAAAGCCGGAATATTCAAGTTCCAGCAAGGTTTCTGTTTCTGCTTCATAGTTTGAATCTTCCAGTCTTTTTACAGCTTCATCCAGAAGTTTTACATAAAGGTCAAAACCAACAGAATAAATATCGCCAGACTGCTCACGTCCAAGCAAATTTCCTGCTCCCCTTATCTCCATATCCTTCATTGCGATTTTAAATCCAGAACCAAGTTCTGTAAAATCCGATATTGTCTGCAAACGTTTCATGGCAATTTCTGAAAGCGCTTTTTGCTCCGGATAGAAAAGATATGCATAAGCTACTCTATCGCTTCTTCCTACCCTGCCTCTAAGCTGGTAAAGCTGAGAAACTCCGTACATATCCGCCCGATCAATTATTATTGTATTTACATTTGGAATATCAATCCCATTCTCAATAATTGTAGTAGAAACAAGTACATGAAAACCGCCGTGAATAAACCGGCGCATTACATCTTCAAGTTCGCGTGCGTCCATTTGTCCGTGCGCTGTTTCTATAAGCATTTCCGGCATAAGCCTTTCGAGTTTTATACGGATATCCCTGAGTGTTTCTATCCTGTTATGCAGGAAAAAAACCTGTCCTCCCCTTTCTACTTCTCTTCTTATAGCGCCGGTAATTAAATAAGCATCGTATTCCTCTACAAATGTTTTGATTGGATGCCTTCCTGTTGGAGCAGTCGCTAAAAGGCTCATATCCCTGATTTTTACAAGGCTCATATGAAGAGTACGCGGAATTGGCGTTGCAGAAAGAGTAAGGCAATCAACATTTGTTTTTAATTCCTTAAGACGTTCTTTATCTTTAACTCCAAAACGCTGTTCTTCATCAATTACTATAAGTCCAAGATTTTTAAATATAACATCCCGCTGTATAATACGATGCGTTCCTATTAATAAATCAATTTCTCCCTTTTTTAACTGTTCAATAATTATCCGTGTTTTTTTACTGTCTACAAACCGGGAAAGCATTGCTACATTAACAGGAAATCGCGAGAATCTTTCAATAAAATTTTCATAATGCTGTTCTGCAAGAATGGTTGTCGGAGCCAGAAATGCCGTCTGTTTTCCTCCCATTACCGCTTTAAAACATGCACGCAAAGCGACTTCTGTTTTTCCGTAACCGACATCACCGCAAACAAGCCTGTCCATGGGAGAAATACTTTCCATATCATGTTTTATTTCCTGAACACAGCGCAGTTGATCTTCTGTTTCTTCATATGGAAAAGCGGCTTCGAACATGGTTTGCCATTCAGTATCAGCTGGAAAAGCAAATCCCTGAGCCTGTTTCCGCTTTGAATAAAGTTCTATAAGTTTTTCTGCAATATCTTCTACAGATTTTTTTACCTTGTTCTTTCGGTTTTCCCAGCTTTTTGAACCGAGAATATCAAGCCTTGGAGGCAGGCCGTCATTTCCAATATAACGCTGAACAAGATTAAGCTGTTCAACAGGGATAAATACAGTTTCTTCATCAGCATATTCAATTTTAATATAATCTCTTTCATTTCCCAGTGCGTTAAGCCGTTCAATTCCCTTAAATAATCCAATGCCGTGGTTTACATGAACAATGTAATCGCCGGGATTAATTTCTACAAATGTATCAATTGGGCTTGAACGTACTGTCTTTAATGAACGCGGAGGACGTATCCGGCGGCCAAAAATTTCATTTTCCTGAATAAGCATAAATTTAATATCAGGCAATGAAAAACCGGCAGTCATGGGAATTGCCATAATCGAAAGTGATTTATGAGGCTCTAAAATCATTTTTATTCTGTCAGATTGTACCTGCGATTCTGCTGCAACAGCAATTTTCCAGCCGCCTTTTATTAATGATGAGAATTCTTCATTTAGATAATTTATATTGCCAAAAAAGCTCCTTGCCGGCTCACAGGATAATTCAATATGACATACATCCTGTTTTGGTTCTCCTTTAATTGACCTGAATGATATTATTCGTGATGATTGTTTTTTAAGATCATTTACCAGATTATTATAATTAATGAGTAATCGTTCAGGCAGTGGATATTGATTTTTCTCTCTTACTGCTCTTGAATATAATCCCTGGTACTCCCTTATAAGACTTTCATAGGCATTTTCCAGCCGCTCGCTGTCTATAAAAAAAAGAGTGCCCTGCAAATCAAGATATTCAAGGATATTACCCGGCTTTTCAAAGGCAAGCGGAAAAAACATTTCTTCTCCCTTTGTATTTCTGCGGGAAATCAAATCATCAATTATTGGGGTTTCATTATCAGAGAATTCATTTAACGATAATATTTTTTTTTCAAGTATATCAATCCGATCATCTGTCCAGATAACTTCTTTCATTGGCCGGATTATCAATTCCGGCAGTTTTACATTACCTGTACCCTGCATAATAGGATCAAAATATTTTATTGTTTCTATCCTGTTAAAATCAAAAAGAACCCTTATAGCCTGATCTTCGCCGCTCATGAAAATATCAAGCACTTCCCCGCGAAGCGCAAACTCACCGTGTACCTGAACTCTTGGAACCCGTGTATAACCGTATGAAACAAGAATTTTTGCCAGATTGATTGTATCAAATTGTCCTGCGGGTTTTAATGAAATTGATAAACTCCTGATATAATCCGGGGGCGGAACATAAGTTAAAAGAGCTCTTTGGGAAATAACATAAATACCAGGTTTATTCAGCGCCAAATCGGATAAAACCTTAACCCTTTCACCAAAAACCGCCGCCTGGGGTGTTAATTCACGATAAGGTGCGCTTCCCCACCAGTTTAGCTTAAAACATGGAATTCCGGATGTTTCCATGTCAATTAAAAGGCCATCTGCCGCTGTATCATGCGGAACAATGACAAAAAACTGTCCTTTCCCGCCTTCTGATTGATAAATATGTGATATAATCAGAGCATATAAAGCTCCTTCGCATCCTTCAATCTCTATTGGGAATTTCCCTTCTTTTACAGCCAAAGAAAGGGAATTAATTGACTTTGAGGCGCCGGTTGTTTTTATAAGTTCAGGAAATGATAAGGTATTCATACAAATCTACCGATTACTATAATATAGAAGTGTGTTTAATTTGAACACCCTTAAGCATGTTCTAAAACTTCAGTTTTGGGAATTGCTTTACTAACATGATTTATAAGGAATTATGATGAAAATTATAAACCGGATACTTGTTGTTGTTATGTTTACTTTATGTCTTTCATCTTTGCCGGCTTTTGATGCTGCCGGACAGGTTGAATTTAATATCCGCTTTTTTGACAGACGGATTTACTATGTAGAATCAGACCCTATTTTGGTACAAATAACCATTACAAATAACAGCCCTGCTCCATATCGTTTTAAATTAGCCGATGATCGTGTTTTTTCTGTTGATTTTGATATAAGAACAATGACAAACCGTCAGTTACCCCAGGCTGATTCATTAACCCGAAAAAGAACTCAAAACAGCCAGGTTTTTTTCCGTGAGATAACAATAGAATGCGGTGAATCTTTTTCTTTTACGGAAGATCTTCGTGATTATGTATCATTTGGGCAGGCGGGTTCTTTCAGGGTACGAGCCTCAGTATATCCTGAATTATTACGTTCACCTTTGGTAATTCCGGCAATTCATTCAAATTATTTAAACTTAAGCCTGCGTCCGGATATTATCAACGGACCGGACGGTATACCTATAGCAATGGATACAGCTACAGGCGCAGCATTAGTAAGACAACGCCTTCCTCCTGATGAAGTAGTCGCGTATATGCTTACTGCCCGGCAGGAATCTCAATGGGATAGATTTTTCCTTTACCTTGATCCGGAAGTTATGCTTCAGCGGGATGCTGTTCAAAGACGCAGGTATATGGCAGAAAACGAAGCCGGCCGTCTGCGAATGGTTAATGAATACAGGCGCAATCTTCAAAATTCAGTTGTTGACGGAGACATTGTTATTATTCCTACAACTTTTGAAATACTAAGGACTGTATATAACAATAACGAAGGAACCGTAGTAGTTCTACAAAGATTCAGACTGCCTAGTTTTACCGAATTAAGGCAGTATACATATTTTCTTGAAAAGAAAGATAATTACTGGATGATTGTTAATTATTCAGTTCAGGGTATGGGAACTGAGGCCAATCGATGATTGACGCCTGAATATTAATTGTATAGGATAATATTGTGAGTTATAAAGCATTAATTATTACTGATGGAACAGATTCAATTAAAAACATAACGCAGTTAATTTCCGGTGAACTTAACGGCACCATGGTAAAAACATGTTCCGCACAAGATTTCACAGGAGAAGAACTACTTCCTGTTGATGTTTTTTTCATTGGCTGCGAAAATCCTTCACCTTCGTCTTTTTCTTATCTAGAGGAAATGCTTAATCATATCAATCTTGCTTCCAGAAAATGCGGCGTTTTTTCTGTTAATTTTAAAACATTAAAGTATTTATGTAACATTGTAAAAGATTGCGAAGCAGATTTAGGCGCTCCTTTACATGTTGCAAGTAAAGAAATTAATAAATCTTTATTAAAAAAATGGATTAATAGCGTTGTTTAGTAACTAGTTTGTAATTACTAGTAATTAATGACTAATGTATAATTGTTAGAGATTAATATTAAAAGGGGAATGAAGATGGGTGAGTTGAATTTGGATGATTATATCAGGAAGGTTCCGGATTTCCCGAAAAAAGGGATACTTTTTTATGATATTACGAGTATACTTTCTTCTCCTATCGCTTTCAGATACTGCATTGAAAAAATGGTAGAGATATATAAGGATTCACGTATAGAAGCTATTGCCGCGATAGAAGCCAGGGGTTTTATTTTTGCTTCAGCTTACGCTTTTCATGTTGGTATTCCTTTAATTCCTATCCGTAAAAAAGGAAAACTTCCCGGCATTACATTGTCAAAAAAATATGTCCTTGAATACGCTCAAGCGGAAATTGAAGTTCACAGCGCTGATGTTCCAAAAGGCAAACGGGTTTTATTAACCGATGATTTAATTGCTACAGGCGGTACATTAAACGCAGCCCGCTCTCTTTTAATCGAAGGCGGAGCCGAGGTCCCGGAAATATTCGGCGTAGTAGCTCTCCCCTTCCTCAACTACCAGGAAATCCTGAAACCCACACCTGTTACAACATTAATTGAATATCATTCTGAATGAGTTATTTTTATTAACCACGAACTTTTAGTTTGATAAACACTGTTTATTTTAAAGCTCTATTAATCATATTTAAAGTATCATTATTTGTAAACCTTATTATATGGATGTCAACCTAATGGTTTATATAGTATATATTTTGCCGCTTGACAATCTAATTTAATTAATTATTCTAATAAGTATGGAATTAGATTATACATATTGGCAGGATGGAGATTTTTTCGTAGGTTTTCTTAACGAATATCCAAAGGATTCAACCCAGGGATTAACTATTAATGAACTTGAAGAA
>Ga0123356_10001262_pt1 | contig 27972 bp, 27 predicted proteins | sample TergutEmb28metaG_2_FD_92546 | JGI IMG/M metagenome (GOLD analysis project Ga0123356, IMG submission 92546) | Embiratermes neotenicus P3 segment gut microbial communities from Petit-Saut dam, French Guiana - Emb289 P3 | ecosystem: Host-associated > Arthropoda: Insects > Digestive system > Gut ...
CGGAAGCCCGGATCGATCAACGCCATACAGCAGCCTTTAAACCCCGCGCCGGAAAACCGGCCCCCGTAGATGCCATCGGTGCACCGCATAATCTCGTACAGTTCGATAAGCTCCTCAGAGCCGGTTTCGTAGTTATGGATGCTGCTGTGCCCGCTTTCAAAGGAAAGTCTGCCGTAAGTCTCCAAATCACCGCGCCTCCATGCTTCGGCGCCCTGTTCCACCCGCTCAAACTCGGTATAAAAATGCTCCGCTCGCTTGCGCCACAAATCCGGCAGCCTTTGTTTGTATCGGTCATAGATCCAGCGCGGCACGTCCCGCAAGCGCGCTTCAGAGAACCTATCGTATACAACATCCAACTCCCCGGCCAAACCATCTTCCATGGCAAAAGCTTTGAGGGCATAGGCGGCGGATTTGAGTTCATCCACGCGTTTATTGAATTGGCTGCCCACCAATGTCCTTTCCACACCGCTGAAAAAAATAGCGATCTCGTAGGGTTTCATGCCCGGATGGGTAGGAATCAGCTCAAAGCTGTCATCCTTTGTATCCAGATACAACAGGTGATCTTTCTTGGCATATATTTCGCAGGATTGATCCAGCTTGCCGCAGGATACGCCCACGTATTCGTTCTCCGCACGCAAAGCCACCTGAATCAGTTCGGGCATGGACAGGCCCACACCGTTTACCTTACACAGGGCATCCAAAAAAGCGATGATCACCGCCGCGGACGACGAAAGCCCGCCAATCGGAAGGCTCCCTTCGATCACGCCGCTTAGGCCAACGCGCAAAGAATGGCGCTGCCCCAGGATAAAGGCCGCGCCACGCAAATAATCCGCCCAATCGCCTTGTTTGTTTTCTGGAACCCTCTCTACAAAAAACTGGGCGCGCTTATCAAAATTCAGCGACTTAAGCTCCACAACCCCGTTTTGTTTTGGCCGATAGGCAATGTGGACACCTTTATCGATGGCAAAACCGGTGACCTTTCCGTACTGGTGATCGGAATGGGCGCCGATCGGGCAGATACGATAAGGGCAAAAGGCCGTGGCGGTGGGCGTGGTGCGGTAAATGGATTCGAAGGTTTGATGGGCGTGCTGGGCTTGCATGATATAAAATCTCCTTTTTAGAGCGAAAAAAGCAACCCTCCGCTTGCTCCTGTTAAATTCTGGGCATACGCCGCGCCATATCGCTCTTCCAGAATCCGATATGCTTCCATCAAACGAACAGGGCGCGTATCTATGTTATGGGCGTCGGACGCAACCGCGTCGATCAGCCCGTTTTGCAGCAACTTTTTACAGAACCGGTTTACAAGGAGTCCTTTGCCGTGGACAACCGTGGAACAGTTCATCTGGTATCGAATCTTTAGCCGCTCCTTTAATTCATAAGCGTTTTGCGGGCGGCTCACCAAACACTTATATCGCTCCACATGAGCCAGGATCGGAATGTAGCCGCTCCTGAGCAGGTTCTCAGCGGCATCCCAAATCTGTTGATAACGGACATCCGGCAAAAACTCCACCAATACGTACTGGGTTCCGGCCAGCGTAGGAATGCGGTTTTCCATCAAAAATTCGCAGGTTTGTGCTGTGTAAAAGATTTCTGCGCCGGGCAGCAACTCAACGTCTATTCCCTGCTGCTCGCTATATTGCCGCATCCTCTCCAGCTTTTTCAAGAACGATTCAGTGTCAAAATCATTTACGCCTGGCTCCACATGGGGTGTTGCGATGATCCTTTTTACGCCATTCTCCTGTGCCATTTGCAGCATAGCACAGGATTTTCGGAACGTTTTTGGCCCATCATCCACACCGTACACCAGATGCTGGTGAATATCCGTAAAACCCTTTGTCATTTGATTTTTATCTGGTCTACCTGAGCCATATTGGGCATATCGGCCTCTTCACCCTTTTTGCCCCTTGGCCGCTTCATGCCCTGCTGTTCGCCTCTGGGCGTATAATAAGAACGATAGTACCGATTGTAATATTTTTTGCTGCCAATCGAATCAAAGAATACATTGTTGAGCACTGTTCCCAACACCCTGCATCCGGCTCGTTCGATTTGCCTTTTACTCTCATTTAATTCCCGGCGGCTAACCCGATTCCACGAAACAACCAGGAGCGTTCCGTCGCAGGACTTGGCGATTTCCGCCGCGTCGATGATCACCCCAATCGGGGGCACGTCCACCAGCACCACATCAAACTGCTTTGCCAGCCAGTCCAGCAACCGTGTCAAGCGCGGCGTATTGAGCAAAGACAACGAATTAGCCGCCGCTCTGCCCACGGGCACCATGTAAGCGCCCTCGATATCCGTTTCGTACAGCACGCCTTCCGCGTCGCTCATTCCCACCAAATAGTGTGTCAGGCCGGGCATCTTTGCAGGCCGCACGCCAAAGGTACTTGCGATAAAGGATCGCCGCAGATCGGCATCCACCAAAACCACGGTTTTGCCTAATTCCGACATGGTCCGCATCATGTTCATCGCCAAAAAAGACTTGCCTTCGCTGGATTGGCTGCTGGTCACCATGATTTTTACAATGCCGTCGCCCGCAAAGGAAAGATTGGTACAAAGCGTGTTTATCGCTTCCGTGCACGCATAATCCAGCGGCTCAAAGTTTGAAAATTCCAGCTTATTCATCACGACACCTCTCTCTAAGCCCTTTTTCTCTCTTTGATTCGCTGCTGCGCTTTTTGTTGCCTTGCGCTCTCTTCGCTGGAAGCTCTAACCGGCACAACCGCAAGATTGGGCACCCCCACATACCGCACAATATCGTCTGCGGTTTTGATTTTATCATCCAATACAAACTGCACGGTAATGATCCCACCAGCAAAAAGTATACCCAATAAAAAACCCAACATGATGTTCTGTGTTTTGTTCGGGCTTACAGGAATAATCGCTTGCAGCGCCACCGAAAGTACATTTGGCTCCGCCGTAACCATCATGGTAGAAATGTAATGCCTTCCCACCTTGGCAAAGGAATTGGCGATATCAGCGGCTCTTTTGGCATCAGCGGAAGTAACCGTTATGTTGAGGATACGGGTACCGGGTGGATTGCTGAGCACGAGTGTTCCACCCATCTGTCCATCCTGCGCATCTGCATAGCCAAGATTGATCAACTCCTGAATGACCATCTCACGGACTTCCCACGTCTTAAATACCTCTTGGTAGTCCGTCGTAAGATTGGCTCCGATCTGCAGATCCGCTAAATTAATCGCCGAATCCCTTGAGTTGATTACGTATAATTTTGCCGTAGACTGGTACATGGGCACCGCAAGAAAAAAGGAATAGACTCCGGCGATGAGCGCAAACAGAATGGCGGCTGCCACGATGTACTTCATTTTCGCCAGCAGTTTGTACAGCAGCTCCATCAGGTCGATCTCAAGCCCCGCATCCTCATCCGGGGCATTCAGCGGAACATTGGCGACCCTCAATTCACGGTCCCTTTCAGTCAGCGCCATACGCATCCTCCGGCTTTTAGGCAAGTAATTGCAAAAATAATTGCGAATAAAGTGCGCCCCTGATGAAACAAATTCATCCCTTGTTTCATCAGGAAAGCGCTTTCCCGAAACCCCGGCATGTGCTCATAATGATTGATTCGCTTGGATACGGTTACCGCTACACTGTGCATACTCCCAATTCTCACCGATGCACAAACGTAGCTTTAGATGGCTTCGCTAAGAATAGCGAGCATCCCTGTCCGGCCGTTCAAGGCAATCAGAACCGCTTGCGTGAAGTATACAACCACAAAGCCGTTTACAACTTCGGCTTTCAGCGCAACCCACTCAACGCCCGATCCGCCCTCGATGCCCAGCAGCGCCACGATGTTCGCACCATCCGGATAGGCGGTGCCGTACACAAAAGGCTGCGCGAAATCGTTAAAAGAGGGGTCCATGCCGGTCAAAGCGATCAAATCGAAATCGTGCATAACCAGCGATTCCACATCAAAGCCCGCAGGCAGGAGCGCGGCAACGGCGGCTTTGACGGCATCGCCAAAGTAGCCGATCACCGGAACATTGGCAGCAGTAAACGCCGCAATCTCGGCCAGCTCTGTCTGAGCGGCAGCCGTTAGCCCGATGACAGTGGCGGACAACTGATCCGCTGCGCCCAGAACCGCTTGAGTCCTCGGCGTACCCGGGGGGCTTTTAGCGGCCGTAGCAAAGGTCAGCGGCGCCGCGCAGAGCATTACCATTGCAAGCACCAAACAAATAAGCTTTTTGTTCATGACAATCCTCTCCTTTCCGCGCCGCACCATTGGGCACCGCGCTAATCGGTTTCCCGAATCAATCTATCGTAATGCCTTAAAGCATTTCGAGCTCAAAGAAAATCTCAAGCACCAATTCTTCCAAGGCGCGGGCATCGGCATGGAATTGGATATACCCGTCGTCCCCAACCGTATGTTCACCACGGGGCGTAATCGTTTCCGCCCGGCAGTAATTGCGGGCCCCGTTGGCTTCGTTGATCATTCGCCCGCGGGACATGTTGGTGAGCAGATCGTCACTGAGCGCATCGAGCAAGGTACCCACAAAGTTTACGTTCTCGCGCAGCTTTTCATTGAGCAAAACACCGGCTTGCCACATGAATTCCTTTTGGCGCACCATACGTGACACATTGGTTCCTTCGCCTATCTCCAACCGGTTCTGCACATAGTACCGGGCCTGCATGCCGCGCAAGGTAAGGGTTTCACCCGCACGCATATCGGGGTCGAGGGCCGTAAAGTCGTCTTGCAGGGTTACGGTTACCCCTCCGAGCGTATCATTGAGCACGGTGATGCCGCTCATACGCATTGTTACATAGAAATCTATATCAACGCCGTGCAGGTGCTTGCTCACCGCGTCAGCCGTCAGTTGGGAACTGAGTTCACCACCGTCACCAAAACCATGCGCGATACAGAGTTGGTACGTTCGTGTGCCCGCCGGATTGCCCAGAACACCCAGTATGGTAATCTCGGTCATGGTATCGCGGTCAAGCTGGATTGCGGTAATGCTTTCCTTTTTTGGATCAATCACCTGCAACAACAGAAAATCGGCCATACCCCCGTCCCGAAAACCAGTCACATTTTCGTATTCTTCCGTAGTCCGGTCAACGCCAATAAACAGGATGGTCGTTAGATCGCTCCTATAGCGGTAATTCTGGCCGTTGTACGCAACAATGCGCGGCTCTGCAAACCTTCCGGTTAAATCACCGCGCTCTATTCCATCTCCGCCGACGTTCAGCTCGACTCTGCGGCCCACAACGTACACTCCAACAACAATGGAAACAATCAAGAGAAACACCAGCCCAGCAACCAATACGGAGCGCTTCGAATCCGCAGCAAACCGTGGCTGTTTTCGTCGATTCATCATCGTATTATGCCGGCCTCTTTTCGTCCCCATCACCGCCTTTGGCTGTTTTGGGCACACGTCCCCCATGTTCCATGCAGATTATTCTACAGGAAATCATCGGTAAAATCAATAGGCTTGGATGAAAATCCTATTTTCTATTCAAAATCCTATTTTGAGGCCTCTTGCACATCCACAAATACCTTCATGGTAGCTTCCCGGTTGGCATCAATATATTGATATGCCTGCAAATAATCACCAAATGAAAAGGTTTTGCTCATCAGCGGGTCCAGTTTTACCTTGCCCTCCGCCGCCAAAGCAATGGCATCCACATAGTCATCGTGGCGGTACATCATCGAGCTTTTGATGGCCAACTCGTGATCGTTAGCAACGGCCAGGTCGATGGTGGCCATGCCCGCAAATACCGCCACCAAAATGATAACCGATCCCTTGCGGGCGTGGCGGATCGCCTGGCCCATGGTGATGTCATTGCCCGCGCAATCGTAGATCACGTCGGCCCTGTCCGGGCCAAAGCAGTCGGTCAGCGCTTGGCCCAAATCCGATTGCCGGGTGTTGACGCAAAAGTCGATGCCGCACTTTTTTGCCAGGTTAAGCCGAAAATCGCTGATATCGGTGATCATCACCGACGCTGCGCCCAAACCCTTGGCGCACTGGGCCACCAGGTTGCCAATGGGCCCCGCGCCCAGCACCGCAACCCGTTGGCCACTCACATCACCGGCCTGGCGGATCGCGTGCACCCCTACCGCCAGGGGCTCGATCATGGCACCCTGTTCAAAGGTCATGCTGTCGGGCAGGAGCGTCACCTTACTTTGATCCACCGCAAAGTAGGTGGACGCCGTGCCCGTGGTTTGGAAACCCATCACCTTCAGCTCTTCGCACAGGTTGTACCTTCCGTGTCGGCATAAGTAGCACTTGCCGCATACCACCTGGGGTTCGATGGTTACTTTTTGCCCTACACGCACTTTTTCCACGCCCGCGCCCAAGGCCGCCACTTGGCCGGACACCTCGTGCCCCTGGGTGATGGGGTACTTGGTAAAGGGATGCTGGCCATGGAACACGTGGATGTCCGAGCCGCATATCCCGATCTTTTCAATCTTCACCAATACTTCGCCCGCCTTGGGTTCGGGCGTGGGCACCTCCCGGAATTCGATCACGCCGGGCGCGGTCATGACTTGCTGCAACATAATGTATGCCTCCGTTCAATTAAAACGCTGTGTACCCGCCATCCACAATGATATCCGCGCCTGTTGTATAACCCGCCATGGGGCTGGCAAGGTACAGAATCGCAGGCATCAGCTCCTCCGGCTCACCCAAACGATGCTGGGGAATGAGGGGCAGCCAGGCATCTTTGAGCTCCTGAGGCGTATCGGCGGACATAGGGGTGTTGATATAGCCGGGGCTCAGCGAATTCACACGAATGCCGTGTTTTGCCCACTCCAAGGCCAGGGAGCGGGTCAGGTGGATCACCCCGGCCTTCGAAGCGTTGTACGACGCCTGCCACTGGGGGATGTTGGCCACGCTGCCCGACATGGACGCCATGTTGATGATGGAACCCTTGATACCGTGGGCGATCATCACGCGGGCCACAGCCCTGGCCATGATGTACTCGCCGGTTAGGTTGATGTCGATGATTTCCCGCCACTCGGCGATGGTGGCTTCCAGCGTGTCTTTGTGCAAGCAAACACCGGCATTATTAAATAGGATGTCAATCGGCCCGGCCAACCGGAGCGTCTCTGTGATGGCCGCATCCACCTGAGCTTCTTGCGTTACGTCTGCCTTGATATCATAAGCCGTGCCGCCCATATCTTGGATCATTCGAACGGTATCCGCCGCGCCGGTACGGGAAAAAATCACCACCGTAGCCCCGGCCTTAGCCAGCCCCAGCGCCACCACCTGGCCGATGCCCCGGCCCGCGCCGGTGGCCAGGGCTACTTTGCCCTTTAGGCTGAATAATTGTTCTAAGTACATAACATCGCCTCCGATCCTACTCGTTTTTGCCAAAGACGCATGCGCAGGAACGGAATCCCTCCACCGCTGCGGCGGTCCCCCTCCCTTTAACAAGGGAGGTTAGGGGATTTCTACCATCTTGACCGTTCCTTTCCAAACCTCCCTTGTTAAAGGGAGGGGGACCGCGTGAGCGGTGGAGGGATTCCACCCCGCCGCTAAGTTCATCTATCCGCTGATCGCACCCGCGCCAGCCCCTCGTACACCGGCTCCAACTGCTCATAAGCCAGCTTGAATGTGTCATACAAATCACGGTAGATACCTGCATTGTCAAGATTGGGCTCAACTTGCGCCACAATCTGGTTGTATTGCCGCGCCGTATCGTATCCCTTGTACGCGCCCACCGCCACACCACCGGCCACCGCCGCACCCATGGAGGTGGCTTCCTCCAGGTAGCGGGGTACCAGCAGCGTTTTTCCCCAGATGTCCGCCAGGATTTGCAGCCACTCAGCGCCCTTTGCTCCGCCGCCAATCATGGTGATGCTGTCCGTTGGGGTATGCTTTTCGATGGCATCTAGTATAATCTTTAGGTTAAAGCCCACGCCCTCCAGCACCGCGCGGGTCATGTCCTCCCGGGTGGTGGATACCCCCATGCCAATAAAGGCCCCGCGGGCATTGTGGTTCCAGTGGGGGCTGCGTTCGCCCAGCAGATAGGGCAGGTAGATCAGCCCGCCCGCGCCGGGTTTGCTTTTTTCGGTATGCCGATTGAGGCTGGGGTAATCCAGCGGGCACAGGGTGTCCCGATACCAGCTGTACGAATACCCGGCGGCCTGCATGGTGCCGCAGGGGGTGATCAGCGCCGGGTCCAGGTGGGCCCAGTTGAAGGTGCGCATCTCCGGGTCAAAGTAGGGCTTGCGGGCAGCCATGGATATCCACGATGAGGAGCCCACGATATTATAAGTATTGCCCTCGGCCACCACACCGGCGCCCACCGAGGCACAGCTCCCGTCGCCGCCGCCCATGGCCACCGGCGTACCTGCCAGCAACCCGGTGGCCTTTGCGGCCTGTGGCGTTACCTTGCCGATCACCTCGGCAGCGGCGTGGAGTTCGGGCAGCAGATCGGGGCGGATGCCCCAGGCCTCCAGCAGCTCGTTAGACCAGCGCCTGCCCTCCAGATCGTATAAATTCGTGCCCGAGGCATCGCTGTAGTCGGTGGCAAACACGCCGGTAAACTTTAGGGCGATATAATCTTTTGCGTGGAGCATCTTGTACGCCTTTTGATAACACTCCGGCTCGTTGTCCTTGATCCATAAAAGCTTGGCCGCCGCGTAGGAAGCGCTGGGCCGGTGGCCGGTGATGCGATAGCCCCGCTCCAAGCTGACCCGCTCCAGCATAAACTTCTCTTGTTTGTTGCTGCGGGTATCGGCCCAGATCAGCATGTTGCGCAAGGCGTTGCCCTCTTTGTCCACCACCAGGCAGCCCATCATAATGCCGCTAAAGCTTACGCAGGCGATATCCGCCGGGGGTATGCCGCTGCGCTCCAGCAGATCCCGGGTGCAGGTACATACCGCCTGCCACCACTGATCGGGATCATGCTCCACCGCGCCGTCAAAGGGGTAGTAGGTGGGGTATTCGCTCACCACGCTGCAGGCCATGTTGCCTTCTAAGTCGTAAAGCGTTGCCTTGTTTCCGCTTGTTCCCAGGTCATGGGCCAGGATGTACTGCATAACGCCCTCCGTATTATAGTTCCAGCATAGACAGGGTAGCGGGCATCTCGTGTTTGGTATTTACCTTGGTTTCGTCGGTCACCAGATCAAAACAAGAGGCCACGATCATACCGTTCCACACGATGGGTTCGCCGGGTTGATCCAGGCCACCGTCCAGGCCGTCACAATCCGGGCTTTGGGCGATGCGCTCCAGCCGCCCATCCGGGTACATTTTGCAGATGGCGTTTACGTTAAAGTCGGCGATGTACATGTTGCCCGCGTCGTCAAACACCATGCCGTCGGTGCTCACCAGCTGGCTGGAGTCCTTGGCGAAGGATTTGTTCTCTTTTACGCTGCCGTCGGGGTTAAAGGTGATGCGGTAGATTTCGCCATCGCCAAAGTTGCCAACGTACAGGTTGCCTTCTTTATCCAAGGCGATGCCGTCGGCGCCATACTGCACTTGGGGGTGCTGGGTTACAAAGGTGGCGATGATGTGTTTGTCTTCTAACGTATTGGTGACTTCGATGTCCTGCTCGTCCAGGCCAAAGCGATATACACAGCTCACCAGCTTGCCCGAGGGGTCTTTCACCTTGCTGAGCATACTTTGCGTTAAGTACATATAGCCGTCGCGGATGCGCACGCCGTTGGGGTGCTCCATGTTTTTTGCCACGGTAACGCACTTTAGGATATTGCCTTCGTCGTCCACGGTCACTTTCAACATGCGGCCCTTAAAGGCCAATTCGGGCGCGCCGCTCCAGGCTTGGTTGTCGCAGATGTATAGATTCCAATCGTCGTCAAACTCGATGCCCATGTTGCGGGCCACGCCGGTTTCGGGGTGTACCGGCACCTCAAACCATTTGGAGATGTTGCGGTTTTTGTCAAAGCGCACCACCACGCCGGGCTGGCCGTCTGCAAAATTGGGGCAGGAGAGTACAAGATTACCGTGGCGGTCGATGGTCATGCTGTCCGGTGTGGAAATGTAATCGGGCAGCTTGGCAAAAAGTTTAGGGGTGATCATGGCGGTCATTCCTTTCTAATAAGAAATCACAATCTTCTTCGTAGTAGGCAGCTTCTTTTCCACCAAATCAAAGGCCTCGGTGATACGCTCAAAGGGGATCACATCGGAAATAAACACCGAGGGATCCAGGATGCCCGCGTTGATCCAGGCCATCACCTGGCGATGAGCCTGGTATTCCTCAATCTTTAGTGGGAACTGAAGGAAGTTCAGTACCCAGTTGTAGGGGCCGCCGCTCCAATCCAGCTGCATATTAAACTCGGCGCTGATGCCATAACAGCAGATTTTTCCATTGTACTTCACCAGCTTCATGGCCTGGTTGATCAGCGCGTTGACCCCCACCGCATCCACGATATTATCCACACCATCGGGGAACAGCTTGCGAATCTGGGCCTCCACATCCTCCTTCTGGCTGTTGATCACCACGTCGGCGCCCAAACGGGCGGCTTCGGCGGCCTTGTCGTCATAGATGTCGACGGTTACCACCGGGCCCATGCCCAGCAGCTTGGCAAAACGGGTAAAACACAGGCCCACCGGGCCAGCGCCATAAATCACGATGCTTTCATTGGCCTGGAAACCAAACCGGACCATAGCGCTGAGCACCTCGCGGAAGGTGACGATCATCGACGCGCCCACTGGGTCCACATTGTCTTCTGGGCGGATGATGGTTTGAGCTAGGCAACCCGCGTCGTAACCCGGCGTGCCCGGCCCCTGGCCAGCCAGCGCAAAGGCATGTTCGTCGCCCACCACGGCGTACTCACAATACCCGCCCCAGCCGGAGAAGTAACCGTCTTGGGCGGAATACAAAAAGGGCAGCAGCACCACGTCGCCCACTTTGTACTTGGTCACCCGCTTGCCTACCTCCACCACCTGGCCCACACCCTCGTGGCCCAAGAGCAGCGGATAGTCGTGCATATTCTTAAACGTCCCATGAATCAGCTTGCCGTCGGTGCCGTTGCACACACCGCAGCTCAGGGTTTTCACCAGGGCCTGGCATTCCCCATAGGTTGGCATCGAAAGCTCGGGCATGCTGAGTTTCCCGGCCTTGTCCACGGCGAGTCCCCGCATCGTTTACCCCTCCCCCTTATCGATATAAATCAATGCTGAATTTATTGCGGTCGCCCCGGTAGCGGGCCACTGAATACTCTACCGGCAAATCCGTGTCGGTATAGCCGATGCTCCGTACCAGGCAAATGGCGCTGCCGCTTTCGATGCCCAGCAGCTCGGCCTCGCTGCGGTTGGCGTTGGCGGCCTCAATCTCGCGGTGGGCCCGGCACACCCGCGCGCCATATAGCGTCTCTAGCCGCTCATACAACGAGCTTTTTTCAAAGTCATGCTCCAACAAAGCCGGATAGCGGGCGTAGGAAACGAAGGTATCCACACTCACCACCGGCTCACCGTCGCCATAGCGCAGGCGCATCAGGGAAATCAGGGGTTCGTCGGGCTCCAGCCGCAGCCCCTCGTTGATTCGCCGCACGCCGGACACCCTGCTCAGCGACAGCACCTTGGTAGAGGGGGTAAGCCCCTTTTGCCGCATTTGATCGTTAAAGCTTTCTAACTTTTGCAGAAAACGCACGTCGATTTTGGGATGGGAAACAAAAGTCCCCTTGCCCTTTTGCCGGGTGAGCCACCCTTCGGACACCAACTCGCTCAGGGCCTGGCGCACCGTGGGGCGGCTCACGCCCAAATGCTTGCACAGTTCGTTTTCGGGGGGCAGCATATCGCCCACCTGCAGCGCGCTGGAGTCGATCAGCCCCTGCACCCGCAGCTTAAGCTGATAGTACAGCGGAATGGGCGTCTCCTTGTTTACGGCAAATCGCTCAAAACCGGTCATAGCATCCCCTCGCATCCCCTTGTGTTGGTTCAATTTTAGCAACTCTTTGCCAAAACGTCCAGCAAATTCTGCGCCGCCATCATACCCATGTTCTCTACAGCGCCTTGGGTAGAGGCCGCGCAGTGGGAGCCCATCACCAGATTGTCCAGTGCATACAGGGCGTCGTCGGTTGGGGGCTCCTGGGCAAAGGCGTCCACCCCGGCGGCGTAGATCGTGCCTTCGCGCAGCGCCCGCACCAGGGCGGCCTCATCCACCAGCCCGCCGCGGGAGGTATTCACCAGCACGGCGGTGGGTTTCATCATGGCAAACTGGGCATCCCCGATCATGTGGCGGGAGGCATCCGTAAGGGGCAGGTGCAGCGAAATAAAGTCGCATGCCCGGTAGATTTCATCCGGTTCAGCATAGGTGATGCCGTGTTGCCGGGCGTATTCCGCATCCCAAAAAAGATCGTAGGCCAATACCCTCATGTTGAACCCGGCGGCCCGCCGGGCCAAGCCTTTGCCAATGGCGCCCAAACCCAAGATGCCCAAGGTCTTGCCCCAAATGTCCAACGAGGTCACCTTGCCCCAATCCCGGTTGCGACACCGGGCATCGATGGGCAATAGCTTGCGGGCGCAGGCGGCCATCAGGGTAAAGGCATAGTCGGCCACAGCGTCGGCATTGGCCCCGGTGGTAATGCGCACCGGGATGCCCAGCTCCTTGGCCCGATCCATGTCGATATTGTCGGTGCCCACCCCGTATTTTGAAATCACCTTGAGGTTCTTGGCAGCGTTGAGCACATTGGCGTTTAGGGGGTCTACCCCAACGATCACACCAACAGCATCGGCCAGGTGCTCACACATTTCCGCTTCGGTAAGGATGCGGCCCACCGGGTTTTTGACCACCGTGTAGCCTGCCCGCTCCAACAAGCCCACAGGATCGCCCACCTGCCCAAAGCTGCGGGGCGTGGCAAGAATTTTGTTCATCATGCGCCCCCTCCGGCCCACTTGGGGTTATCGATCAGCACCGGCGCACCGTTGCAATCCACCACCAGCTTGCGGAACCCCTCGGTTTCGATGGCGCCGTAGTTATGGCCTGCATCCCCACGGAACACAAAGAAAGTAACCAGCTTTTCCGTGCCGGTGTTTACACTGCGGTGGGCATAACGTTTGGGTACGTACACCGCTTGGCCGGGGGTCAATTCAAAAAAGTTGGTGTCACCCTCCGGGTTTTCAATCAGCATGCCGCCCTTGCCAGCCAGGCAATAGTACACCTCGGCGGTATCTAGCACGGTGTGAAAGTGCCCCTTGGTCATAAAATACTCGTCGCCCACCTTGCCGGGGTACACGATAGAAGTGCCAAAGGCCAGGTCCCCGGCGTGCTCGGGCGCGCCCAGTTCATAGAACTCGTATACCAATGGGTCGCCCCCAGCCACCAGGCGGGCGGCGGCCTTGGCGTCCTGATACATGTCTTGCATCTGTGAAAGATTTCGTTTTGTGGGCGTTGCGCCATGGGATGCCCCGGTATCCAGAGCAAAATCCAGCAAAAAGCCTTTTGCCCAATCCAATTGTTGTGTCATGCCTTGCCTCCGATCATTTCCATGGCAATATCGCTCATGCGCTGCAGTGTTTCCCCCTCGATGGGTATGTCAAACACCTCGGCGATCACCTGGGTCCAGCCATGGATAAAGTACACCCAGCCGTCTTCCACGTGGAGCTGGCGCTCCTTGGCCTGTTTTTGCGCCTGATACATAAAGATCAGGTCGCCCCGGTAGTTGATTTCCCACACCAGGCTGTGTTTGGGATACAGTACGGTGTCGCCGGTGGGCGATCCGGGCGCGTCTTTGCCCAGCCCCGTGGCGTTTACGATCATCGAATAAGGCGGCAAAGCGGCAATCAGCGCGTCGTTATCCACCGGGGCGCTCTGGTGTTTGTACACAAATTCAACGTGGGGGCTAAGCCCGTCTAAAATACGCCGGGCCGACTCCAGCCGGGGCAAACTGCGATTGACTAGGATGATCCGCCGGGGCATGTTGCCAGCAAACTTTTGTTGCGTTAAGTACAAAGACATGGCCAGGGCGCTGCCTCCCGCACCTAACAGCAATACCTCCCCGCCGTGATCCTTCCAAAAATTTGGCGGCACAAAATGCTCCATGGCCAGCCCGCTGGAGATGGGGTCTTTGGCGTGGGCACAGAACGCATCCCCCCGCTTGGACAGGGACGATACCTCCCCCAGCTTTTCGGCATAGGGGTCGATATAGTCAAACTGATCGCGACAGGCAGCAAACAGATCCAGCTTGTGGGTGGTGACCAGGGCGCCCAAAGACAGGGGGTCGCGCTTCATAAAATCCACAACAGCGCGGTACTGCTCAGGAGGCGCGTGGAGCGGCAGATCAAAACCCCGGATCACCGCGTCGTCCAACCCCAGGGCCTTGGCCCAGCGCGGAAACACATTCATAATCGACGACTTCCCTGTGGTGACGCCTACAAAGTAGATGGTTGGCCGGTTGGCCGGTGTAAAATCAAACATGGGGTCACTCCTTCCTCGCTACTTGATCACCACGCCCCGGATGGAACGGTCCACCGAAATCGTAACCGCCCCCAGCACAAAGATACCAAATACGATATCTTGCCAGTAAGCGTCTACACGCATAAAGTTTAAGCCATTGCGGATGATGGATACCGTAAATACACCCAGCACCGTACCCAGCACGCTGCCCCGCCCGCCGGAAAGGGCGGTGCCGCCCAAAGCCACCGAGGCCACGATCAGCAACGTAAAGGGCACACCCACCGTAGGGGCCGAACTGCGCAATTTGGCCGCCAAAAAGTACCCGCCAATGGCGGCACAGATGCCCGTGATCATAAATACGATGATTTTGGTGCGGTCTACCGGGATACCGGCGATGCGGGAGGCACGCTCGTTACCGCCGATGGCCAGCAAGCCCCTGCCAAATGAAGTCCGGGACTGAAACACGTACAACACCAGCACCCAACCAAGGGCCAGGATCAGGGGCAGGCCCACCACACCAAAGGTAATCTTGTTCCAATCCACCCCGCCCCACATCACCTTGGCCACCGACACCGGCGCGGGGGTAATCAGATACGCCACCGACTGCCACAGGGACATAAAACCCAAGGACGCGATAAAAGAAGGTACCTTTAGCTTTACATGCACACAACCCAGCGTAAGCCCAGCAAAAGCGCCAAAGGCAACCGCCACCAGCAAAGCCATCACCGAACCCAGGGCCGGTGAACCAAGCTGGGCGCCCAAACCGTTGAGTATCTGTACGGTGATTACATTGGCTACCGAACACACCGCACCCATGGACAGGTCGATGGAACCCAGCAACAGCACCAAGGTCATGCCCGCGGCCATAATAATTAACGGAGCAGAATCGCTAAGCAGCGTGCGCAGATTGGCCGGGCCCAAAAACATCTGGTGCCTGCTGTAAAAAAAGATAATCAGTATAACGATGGTGGAGAAGCTAAAATACTTGATAAAGTTTTCGCGGAAGCGCATACGCTTCCCCATGTCCGTAACGCTCTTTTGGCTCATCGCTTTCTCCTCCTACATCATTAGGCTAACGACATCCACCTGGCTGGGTTTGTCGTTGGCATCGGCATAAAATTCGCCGGTCATCAGGCCATCTTTCATCACCAGCACCCGGTTGCTCATGCCGATGCATTCGTCCAAGGTATCGCCCAGCAGGATTACGGCTTTGCCCTCCCCCATCATGTCGCGGATCAGGCCGTAAATCTCTTCTTTGGCGCCCACGTCCACGCCCCGTGTAGGGTGGTTGAGAATCAGTATCTCGCACTCGCTGGCCAGCACCCGGGAAAACACGGTTTTTTGCTGGTTGCCGCCGGAGAGCTGCATCAACAACACCTTGGGCCCGCTGGTTTTGATGCGCAGCCGCTCAATCCAGCGCAGGGCCTGGGCTCGGATGCGGGCGACGGACACAAACCCACCCTTGGACACCAGCTCTTGGTTGGAGGCGGCAATGTTGTTTTCTACGGACAGGGTACGCACAATGCCCTCGGCCAGCCGCTCCTTGGGGATCATCAGCACACCGGCCTCCCGTGCCTTGGCGGGGGAAGCAAAGTGTGTGTGTTTGCCCCGGATCAGCACCTCACCGGCCGTGGGCCGCTGATCGCCGCAGATCACCTCGCAGATGTCTTCTTTGCCGGAACCCACCACGCCGCACATGCCCAGCACCTCGCCCCGGTGCAGTTTAAAGTTTACATCTTTAAACACACCGGCAAGCCCCAGATCTTTCACCTCCAGCACCACCTCGTCGCTGGGTTTGATCTGTTTGTCTAACTGATAATACTCGCTGGTGGTGGTGCGGCCCACCATCATTTCGTACAGCATGGGTTCGGTGGCCTTGGCCGTTTCCACCGCGCCTACGCTGGCGCCGTCTTTGTATACGTAGATGCGGTCGGTGATCTCCAGCACCTCGTCCAGCCGGTGGGATACGAACACCACCCCGTGGCCCCTTGCGGCGATCTTGCGCATCTGCACAAATAGATTTTGCGTCTCCTCCTCGCTGAGCACCGAGGTGGGCTCGTCCAGCAGGATCACACACTTGGCGCCGCCCGCGTGCCGCGTAACGTTCATCACCTTGGCGATCTCGATCATTTGCCGGGTGGCGAAGTTGAGGGCATTTACCTTTTTGCGGGGGTTGATGTTTTGTACATCCACCTCTTCCAGCACTTGCTGGGCCTCCCGGTACATCCGGGGCCAATTGATGAACCCATATTTACGAAAGTTCTTTTCGTATCCAAAGAATAGATTCTGGCCTACGTTTAGGCTTACGATCAGCGACTGCTCCTGGAACACCATGCCCATGCCCTTGCGGTTGGCGTCCATGGGGTTCTTGGGTTCGTAGGGCTGGCCGTTCATGGTCATGTGGCCGGCGTCCGGATCATCGGCCCCGATCATGATCTTAAGCAACGTGGATTTGCCCGCGCCGTTTTCCCCCACCAAACCCACAATCTCGCCCTCGCGCACCTCTAGATCCACGCCCTTCAGCGCGTGGGTGGCCCCGTAATGTTTTTGTATATCTTTTGCGCTAAAGCAAATAGCTCGCTCTTTTATACTCATTCCCCATCCCTCCTACTTGCTGGGCTCACTTGCTGATGACCTTGGGTCCACGCGCCACGGTAAGCGCTACAGCCGCAAGGATGATCAGGCCTTCGATGCCGGTTTTGATGTAGGGGTTTACGCCCATCAGCAGCAGGCCGTTGGCCAGCACCGTCATCACCAGCACACCAACGATGGTATGGATCACGCCGCCTTTGCCGCCGGATAGGGATGTACCGCCCACCACAACGGCGGCCTGGGCAGGGAACATCAGCCCATCGCCCACCATTACTTCGCCCATGCCCAAGCGAATGCCCCACAGCACCCCGGCGATGCCAAAACAGATGCCCGCCAGCACAAACACCATCACCTTCACCTTGTTTACGCTTACGCCCACGGCGCGCAGGATGGTTTCGTCGGTGCCCACGGCATAGATGTAGCGGCCAAAGGCCGTGTATTCCTGTATGAAGATACACACCAGCAGCACCGCCAGCGCAATCCAAGTAATAAAGGGAATGCCAAGGAAGGAGACCTTGGGCAGCTCCGCCAGCACCGGATCGATGATGGTAGGCGGCTGGCCAGAATACGAAAGCAGGCCGATCCCCTTGCATATATACATAAACGCAAAGGAGACCAGGAATGAAGGCACCTTTAGGTACACGTGGATCAGGCCAATGAGCAGGCCCACCGATAAACTGGCCCCCACGGCAATCATGATGCCAAATATGCCAAAGTCATAGGGCAGGCGGTTGTTGAGCACAAACACGCCCAACAGCGCGCAGGACATGCCCACCGTGCCGTTGATGGAAAGATCGATGCCGCCGAGCATAATCACAAAAGTAAGGCCAATGGCCACCACCAGGGGAATGGCCAATTGATTGAGGATGGCAACCATGTTGCTCACCGACGCAAAGGCGCTGCCGCAAACCACAACAAAAAACAGAATCATACCAAACAAAACGAGCATGGGAGCGTACCGCATGATGCGTTCCCTTTGCCCCTCTTGCCGCACCCTTGCCGCAAACTCTTCGGTAATGGTCATGGCCGCCAGTTGTTTTGCCGCCATAGTCTCGCTCCAATCTGATACAACGCGAATCAAGGTAGGGCGCGGCGCTCCCTACTACGCTGTAACAACTAAAACATTGCGTTTATTGCCGATGCCGCTGGAAACGGAATCCCTCCACCGCTGCGGCGGTCCCCCTCCCTTTAATAAGGGAGGTAGGGCTTACACAAACAAACTGGCCGTTTTTATCTTGCCCCCCTTGTTAAAAGGGGCCGGAGCGCCGTCGCGCCAGTGGCGCGATGAGACGGCGCGGAAGGCCAATGAGCCACAGAGCGCCACAGCGCGACAATGGCGAATTGAGGAGAGGGCCACCGCAGTGGCAGGGGGATTCTCCCTCGCGGATCGGACAACTAGCATTGTAACATTTTGGCTGTTACGGAGCACTACATACCCTGATTCGCGTTGATGCAATAGATGAAATGAAGAAGAGGGAGCAGGGAACTCTTTGGTACCCTGCTCCCTCACAGTTAAGCGATGATTTGGCTTACATTAGTCAGCCTTGGCATAGAAGGGCTTGGAGAAATCAAATACCGGCGCACTGGTTAGCACTTCTTCGGCATTCTCCACGGTTACCAGCAGTGAGGGAGTGGCAAACTCGCGATACTCTTCGGGCAGATCGGCAATATCCAGCAGGCCGGTCCACGCCGCGTAACAGATCGCCAGGGTAAAGCCGCCCTGCAGGTAGCCGTTGGAAGAAACCGTGGCCACGGCATAACCGTCACGCACCGCTTCCACGATGTCCGGGATGGCGTCTACGCCAACCACGCCCACTTTGCCCTTCAGGCCAGCTTTGTCCAGGGCCTGGATGGCGCCCAGGGCCATGTTGTCATTGGCGCACCACACGCCGCCCACATCGGGGTATTGGCTCAGCCAGGTCTCTACCAGGGCCAGCGCTTCGTGGGTGTTCCAGTTGCCGGTGTCCCAGCCCACAGCCTCAATGCCGGGGTACTCGGCCAGCGCCTGCTCCAGGCCGATCCTGCGGTTGATGGCAGCGGTGTTGCCCAGCATGCCCTCGGTTACGAAAATCTGGCCTTCGCCGCCCATAAACTCAAACAGCTCTTTGGCCACCAGGTAGCCGCTCTGCACGTTGTCGGGGGAGGTGTGAATCGCCCAGTTGGGGGTTAGATCCAGGGGCCCAACGTCGTCGGGTTTGTTCCAGGCGGTGCCGATAAAGCCGCCACCCTCTGCCATGGCCTCGGCCAGGGCATACGCGATAGCATCTTCGTTGGGATCGGAGTACGCCAGGGCATTTCCGCCGGCCATAGCGGAGAATTGGCGCATGTTGTCCACTTCCCTATCGTTGGATCCGCCGGAATCCAGCACCTGCATCTCGTACTTCTGGCCGATGCTCTCCAAGTACTCGGCAAACATCTCCATGCCCACCTTGATGGTGGCGATGTACGGATTGTCCAGGCCGCGGATGGAAACTGCCAGGTACACGGTGGTGTCCAGCTTCTCCTGGGGAACGTTCTCGATGGTGAAGTCCTTTAAATCCGCTGTCGCCGACAGGGTGAGCGACGCAAACAGGGCCACAGCCATCACCACTGCAAATAGAGCCTTGAACCGTTTCATTGGGTACCCTCCTCCATTTTTGATGAATGCCATAATGTCATGACATTCTGTTCTCTTTATTATATGGATGTTGCTTGGATTGTCAAGAAGTTTTTTATGCAATCTTAAAAGTTTTTCTCGAAAGTTTTTTGGCAAAGGGCAAAATCGACGCTTGTTCTTTGCGCTGAGCGGGGCTATAATGGGCTATGAATGTAGGCACAAAGAAGGCAGAAAGGGGTATAAGGCATGATCCAGAGCTATTGTACCGGGTTACAGCACATCGGCATACCTACCCGTGATGTAGCGTCCACCGTAAGATTTTACCAAGGGTTGGGCTTTGAAACCACCTGGCAAACCGAAAAGGGTGATGTGGTCTTTTTGGCGCTCAAGGGCCTCACCATCGAAACCTATTTGGGCGACACCAACCCCCGCACCGGGGCCATCGATCACATCACCATCAATGTCACCGACATCGGCAAGGTGTTTGCCGAGGCAAAGGCCGCCGGGTACAAACTGATCGATCAGGATGTGATCACGCTTCCCTTTTTTGACAAAGGATGCAGCTATTTTATGATCGAAGGCCCCAACAAAGAACGGGTGGAGTTTAACCAAATTTTATAGCAAAGGAACACATCCCATGCCAACACATCATAAAGGCATCTGTTTAGTGGGCGCGGGGCGCGCGGGTTTGATCCACGGGCGCAATTTCCAAAGCCAGGTGCCGGGTTTTTCTGTCGTATCGGTGGTTGACCCTTCGGAAGAAGCCGCCGGTTGTGCCTGCGATGAACTGGGCGGGGCCCGCTCCTTTCGGGATTACCGCCAAGCCTTTGACGATCCTGCCGTACACGGCGTGGTGGTGGTGACGCCCACCAAGTACCATCGCGACATCGTGGTGGCCGCCGCCGCCGCAGGCAAGCACATATTGTGCGAAAAACCCATGGCCATGAATGAGGCGGAATGCCAACAAATGATCGACACGGCAAATAAAAACAAGGTCACGCTGCAAATCGGCTTTATGCGCCGGTACGATGCCAGTTTTCTGGCCGCAAAAGAAGCAATCGACGCCGGGGAAATCGGCCAAGTGGTGATGGTAAAGTCCCTTACACGGGGGCCCAGCACACCCCAGCCCTGGATGTATGACATTGCCGCAAGCAACGGGCCCCTAGCCGAGGTAAACAGCCACGATATTGACACCGTGCACTGGTTTACCGGCAGCACCTTCCAAGAGGTGTACGCCGTGGCGGGCAACTATCGTTGCCCCGAAGCACGGCAGGCCTATCCGGATTTTTATGATAACGTGGTTTTAACCGGCAAGCTACAAAACGGCATGCAGGGGAATATCGACGGGGCCCAAGGCGTGGGCTATGGCTACGATGCCAGGGTGGAAATCCTAGGGACCGACGGCGTGATCTACCTAGGCGATACCAACCAGGGCGGCATGATGTACGCCAACCGTTCCGGCAACAAAGTCCAGCCCTTTGTCAAGAGCTGGACGGGGCTGTTTGCCCAAGCCTATTTGGAGGAAGACCGGCACTTCGCCGCTTGCATCCTTGGGGAGGCGGAACCAAGGGTCACCGGCCTGGACGGCCTGAATGCCGTGCGGGTGGTGGCGGCGGGCAATCAATCCATCGCAGAGCGCCGCATTGTGAGTTTGGAGGAGTGATTGTATGACCCCTACGGTTTTGGCGATTGACATTGGCACCCAAGGCACCAAGGCGGCGCTTTTTGACCAGAACATGAACATCGTGGCCACGGCCTTTGAGCCTTCCCGCCTGATCCAACCCAGCCCCGGCACCGTGTGGCAAGAGGCCGACGACTTATACGGCGCTTGTGTGCGTACCATCCGGGAGGTGCTGGCCCAGCCGGGCGTGGATCCGGCAGCTATATCAGCCATTGGCGTGGACGGGCAAATGGCGGGCATCATGGGCGTGGGAGACGATGGCCAGGCCGTAACCTACTACGATTCCTGGCTGGACAACCGCTGCGCCCCCTACATGAAGCGTATGCGAGAGAAGGCCGGGCAACGGGTCACCGAAATCACCGGCGGACCGGTCACCTACACCCACGGGCCCAAAATCCTATGGTGGAAACACGAACATCCGGAACAATACGCCAAGGTCGCCAAGTTTGTGCTGCCCCACGGTTACATCACAGGCCGGATGGCCGGGCTTACCGGTGAGGAGCTGTATTTTGACTACACCTGCCTGCAATACTCCGGCTTTGGTGACAATCTGCAAAAAACCTGGAGCAATGAACTGCTGGGCCTCTTTGACGTAGACCCCAAAAAGATGGCGCGCATCGTATCGCCCTTTGATATCGTGGGCAAGGTGACGGCCGCCTTTTCGAAAGAGACCGGCCTGCCCTCGGGCATTCCGGTGGTGGCCGGTGGTGGGGATACGGCCTGTTCGATCTTTGGCTCCGGCCTGTTTGATCAGGATTTGTTGTTTGATATCGCTGGAACCGCTTCCGTGATGTGCAGCGTGGTGGATCAATTTGTGCCCGACACCGAGTTTGAAACCCTCACCATGATGCGTTCGCCCATAGACGGCTTCTGGTTCCCCCTGGCCTATATCAATGGGGGCGGCCTATGCCTCAAATGGTTCCGGGATCAAATCGCCCACACCACCTACGAGGCACTGGAAGCCGAATGCGTCCACATCCAACCGGGCAGCGACGGGCTGCTGTTTGTGCCCCACTTCGCCGGGCGGGTGCTGCCCAACAACCCCGATGTAAAGGGCAGTTTTATCGGCCTGGACTGGAAGCATACCGACGCCCATCTGTTCCGCGCGGTGATGGAAGGTGTGGCCTACGAGTATCGTTATTACCTGTCGGTGCTGCAAAAGCTGTATCCCCAAAGCCGGTTTGATACGATGTACGCGGCGGGGGGCGGGGCCAAATCCGCTGTGTTTAATCAGATCAAGGCCGACGCCCTGGGCGTAAAGGTGACGCCCTTTGTGATGGGCGAGGCCGGGCTGGCCGGTACCGCGGTGATCGCGGGTATGGGCGCGGGCCTGTTTGCGGATTACCGGGAGCCCATCCAAAAGATCATGCGGGGCGGCGAATCCCTGGAGCCGGACGCCGCGCGGCACGCGGCCTACGCGCCTTACGCCCAAGCGTATTTGCGGGCGATTGATGCGTTGACGGGGTTAGGGGGTTGAGGGTTTAGGGGATAGGGATTAGGGGTTAGGGGAGGAATGAATTCAACATGCTCGCAGCAAGAATGCACGGAATCAATGACCTGCGCGTGGAACAGGTTCCCACGCCAACACCTGGCCCAGGCGAGGTGTTGGTCAAAGTAGAAGCGGCGGCCATTTGCGGCACCGATGTGCGCATTTTTACCGCCGGTTCACCCATTGTGGCCGCCGGCCAGCCGTTGATCTTAGGGCACGAATTTGCCGGCGCCGTCCACACCATAGGGGAAGGTGTCACCGCCTACGCCCCTGGCGACCGGGTGGCGGTGGCCCCCAACATGGGTTGCGGTTTTTGTGATCTGTGCGTATCGGGCAATGGCCAGCTCTGCCCGGATTACCGCGCCCTGGGTGTCAATTTAGACGGCGGCTTTGCCGAGTACGCGCTGATCCCAGCCCAGGCGGTGGGGGGCGGCAACCTGATGCCCCTGGGCAATTCATCTTTTGTGGAGGGGGCGCTCAACGAGCCCTTCTCTTGTGCCCTAAATGGCTTCGAGCGCTGTGCCGTACAACCGGGCGATTTTGTGCTGATTGTGGGCGCAGGGGCCATCGGCCTGATGCACGCCAAGTTAGCCAAGTTAGCCGGGGCCAGCCGTGTGGTGCTTTGCGACCTATCGGAAGAGCGGCAGGCAGCGGCCCGGGCTATGGACGACGCCTACATCACCGTAGGCGCGGTGGATGCCAACCAGGCAACCGCCCTCACCGACGGCCATCTGTTTGATGCCATCATCACCGCCTGCCCCTCTCCCGCCGCCCAACAAGCCAGCCTTTTGTTGGCCGCAATCAATGGGCGCATTTGTTTCTTTGGCGGGTTGCCCAAGGGCCGGGAGGAGGTATCCCTCAACACCAACATCATTCATTACAAGCAGCTTATCGTCACCGGTACCACCAGGGCCAGCCTGGCTCAATACCGCAAAACCCTGCGCTTCATCCGGGAAAAGGCTCTCTCCATGGAGGATTTGGTGACCCGCCGCGGTCCCCTGGCCCAAATTGAGGAGCTGTTTGAGCTGGCCAGGCAAGCCAAGGGGCTCAAAAACCTAATAGAATTTTGATTAAAAATTTACTTGAAAAAGGTGATACGCATTAAGCTCATCGCAGCCCTCAAAAAAGAATTTACGGTCATCCCCATCGCCATTTTTACGCTATATATGTTCTCTTATGGCGCTATGGCAATCTATTCAACCTATCTCAATCTTTATCTAAACGGCATCGGCTTCTCCCAACCGCAGATCGGCATGGCGATTTCTATCTCCACCTTTTTTGCGCTGATGGCGCAGATGGCCTGGGGCATACTCAGCGACCGTGCAAAACGGAAAAACACCATTGTCCACGTGATTTTTGCCGGATGCTTGGTGGCAGCCCTGCTCTATTATGTATCGCAGAACTTTGTGTTTGTGATGGGCGTGCTCACGCTGTACGTTTTCTTTTCCACCGGTTTGCCCCCGTGTTTGGATAATATCGTGTTGGAATCCTCCGAAGGCAAAGCATGGAACTACGGGCAGATACGCATGGGCGGCACCATCGGTTACTGCATCGTGGTGCTGCTGATTGGTTTTGTGATCCACGAGGAATACGCGCGCATCTTTTTTATGACCGCCATTGCGCTCCTTGTCTGTTTTTTGCTTTCGTTTAAGTTGCCTGTTGTGCCCGGCCACCGGAGCGGCAAACACAAATCCAGCTTTCGTATACTGCTTAAAAACCGGCCGCTGATGATCATGATTGCCTACAATCTGTCGTTTGCGCTGGGCATGTCCTTTTTCTACAGCTTTTATCCCATTTATTTCAGCTCCATCGGGGGCACAAGCGTACAGATCGGCGTGATGATGTTCTTTTGCGCGGTTATCGAAATCCCCTGCCTGTTCCTGGCCAACCGGGTAGTGAAACGGTTTGGTGTGGAGCGCGTGCTGATCGTATCGGGCCTGGTGGCCGCGCTGCGTTGGCTGCTGCTCTCTTTTTTACAAAACCCCACGCTGATCATCGCCGCCAACACGCTCCACGGCATCGGATATACCGGCTTTTCGTACTGCATTGTGGTGTACATCAACGAAACCGTGCCGCCGGATCTAAAAGCTACCGCTCAAAGCTTTAACGTGCTGATCGGCAGCGTCTTTGCACGGCTGATCTTTGGGTATATTGGCGGCTTGGCCTCAGAGGCGTTTGGCGCAAACAACATCCTGCTGGTGGCCTGTGCAGTGTTGTTGGTTTCCACGGTATTGTTTTCGACCTGGGCGTACAGGCATAAAAATTGGAGAAACAAGGAGGCGTAACCCATGACGTATCAAGAAGAAAACCAAAAGCTGATCCGGCTGTTTACCCCCTGCCGCGTAACCGACGTCCGCGCCGGCATGGACTGGATGGGCTACCATCACTACGGCACGGTGGATCATAGCATCCGGCCCCTGTTCCGCACCCATGCGGTGGGCATCGCCCGCACGGCCCGCTACCTGCCCTACGAGGGGCCCGCTCCCCTGGAGCGCGGCGAAGCTTACACCGAGTGGGTGGGCTGGTACTATGGCAACGTGTGCACCGACCCCTGGATGCACGACATTGAGCCCGGCGACTTTTTAGCCCTGGATGTGGCCGGGCTGGACGTGGGGCTGCTGGGCTCCAACAACACCCTAACCGGGCTGCTCAAGGGCGCGGTAGGCTATTTAACCAACGGCGGAGGCATCCGGGATACCGACGAGGTGATTTTGCAAAAGATACCGGTGTGGTCCAAGCAGATCTCCCAAGGTATGGATCAGGCGCGCATCCGGTATTACGAAAAGGACATTCCCGTGGCCATCGGCGGCGTGGCGGTGTATCCGGGCGATGTGATCGTGGCCGACGGCGACGGGGTGATCGTGGTGCCGCGCAAAGCAGCCTTGGACGTAGCCAAATACGCCTGGCAAGAGATGAACGGCGACAAGACCGGCCGCCAGAACCTCTACAAAGAACTGGGCTGGGAACTGGACGATACGGTGATCCCGGTGGATGAGATTAAATAAAGATTTACCCTTTCCTCTCCTGGGTTTTCTGCATAAATCGCTCAACATCTATCACAAGCCGGGTGTGGGTTCCCTTGCCAATCTCGCCTGCCTGGTCGCTTGCGGCTACCGCAAATTCGATTTTGCGTCCGCTCACCGAGGTGACGGCGGCGGTGGCGGTAATTGTTGCGCCCATAGGGCTTGCGGCAATGTGCTCCACGCTAATCAACGTGCCCACGGAGCTTTGCCCCTCCTCCAGCCCATCGGCCAAACAGGCGCAAGCAGCTTGTTCCATCAGGGCAATCATCATGGGCGTGGCGAATACATCCAAGCTGCCGCTGCCTACGGCTTTGGCGGTATTTTGATCGTTGACAACCGTGCTAGCGACAGCGGCTTTGCCCGGCACCATCTCTGTTGTTCCGTTCATGCTTTTACCTCCGAAAACCGCCCATAGGAAACACGTTCGCTAAAAGCTAGCTTGTCCCGGCGCGATCCCAGGCCGTCGGGTTTCCCCACCGGCAAAACAACCCGTAGATGATACCCCTTAGGCACACCCAGTGCTTCCAACGCGGCCTTTTGTTCCGCCTGGCCAAAGTATGGGCTGTCCAACCACACCGAGGCATACCCAAGGGCCGTGATGGCCAGCAGCATGTTGCCCGCGGCGGCCGCGTAGTCTTCTACCTCAAAATTATACCGGCCCTTTTGCGTGGAAGCATCGGTAAGCAAGGCAATGGCCGCGGGCGCCGTGCGCAGCCCCTCTGTGGGCGATACGTCGCAGAGGGGCTGAACATCTTCCCTAGTTGGCAATATAACTAACCGGACGCATTGGGTATTGTTGCCCGTGGGTGCGGCAAGGCCAGCCTGAGCGATGCGCTCAAGATCGCTCAGGGGCACAGGATCGGGCAGGAATCGTTCTTTGTGAGAGTATCGATTTTTTACGGCCTGAAAAAAATCCATATGCAACACCTTCTTTGCTTTTGTGCATGTATTGTACCGCATGTGGCCGCTACTTCGCAATCACCCGAATAGACTCCCCCTCGATGATGCTGCAGGGCAATACGATATTTGGCGTGCGCACATCCCGTTTGTGAATACTGCCCACCAACAGCTTTGCCGCCCGGGTGCCAATCTGCCTGTTGGGCAGCGACACCGTGGTGAGGGGCGGGTTTACCAACTGCGCAAATTCCCGGTTGTCAAAGCCCACCAAGGAGATGTCCGCCGGGATGCCCAGGCCGTGGTTTTTGATGGCGCGGTAGCAGCCGGTGGCCATCGTATCATTCATGGCAAAGATGGCGGTGGGGCGCACGCTCATTTCCATCAGCACATTGCATTGCTCCACGCCGCTCTCGTACCCCCAATCCCCCCAGCGGATATACTCGCCGGGCACGTACAGACCAGCATCGTCCATGGCCGCCCGGTATCCTTCCAAACGAAGCCGGGCGTCTGCCGATGCCGGGTGCCCCGCCACCAGGGCGATCCGTTGGTGGTTCGCTTGGATCAGCTTGTGGGTGATCCCGTAGGCGCTGCGCTGGTTTTCGTAGGTAACGCTGCAGGCTTCTTCATTGTCGGCGGTGGCGTAGGCATAGGCCATGGGGATGTTGACCGGCTGCCGGATGCCGGTGATGTGGCGGTCGTGCATAGCCACGTAAATGATGCCGTCTACACACGCGTTTTCCATCAGGCGCATGCCCTGGTTGATGTCTTCGATATATTTGTTGAGCTTGTCGTATTGATTAAGCAGCTTGTCCAGTAGGCGCAGATTGTACAGCAGCATCTGGTACCCGCTCTGCTCCAAAAAATCGCTGATCCCGTCTACGATTTCGGGCACCGGCATGCCGCGGATGTCTTCCACCAGCACGCCGACGATATTGGTTTTTTTCATGCGCAACGACTTGGCGATGGTGTTGGGGCAGTAATTAGTTTGGCGCACGGCCCGCAGCACCCGCTCCTCCACTTCGGAGCTCATCTTCCTGGTTTTGTTGAGCACATAGGATACCGTCGCCACGGAAACCCCCGAGAGGCGGGCGATGTCTTTCATCGTAGCCAAGGTGCTGTTCACTCCTCTTGCCAAGCTTGCTATTCCCCGATGCCGCCCGGCAGAATCCCTCCACCGCTCACGCGGTCCCCCTCCCTTTAACAAGGGAGGTAGGGGCTTAACGAGGACTTTGCGAAAACTCCTTACCCCCCTTGCCAAAGGCTTAACTTGACCCACAAAACTGATTAGAGGAAGTCGCGGTAAGCCATAAGGAGGAAAAGCTTGTTCAGGCCGATCCAAACGACCTTCAGTCCGGGTGGCCCATCGCTTTTTGCACCGACATGA
>Ga0123356_10001263_pt1 | contig 27963 bp, 20 predicted proteins | sample TergutEmb28metaG_2_FD_92546 | JGI IMG/M metagenome (GOLD analysis project Ga0123356, IMG submission 92546) | Embiratermes neotenicus P3 segment gut microbial communities from Petit-Saut dam, French Guiana - Emb289 P3 | ecosystem: Host-associated > Arthropoda: Insects > Digestive system > Gut ...
AATAATTATGGCTAGAAGGGAAAAGAATTTAACCCAAAAAGGTTTAGCCCAATTAATCGGAACAAAACAATCTAATATTTCCAGACTTGAAAGCGGTAATTATAATCCTTCTATGGATTTTCTCCAAAAAATCGCAACTGCTATGGGCAAAAGATTAGAAGTAAGAATGGTTTAAAAATTATTTAAAAGGTAGCTGCTACCATTTTTGGGAACCGTTTAAATCATTTAACCGGCTTGTCGTTTTTCCATTTTCCTTTTGTAACGGTTCCGTTTGCCTGGGTAAGAACTCCGTTGCCGTGGAAACTGCCGTTTTCAAAGTCGCCTTCAAAGACATCGCCGTTTTTAAAAATGAATTTGCCTTTTCCGTGCGCTTTTCCATTAACGTGATCGCCTTCAAAAATATCGCCGGTTTTAAATACGCTTTTGCCTTTTCCATGCGGGTTTCTGTCAATTAAATTGCCTTCATAAGAAGTGCCGTCCGGAGATGTTATTTTTCCTTTTCCGGTGCATTTTCCGTCTGCTATATCGCCTTCGTAAATTACGCCTGTTGTTGCTGTGGATTTGCCTTTGCCGTTGGGTTTTCCGTCAACAAAATCGCCTTCATATATATCGCCGGTTGAAAGTGTTTGTTTGCCTTTTCCATGCATTTTTCCGTCAACAAAATCACCTTCATAAACTCCGCCGCTTTTGAATGTAAGTTTGCCTTTGCCGGTGCGTTTTCCTTCGGTATAATCACCTTCATAAATTTCGCCGCTTTTTTTTGTTAGTTTTCCTTTGCCATGCTGCTTTCCGTTTACAAAGTCGCCTTCATAAATGTCACCGCTTGTAAGTATGCTTTTGCCTTTGCCGTTCGGTTTTCCGTCAACTGTTTCGCCTTCAAAAACAACGCCGTTTGAATAGTTTATTTTCATTTTTTTTGTCATATAAAACTCCTTTAACTGTGTGAATATGATAACATTTTTTTAAGAAAAGCAATGGGTTTCTGTTACAATTTTTCCAGGAACCTTCACTTACAAAGCTTCTTTTAAAATCTTGGGATGATTAATAGCATAATCCAATACTGCTGCCATAATTCCGGTGTATCCTTTGCCAAGGCTCTTGTACTGTTCTAGCGTTTTCTGATTAAGCCTAATTCCAACTGTATGTTTTTTATTAAGCTTTTTTGCTTCCTGATAAAGGTAAATTAATTGATCATATGTATATACAGGGCTGTCGTTGTCGTGTGCAACAGGCATTTGTGCTGCTGTTTCTATTCTTTTTATTTGTTCTTTTGTTGGTTTATCGCCAGGTTTAAGTTTACTTGTTACTGTCATTGTATAATTTCTCCTCTGCTTTTGTTGCTGTTCTTGCAGAAATAATTCTTATGATATTTTCACTTCGTTCAGTGAAAACCACAAAAAGAACACGGCTTACAATCCCAATGGCAAGCCATCGTTCCTCAATTTCACTGTGGTAAATATCCGGTATAATGACCTTAAGAGGGTCTTTAAAAACAAATTTTGCATCCTCAAACGCAATGCCGTGTATTTTTTGATTCAATCTGTTTTTTTCATCGTCCCATTCAAATGTTATATCTGCCACACATTTAGTATAGCGTAATGTTATACATTATGTCAAGCTGTTTTTGATTATAAGTACCCAGACGTATGTAAAGTACATGAGCTCTCCATCCGCTCCTCCGTGTGATAACACCCGGCTCTCCCTAAACCCCCGTCTTCAGCGTCTCTTCTTCAAACTGCTGCGTATAGAGCCCGTAGTATGTTCCGCGTTTTTTCATGAGTTCGCGGTGTGTGCCGCGCTCTATAATGTTTCCTTTTTTTACTACAAGTATAATATCCGCTTTGCGGATGGTAGAAAGCCGGTGGGCGATTACAAAACTTGTGCGTCCTTCCAGGAGAGTGTGTATGGCATCCTGTAAAAGCATTTCCATTTCGGTGTCAACTGAACTTGTCGCTTCGTCAAGTATAAAAAGACGAGGGTTGGCTAATATAGCGCGTGCGAAAGAAACAAGCTGTTTTTCTCCTGTGGAGAGCCTGTCTCCGCCTTCGCCGACTTCGGTGTCAAAGCCGTTTTCCATTCTGGAAATAATTTTGTCCGCGTGAATAACAGCGGCTGCTTTTTCAACTTCTTCGTCTGTTGCATCAAGCCTGCCGTAACGGATGTTTTCCCTGATTGTGCCGGAAAAAAGATGAGGGTTTTGCAATACATAACCAAATGCGCTGTGAAGCCAAAGCTGGCTGCGCAGGCGGTAATCTTTTCCGTCAATTAGAATTTCTCCTTCTGTCGGTTCAAAAAATCGGCAGACAAGATTTACAAGCGTGGATTTGCCTGCGCCCGTTTCACCTACAATGGCTGCATAAGTTCCTGCGGGAACAGTCAGATTAAAATTCTGCAGTATGTTTTTATGCCCGTCTATGTAACGGAATGTAACATTGCGGAATTCCACGTCTCCTGTGACAGGTTCCCAGTTTTCTTTTTTAGGTGAATAAATATCACCGTATTTTTCTGTTACTTCCGGCGTATCAGTAATGCCTTGTTTTTGTTCAAGAATATCTTTTACACGTTCTACGTTTGCCTGAGTGGAAACAAAATCTGTAATTATTCTTGCAATGTTTTGAATTGGCCAGAAAAAACCACCGGCGTACTGAAGAAAAATTGCCAGTATGGAAAGATCTGCGCCCAGCACAATTATTTCCCAGCCGCCGTAACCAAGCACAGAAGCTGTTGCAAGAGAGCCGATAAAAAGCGTTGTTGGAATAAATATTGCGTGAAGCCTTGCCATGTGTGTGCCATGTTTGCGGTATTCTCCTGTAATTAAAGAAAAATCCGCAAGACTTTTGTTTTCTGCCACAAGTACTTTTACGGTTCTGGCTCCGGTGATACCCTCGTTCATGGCTCCGGTCATTTTTGAATTTACTTTGCGCATAATGCGGTTAACCTTGAGAATTTTACTCTGAAAAAACCATGTTAAAAGCGCAAGAAGCGGTATTGTTGCACATACGATAATTGCCAGTTTCCAGTGAACAATAAACATTGCGATAACTGCTCCTATGCAGTAAAAAGCAGACCATGTAAAGTCGATAAATCCCCATGTTATTAAATCGCCGATGCGGCTTGTGTCTGAATTGGTGCGCGCCAAAAGATAACCTACCGGTGTTTTGTTGTAGTAAGAAAGACTTAAACTTTGCAGATGATTAAAAACCGCATTCCTGATGTTTCGGCACATCCCGCATTCGGCTTTAATTCCGATTGAAACAAAAAAATATACGCTGATACCCTGAATTAAATATAAAAAGATGATTGTGATTATTAGCCGCCAAACTCCGTCTGCGCTTTGCGGCATGATGTTGTGTTTTATTCCGTAACCCAAAAGCAGCGGAATAACAATGTCTACAATAGCGACGCCAAGCATCAATATCATGCAGATAATCAGATTTTTCTTTTCCGGAATTATAAACGGGAACATTTTTTTCCATACGCCCGCTGACATGGGTTTGTTATAATCAAAATCTTCGAACTGTTCGAAATCTGACATTTATTCCTCCGCCTGCATTTCAAATATCCGCCGGTATGTGCCTTCTCTTTCCATTAACTCCCTGTGAGAACCAATATCTTCTATCATGCCGTTTTTTAATACAAGAATTTTATCCGCCTGCATAAGACTGGAAATACGATGCGATATAATTATTACAGCACAGGTTTCCTTGATGCGCTCGCGCAGCGCGGTGCGTATGCGCGCATCGGTTTCTATGTCTACCGCAGATAAACTGTCATCAAAGATCATAACAGGAGTATTTCCTGCAAGCATCCGCGCAATTGCTACGCGTTGTTTTTGACCTCCGGAAAGCGTTACGCCGCGTTCCCCGATAATCGTGTCGTAACCGTTTTTAAAATTTTTGATAGAGTCGTGTATCATTGCGATAGATGACACGTTTTCCGCAGAGTGTACACTTTCTGCAGTAAGGATATTTTCCCTGATTGTCCTGGAAAAAAGAAATGGTTCCTGAAGACATAAGCCGATGTTTTTGCGTAAATGAGATCGCGCTATGCGGCGTATGTCGATACCGTCTATTGTGATGTTTCCATTTCCTTCTTTTAAATCGTAAAGACGGCTTAAAAGATGAACAAGCGTAGATTTTCCGGACCCTGTCGCTCCGAGTATTGCAAGAGTTTCTCCGGGATTTAACGTAAAAGAAATATTGCGTAATATCTGATTGTCTTCGTGCGCAAAACTTACATTATTAAAACTTATTTCTCCTTTAATTTGCGGGTAAAGCGCATCAGGAGGATCTGTTTCCGGTTCTGCGGCAAGCACTTCGCGAATTCTTTCTGTTGCTACAAGAGTTTTGGAAAGATCAGAAAGAATTCGTCCAAGCTGCCTTACAGGCCAGATCATCATGTTGCAGTATGCAAAAAAGGCAAGAAAAGTTCCGGGTGTAAGATCTCCCTGAATGCAGCGGAAAATACCGACTGCAACAATTACAGCTAGCTGAAGCCCGCTTAATATATCCCCGGCTCCCCAAAAAAGACCAAGCATTTTGCCGATTTCTGTCCATATTTTTGCATGAGCTTCTGTTTTTTGCGAAAACTTTTTTATCTCGTATGCTTCCCTGCCAAAAGCGCGCACTACGCGCACGCCTGTATAATTTTCCTGAGCAACCGCCTGCATTTGCCCTTCTGTTACTTCAGCGCGTGAAAAGTTTTGGCTAACGCGTTTAAAGTAAAATATGGAAAAAACAAGGATAACAGGAATTAGGGAGAGTCCGATCAATGACATAAAAACATCCATAGAGAACATCATCAATACAGAAAAGGTAAAAATACAAACAGTATGCAGCAGCTCGCTTAAATTGTTTTGAATAAAGTTTCTGATATTGTCAACATCGGTTGTGCAGCGCTGGATAATATCGCCTGTTTGGCTTTTCACATGCCAGTTCCACGGCAATTTTTGTATATGCCCGTAAAGAGTATTTAAAAGCCTCCATGCGATTGTTTCTCCCATTTCGGAGCTTGTATAATTGCGGACAATGTTAAAAAGTTCCGCAAAGAGCGCTGCGGCAGCGATAAAAAGCGCGCATATAAAAATCTTTTCGCGTAACAGGGTTAGTCCGCCCATCATTTCTATTATATTTAGTACAAAGACAGGAGGCATGGGATGCTCCCTGGAAAATTCCCCGGAAGTTCCTATAACAAAATCTATCGTGTAACGGATTATCTGTGGATTTAATAATGAAAAAGCCACGGTTCCAATTGTTGCGGCGCAGCAAATCGCAAAACCGGCTTTCCGGTCTTTTGCTGCTGCGGCAATTAATCTGATTTTTCCGCTCTTCCAGGGTAGCTGCATTACTGTCACCTTTCAAACAACTCCCTTAGCTCTTCATGACTCATTTTTGCAAGCCATGATTCGCCGGATTTTACTGTCATGTCGGCAAGTTCCTGTTTGCTGGAAATCATTGCGTCAATTTTTTCTTCAAAGCTGTTTTTTGTAATAAACCTGTGAACAAAGACATTGCGTTTCTGTCCGATGCGGAAAGCGCGATCTGTTGCCTGATTTTCTACCGCAGGGTTATACCATAAATCGTAGTGAATAACGCGGCTTGCTGCAGTTAAATTAAGCCCAAGTCCGCCTGCCCTTAAACTGATAAGCATTATTCGCGCCGCCGGATCGGTTTGAAATGTGTTCACTATCTGCGCTCGTTTTTCCTGCCCGAATCCGCCGTGATAGATAAGGGCGGCTTCTCCCAGCTCCTTGTTGATAATCGGCTTGAGACATTCAAGTGTTTCTACGTACTGGCTGAAAACAAGAACTTTCTCCCTGTTGGCAAGAATTTCTTTTAACAATGTTACAAGAAGCTGCGCTTTGCCTGAAAGTTCCATTGATGCGGGGCTTTCCTTGTCATATACGCGCGGATGATTGCAGATCTGTTTAAGGGAGGTAAGCATATACAGAATTAAAGACGACCTTTCTTTGGGGTCTATGCTTTCTGATCTTTTAACGGATTCTGATACAACAGTTTCGTATAACGCAGCTTGTTCTTTTTCCAGTACTGCATATTCATTTATAATAATTTTATCCGGCAAATCTTTTATTATCTTTTTGTCTGTTTTTAACCGGCGCAGCAGAAACGGGGAAGTTATTTTTTGCAGATTATGCGCTTTTTCTGTGCTGCGCATTACCTCGATTGGGATACGGTACTGTTCCCTGAATTTGGCGGCATCTCCCAGATAACCCGGCAGAATGAAATCGAACAGGGAGCGTAAATCTTCAAGACGGTTTTCTACAGGAGTGCCGGAAAGAGCCAGTCTGTATTTGGAACGCAAATGTTTAACAGTGCGGGAAATGCGCGTTTGGGCATTTTTCATAAGGTGAGCCTCATCAACAAGGAGCAGGGAAAAATTTCTTTTTATAAGTTTTTTTTCGTCACGTACGGTGGTTTGATAAGTAGTAAGGAAAATGTCGCTTTTTTTATTCAGCCGCCTTGAAGATCCGTGGTAACGCGATACTTTTAATGACGGCGCAAAACGATCCAGCTCTTTTTCCCAGTTGCACAAAAGGGCGGCAGGCGCAACGACGAGGCAGCTTTCGTTTAACATTCCTTCTTCCTTGAGCCGCAGTATTGCCGCGATAGACTGCACTGTTTTTCCAAGTCCCATGTCGTCTGCAAGTATGCACCCAAAACCGGAATATAAAAGCGAACATATCCAATTATAACCGCGTACCTGATACGGGCGTAAATCTGCGTTAAGGTTTGCAGGAATGGGGAAATTATGCTCACGAAACAGGTTGTCGATGGTTTCGCGCGCGTCAAAAGCAAGAACGGAATCGCCGGAAAAATGCGCTTTTAAAAAATCATTAACATCCGGTGAGGCGGTCTTTGCTTTTTTTAAAAGACGGGAAAATTCTTCTGCCTGCATTTTTACAAAACCGTCCCTGAAACGAACCATTGCGCGTTTTAATTTGACAAGTTTTTCGAATTCCTTTAAGGACATTACCTCATCGCCGATAGCAATCTGCCATTCAAAATTCTGCAGGGCGTTTAAATCAAGGTATTTTACAAGAGACGTGGATTCGTTTTTTATCTTGATAACAAGGCGCGGTTTTAATTCTTTTGCCAGAGATTTTGGAAGATTTATTATAATGCCAAGCCGTGAAAGAAGAGAAGACGCTGAATCGAGAAATGTGATTAGGCGAGTTTCTGAAAGGGCAATGCTGCTGCTGGAAAAAAGATCTTTTATTTCCGGCAGATAGTTTGAAAGAGCAATCGGCGCTGTTAGGACATTCAGGTTTTTGCATTTGGATAGCGCGGTTTTTTTTACGCCGTCTTCTTCATCGGTTATTACATCCATTGAAATGCCGAAGTCTTTGTCAGTAAGGGTAAAGTTATCGGCATTTTTGGAAATATTTTTGATTGTTATTGCATAACGATACGCGGTAAAATTTATGTGGAGCACGGAAAGCCAGCGGTCGATCATTGCGGGAAGCGATCTTTTAGCAGGGGAAGAAACATCTATAAACATTCCCAAAAAGAAAAGATTTAAAAGCCGCTTGTAATCTTCATCTCCTTCTTTTGTAAAACTGCCGCGAAAAATCATAAATTTATGCCTGATCCATTCATTTATAAAAGCGCAGGAAAGAAGATCAACAACGCTTTTTCCGCTTACAACCTGTTTGTTGTGCGTTTTTACCTGTTTGCTTGTAAGGTTTATTTTAAAAACCTGGGGCGCAGTTAAAAGTCCGCATTCGCGTAAAGCAATTTTTTCCATCATTTCAGAAATAGAAGGCAAAGTTTCAAACGGCCGCCATATAATTTTAAGTATGTCTTCTTCATCGTTTGTTACAAGCACATAGGGAATAAAAGCGCCTGCGGAACATATAAGATTAAGAGCTTTAAAAAGATAGAATAAAAAATTATATGAAGCAGATCCGTCATCGGATGAAAATTGCACATAATACCTAAATGCTTCATAGAGAGTAAAACGTCTTTTGTTTCCGTTAATATCTGTTGACTGCAGAACCGGCTCCGCGCCGGGAACAGGATTCGGACAATGCACAGTCCAGTGGGATCGTGAAAAATCATGCTCTGTTTGGGCAATGGCATCTTCGTCTGTTTCTGCCTGTTCCCATTCGCGGTAACATGAGCTGCGATGATAGAATTCCGCCATGACAGCCGTAAAATCCCTGCTGCAAAACGGCGGATTCGGCGAAAGAATGGAAGTAATTAATTGTCCGCAATGGGGTATTTCTTCAAGAGTCATAGGCTCATGCCCTGTTTTTAAAAATTCATAGCTGTCAAATTTTACTGTAAATGCAGGAGCAATAACAGGGACAATCGCCTTTCCAAATCTTGAAGCAAGGTCAATGCCGCGCAATCTAAAAAGCGCATGAGGATTAGCGTCAATTTCCCTTGATATTATGTAGTAAAGCGCTGCCATGTGTTTGCAGGGGTCGCCGTAATCAGGGCACGAGCATGATCTTTTCATTTCGCGCCAGTGTGCGGGAATAAGATTTATACCTTCGCTTTTAAGTTTAAGTAAAAATGTTTCCGGCAATTCCCCTGCGGCAATCTGAGCCAAAAGCAGCGTATCATCTTCGATTATTTTATATACTTTTTCTGCTTCTTTTAGGAGCGGAAAACTTATTATCACTTTGTAAAAAGGGCTGTAATTTCCTTCGACCTTTGCTATTGCTTTGCCGTCCGCCAGTTCCAGAGAGAGCACCTTTCCTGCATTGGCATACCGTCTGCCGCGATCAAGGCGTTCTCCCATTTTGTAACTGTCCAGCACATCGATGAACCAACGTCCCCAGGGTGTTACGCCGTACAAATTCTTCATGATGTCAATATATAATAAAATTCGGGGGTGTATAAAGCCTTGTTTTAAATAAATTACAAAAGTGGATTTTAGATTAAAAAACCGCATAAATTCAAAATATTCTTCTTTTTTCTCTTAGCGCGAAAAAAAATATCAAAAATTTTTCACTTTTTTTCATTTTCGGTCAAGCACCACGCATCTGTGCGCCATATATAGTATCTATGAAATTTTCCTTTGGAAAATTTCATAGCCGGCGGCAGTTTGCTGTCGGAACAATTCCAAGGAGGGTTGTATGAACAACCTCAATTCAATTTTAATCGAAGGTAATCTGGTGAAAGATCCGGTACTTCGGTCCACAACCAAAGGGACGCAGGTTTGCACCATGAGCCTTGCGTCAAATCGCTATTACAAGCAAAACAACCAGGACCCCGGCTTTGAGAAAGAAGTCTCTTTCTTTGAAGTGGTTACCTGGGCAAAACTTGCCGAGGCATGTTACACCAAAGGCAAGAAAGGACGCGGGCTGCGCGTTGTTGGCCGCCTGAAAGAGGACCGCTGGAATGGCTCCGACGGTAAATCGCACTCTCGTGTTTCTATTATCGCAGAACATGTAGAGTTCCGCCCCGAATTCAAAAAAGACGGGCAGAATAAACCTGTCGCAGAAACCATTGCTGCCGAACCGGAGATTGCTTACGGTGAAAGCGAAACTGACATTAAGGAGCTTGAACAGGTAACTTTCTAGTTTTGCTGTGAAGGCGCAGCACAGGGGTTCTTCCTTGCTGCGCCTTTCTTCGCGAAAATCCGCGGATTATTTTTGTATTTATTTTTAATAGCTGTGATTCTAAAATTTTAATTATGTATATCGCGCATGACAGTTTCAAATTTACATATATTATAAAATAGGAGGAAGATATGAAACTTAGAGTAAAATTGATATCTATTATTTTGGCTATGCTTGCGGCGGTAATTGTAATTTTATCTGTTTTTCTGCTTTTGCGGTTCGCTGCTATACAAAAAGATACTACTTTTGATTATGCAAATCAGCTTGCTTTGGCTAATTCAATAGAAATTCAGCGGCGTATAGAAATTTTTACCGGATACGGAAAAGTGCTTGCGCAGATATTCAGCGATTACGATAATACTGCAGAACATTTGCGGCGGGATAGCTATAACGAACTTTTACGCAGTACAATCCAGCAGGATGCGCTTATCATGGGCATTTGGACAGCATGGCTTCCAAACACCATAGACAGCCGCGATACTGCTCTTGGCCAGTATCAAACTTTTTATACACGCAGAAGAACCGGGAATGTTGAGCATATTGCTGTTGGTTATGAAGGATGGCAGGATTATTTAAAAAATATGACCAGCGATCCTGATATAGCTTCTCCCGTATGGAGAGATATTTTCGGTCATGGAAATGTCCCTGTTATTGCTATTATGTTTCCTGTTAAAAATAATTCCGGCGGACTTGTTGGTCTTGTTGGAATTAACTATGTCAGTGATATACAGGAAATTGTAGATGAAATAATAATGGATGTATATGACGGCAAAGGAGTAGCCGCTGTTTATGCCAATGACGGATTAATCGTCGCTCATTATGATAAAAATCTTATTCAGGAAAATATCAATCACAGTGTTTCTGACATTGAATTGCTGGGAAATCAGCATAACCGTATTGTTCAATCAATTAAAAACGGCGGCGAAAACGGAAAATCTGTCAGCCTTACAAGACATTCTGATTTTATGGGAACAGATATTTACATGATATATGAGCCTATTTTTGTAGAAGGTATGCATACTCCATGGAGTCTTATGCTGGGTATTCCCATGAACGAAATTAATAAGCCTGTTTTTGCCATGATGTTAATAGCGATTATTTTTGCCGTAATTATTCTTGTTGTTTCCGCGGTTATTACTTTCTTTGTTGCCCGGGGAATTATAAAACCGATACTTGATGTTACGCTTACGCTTAAGGATATTTCCGAAGGCGAAGGAGATTTAACAAAAAAAATAGAAAACAATTCCAAAGACGAAGTGGGCGATTTATCGCGTTATTTTAATCTTACTTTAAAAAAAATAAAAGACCTTATTGTATTAATTAAAAAAGAGGTAGCCGGGTTATCCGCTGTAGGTCATGATCTTTCCAGCAACATGAATCAAACTGCTGCTGCTGTTAATCAGATTACGGCAAATATTCAAAGTATTAAAACCCGCGTTATAAATCAGAGCGCAAGCGTAACAGAGACAAATGCTACAATGGAGCAGGTGACAGAAAATATACATAAACTAAATAATCATGTAGAAAATCAAAGTTCTCATATATCACAGGCTTCTGCGTCTATCGAAGAAATGGTTGTAAATATCCAGTCGGTTACAGGCACTTTAATTAAAAATGCTGTAAATGTAAAAATGTTAAGGGAAGCATCCGAAGTGGGCAGAGGCGGCTTGCAGACAGTTGCCGAAGATATTCAGGAAATTGCGCGCGAATCAGAGGGGCTTTTGGAAATCAATTCTGTTATGGAAAATATTGCAAGCCAGACCAATTTGCTTTCCATGAATGCTGCAATTGAAGCGGCTCATGCGGGAGAGGCGGGAAAAGGTTTTGCCGTTGTTGCCGACGAAATCCGCAAGCTGGCAGAAAGTTCAAGCGAGCAGTCCAAAACCATAGGGTCTGTTTTAAAGAAGATAAAATCATCGATTGATAAGATTACAGATTCCACAGAAAATGTCCTTAATAATTTTGAAGCAATTGATTCCAGCGTAAAAATTGTGTCTGAGCAGGAGGATGTTATCCGTAATGCGATGGAAGAGCAGGGGCAGGGAAGCAAGCAGATCCTTGAAGGTGTTACATATGTTAACGATATTACAAGGCAGGTAAAAACCGGTTCCAGCGAAATGTTTGAGGGGGCAAAGGAGGTTATCCAGGAAACTACAAATCTGGAAAAACTTACACAGGAAATAACGTCCGGAATGAACGAAATGGCAGCCGGCGCCAACCAGATAAATACGGCTGTAAACCATGTAAATGATATAAGTATTAAGAATCAGCAAGGCATTGAAGCCTTGATAAAGGAGGTTTCCAGGTTTAAAATAGATTAATATAACATGTAACAGCAGTTTTTTGACATTTTCCCGGAATTCTTTAATAAACAAGTATAAAATTCCGGGTTTTTGTTTTAAAATATATGTTAGGAAGGTATATTATTCTGTGAAAACCATATTTGTTGTAGATGATAGTGATACCAATTTATCCATGGCAGAGGCAGCTCTGGAAGAGTGGTATCATATTATGACGATGCCGTCAGCCGCGAAAATGTTTATGCTTTTGGAGAGGGTAGTTCCCGATCTTATTTTGCTGGACATTGAGATGCCCCAAATGGATGGATTTGAAGCGCTCCAAAAGCTGAAAAACGACCCCCATCTTGCGGACATACCTGTTATGTTTTTAACAGGCCGTACCGACCCTGAAGTGGAGGTTCGCGGTTTTGAGATAGGAGCGGTGGATTTTGTTACCAAGCCTTTTTCCGCTCCTGTGCTTTTAAACCGCATTAAAACCCATCTTGATATTGACAAAATTATCCGGGAAAGGACAGCGCAGCTTCACAGGCTGCAAAACAGCATAGTGTCGGTATTGGCAAATATTGTAGAAAACCGCGATAAAGGAACAGGCGATCATATTGAGCGTACTTCGGCATATATTAAAATACTGATTGACGAAATGATGAAACGCGGTATATATACCGATGAAATTAAAGACTGGGATGTCGAAAAGATCATCTCTTCTGCCCGTATGCATGACTTGGGAAAGATTTCCATAACTGATATAATTGTAAACAAGCCGGGTAAGCTAACTGAAGCAGAATATGAAATTATGAAAACCCATGCTCTGGAAGGGGAGCGGATAATTGATGAAATTATCGCGCAGACGGGCGAAGGCGAGTTTTTGCGTAATGCAAGATTGTTTGCAGGATGCCATCATGAAAGATGGGACGGCAAAGGATATCCGCACGGGCTTAGGGGAATCGAAATCCCTTTGCAGGGACGGATTATGGCTATTGTAGATGTGTATGATGCGCTTGTTTCTGAACGGCCGTACAAGAAAGCTTTTACGGACGAAGAGGCAGTCAAGATTATTATGGAAAGCGCCGGCTCTCATTATGATCCAAAAATTGCCGAGGTTTTTTATCAGGCAAAGGAATTTTTTAAAGCTGTAAGAACGGAGGTTAAATGAGTAAAGGGGTGCGGTTATCGCGCGAAACAATCACCAGGTATTCACATATTCTGCTTGTGATTATTGCGCTTGCACTTATTGCTATTGTTAGTTACTCATTTATTAATAAAACAGAACATTCAAGAGAATGGGGGGGACCCCTGGTAATTGTTCTTTCTGTATTGGGAATCATTTTTGCAGCTTTGCTTATCTGGGTATTGATGCCGCGGGATATGCGCGATATGAAAAAAATGATGAAGGAAATGGAACAGCGGGCGCGGCTTTTGGATATTGTGAATACTGCCGCTACAATTCTGTTGTCCGGAAACGAACGCTTTTCCTTTGAAAAAGTATTGCTTAAAAGTTTTGAGCTTGTAGGGCATTGTCTGGATGCTGACCGCGTTCAAATATGGCGCAATGAATTGATTGACGAAGAAATGCACTTTGTTCTGCGGCATGAATGGCTGAGCGAATTCGGAAAAACCCGCAAGGATATTCCTTATGGTCTGCATTTTCCGTACAGCATGAAAAAAGAATGGGAAAAGCTGTTTTTACAGGGCGAAAATATTAACTCGCCGGTTTCTAAATTACCGGATGAAGACCGGGAATTTCTGGAATATTACGACATGAAATCTATCGTGATAATTCCAATGTTTTTAATTGGGGAGTTCTGGGGTTTTTTCAGCATCGACGATTGCCGTAACGAGCGCACATTGTGTCACGAAGAGATTAGTATTTTAACATCCGCAGGTTTAATGATGTGCACAGCCGTAAACCGCAATATTCAAAATATTAAAATGCGCGAAGCCGATGAGCGTATGCAGATTATGATTGATACGGCGCCTTTTTGCGCTATTTTTTGGGATAAAAATTTAAACCTTATCGACTGTAATCAGGAAGCCGTAAAGATGTTTGGGTTGTCTGATAAACAGGAATACATGGAAAAATATGATGAGCTGTCGCCGCAGCGCCAATCAGACGGAAGTTTATCGGGAGAGAAAGGCCTTGCTCTTGTAGGAAAAGCGCTGGATGAAGGTTATTGCAAGTTTGAATGGATGCATCAAAAACTGAACGGCGAGTTAATACCTTCGGAGATTACCTGTGTCCGCGTTAAACACAAGGAAGAATTTATAGTTATCGAATATATCAGGGATTTACGCGAACAGCAGGCTATGATTGCAGAAATGCGCAAGGCGGAAATTGCAGAAGAAAGCAGCAAGGCAAAAAGCGATTTTCTTGCCAGAATGAGCCATGAAATCCGCACCCCAATGAATGCTATTTTGGGCATTGCGGAAATTCAGCTTCAGGATGAATCGCTTCCGCAGACGACAAAAGAAGGGCTGGAAAGAATCTACAATTCCGGAGATTTATTGCTTGGTATTATCAATGATATTTTGGATTTGTCAAAAATAGAAGCCGGGAAACTGTCATTGATATCAAATCAATATGATATAGCAAGCCTTATCCACGATACTGTTCAGCTGCTTATTATGCGTTATGAAAGCAAACCTATTGAATTTAAGCTTATAGTGGATGAAAAAACGCCCGTAATGTTTGTCGGCGATGAGCTGCGTATTAAGCAAATTTTAAATAATTTGCTTTCCAATGCATTTAAGTATACAGATGAAGGCACAGTAAGCCTTTATGTTTATGCAGAGGATGAAGCGCAGGATGAAAATTCGGTAACTCTGATGTTCCGTATCAAAGATACCGGACAGGGTATGACTGTTGATCAGGTTAGCAAGCTGGGCAGTGAATATTCCCGGTTTAATCTGGAAGCAAACCGTAAAACCGAAGGCACCGGTCTTGGAATGAATATAACAAGAAATCTGATACGGTTAATGAACGGTGATATTTTTATAGAAAGTACGCTTGGTGTAGGGACTGAATTTACGGTACGCCTGCCTCAAAAATGTATTGATAAAGAACCGATTGGCAAAGAATTGGCTGACAATTTAATGCAGTTGAATCATGCAAATAGCGTAAAAATCAGAACAGTTCAGATAAAACGGGAATTTATGCCTTACGGACGCGTCCTGATTGTTGATGATGTAGAGACAAATCTTTATGTTGCCAAAGGATTAATGGCTCCTTACGGTTTATCAATTGATACTGCAATGAGCGGGTTTGAAACGATTGACAAGATAAGAGACGGCAATATTTACGATATAATTTTTATGGATCACATGATGCCCAAAATGGACGGTATAGAGGCAGCAAAAATCGTCAGAAGCCTGGGGTATAAAAAACCTATTGTTGCTTTAACCGCCAATGCGCTTGCAGGACAGGCGGAAATGTTTCTGAACTGCGGATTCGATGATTTTATTTCCAAGCCGGTAGATATCCGGCAGTTAAATATTACTTTAAACAAGCTGATACGGGACAAAATGCCGCCCGATGTAGTAAAAGCGGCGCGTATGCAGAAGGAAAGCCTGTATGGCATAAGGCATCAGTCTTCCATAGATTCGCAAATTGCGGAATTCTTTGTTCGTGATGCAAAAAAAACCTTAAAGGTACTGGAAGCCATTTATATTAACAAGTGCCGCAGCGATGAAGATATTTCCATGTTTGTTATTAATATTCATGCCATGAAAAGCGCTCTTGCGAATGTAGGCGAAAACAGCCTTTCTGTTCAGGCTTCCAAACTGGAACAAGCCGGGCGTGATAAAAATATTAAAGTTATTTTATCTGAACTTCCGGCTTTTATGGAATTATTGTTTGGAGCAATAGAAAAATTCGAATCCAAAAATAAAGACGCCAATGGCGCAAATAAGGGAGATGTTTCGCTGTTAAAGGAAAAACTGCAGGAAATAAAATCCGCTTGTACGAGTTATGATAAAAAAACAGCCAAAGACCTGCTTGCAGAGATAAGAAAAAAAGCATGGCCGTCTAAAACAGAGGAAATTCTGGGCGAAATCGCAAGCCACCTGCTTCATAGCGAATTTGACGAAGCTGTGAAGGTTATAGAAGAGTTTAAATAGTTATACAGAGCCCGCTTTTATTAAAGCCAATATATATTTATCCATTATAATATTTTCCATAACGGCTGCGGGTGAGCGCAGAAGTATTTCGTATCTGGCAGTAAGCGCAAGACAGGCTTCTGCAGATTCAATGTTGTAGCGGCGGGCTGCAGCAGCGTAATCATTTTTTGTTTTTGGAGAAGACAACCCTATCTTTTTTAGTTCAAAGCTGTTGTTTGCATTTCCGGCTTCCAAAAGCGACAAATAATCGCCGAGTTTTCTGAAGCACCAGGCAAGACCGGACAGAATTTTTTGAGCGCTTGTTTTGGCAGCCAGCATTACATTTAAAGCTTCAAGTGATTTGCCAAGATCGCCTGCGGCGATGCGGGAGAACAGCGTAAAAGCGGATTCTTCCCTGTTGTGAGAAAGCCATTTTTCTATGTCTTGCGCATTTATTGGCTGGTCTTTTGGAAAAAAATAAATAAGACGGGTACATTCGCGTTTTAAGGCATCAGTGTTGTTTTCTACCATTTCCAGGATAATATCAATGCAATCCTTATTAATATTAAAGCCTGAGCGCCTGAAAAAATCCTGCAGCCACTTTATTTTATCGCTTTCAAACATTTCATAAAAAACCTGTTTGTTTGCCTTTGCATTGTCAAAACCTGCCGCAAGCCGGATTTCGTCAGAGAGCAGAATAAGCGCGGTGTTTTCTTTTATTTTTTTTGAAAAGGAAACAAGATAATCAACATCGTCCTTTTTTTTAATCGCTTCTGCGTTTTTTACAGTAACAATTCTGGCGTCTGCAAACAGACCCTGATTTTGCAGGGTATCAACAATTGTGCCGACAGAAGTATCATCGGCATAAAAGGTAAATTCTTCTGCTGTGGTGCCTTTTTTGTATCTTTCTTTTACGGCATTTGCCGCTTCCTGTCTTCTGCCCAGCTCAGGACCTATAAAAATATAAACGCCCATTTTTAGTAAGAACGTATAATGCTGGAAAGCCGCCCCAGTATTTTTACATCTGAACTGTAAATTGGCTGATAAGCGGGGTTTTCTGACTGTAATTTTATCCGGGAACTTTCCCTAAAAAAACGTTTTAATGCTGCGGCTTCTTCAACTACTGCTACGGCTATCTCGCCGTCACGGACAGAGCTTAATTTTTCTATAATTGCTATGTCGCCTTCCAGAATGCCGGCTCCGGACATTGAATCGCCTTTTACTTTCAGGGCAAAATATTTTTTGTTTTTCTTTACCATGGAACGGTGCAGAGTGATGTTTCCGTCGAAGTTTTCTTCTGAAAGAATGGGAATCCCTGCGGCAACGCTTCCCAATAGCGGAATGGAAATCATGTCCGGCGATTCTTCCGGTTTTACATGAACCAGTCCCATTGTCCGCGGACGTTTATCGGCATGTTTTAAATGCCCCTTTTTTCTAATCGCAGTTATATGATCGTGCGCTCCCTTTACGGAAATGAAAAAATGGGCTGCAACTTCCCTGATTGCCGGCGGGTACGAATGTTCTTTTATATAACCAGCGATAAAAGAAAGTACTTGTTTTTGGCGTTCTGTCAACTCTCTCATAATAACCTCTGATATAAATTATTTAGCCGCAGTAATATTGTATTTCCTTAACTTTGCGTGAAGGTTGCTTGGATAAATTCCAATTGCTTCCGCCGTTCTGGAAATTATACCATGATTTTTTAAAAGTTGGAACTCTAAATAACATTTTTCAAAACTTTCTTTTGCTTCATTAAAACCTTTCTCTAAAATGTTTTCGTTTAAAGCTCCGCCTGGATTTTCCGGCTTTTTTATCCTTTTATTGAGTAATTTTAACAATTCGCCCCCCTTAATGGTATTTTCCTGATGCATAACCGCTATCCGTTCAGCCAAATTCTTCAATTCCCGCACATTTCCGGGCCAATTATGGGAAGCCAGTTCCTCCAATGCGCAGGTTTCCAGGGTTAATTCTTTTTTTAACTGATTAAGAAAATATATAAGCAGCAGCGGAATATCTTCCTGCCGTTCACGCAGGGGCGGTACGTGGATGGGAATAACATTCAATCTAAAATAAAGATCCTGCCTGAATCTGCCGTTTTCGCAGGCTTTTTCCAAATCCTGATTTGTCGCTGCTATGATGCGCACGTCTGTCTCAATTGTTTTTTCACTGCCAATACGTTCAATTTTCTGTTCCTGAATAACCCGTAAAACCTTGGCTTGCGCAGAAAGACTCATGTCCCCAATCTCATCAAGAAAAAGCGTTCCGCTGTGCGCCAGTTCAAAACGCCCTTTGCGTGTTTGCACCGCGTCTGTAAATGCGCCTTTTTCATGGCCGAAAAGTTCGCTTTCTATCAATGTTTCCGGTATTGCAGCGCAGTTAACGTCAATAAAAGGATTGTCTCCTCGCAGCGAACATTGATGAATCGCTCTTGCTATCACTTCTTTTCCGGTTCCGTTTTCGCCTGTTATTAAAATGCGCGCATCGCTTTCCGCCGATTGTTTAACCATTTCCCGTATATTTCTGATTGCGGCGCTCGTTCCTATAATATCTTCGCTCGCAAAGGCTGTAATCTTTTTTAAAGTTTTATTTTCTTCCCGCAGTTTTTTGATAGCAAGGGCATTTCTGCAAACAGTAAGCACTTTTTCCAGCGATAAAGGTTTTTCCAAAAAATCAAAAGCGCCCAGTTTTACGGCACGGACTGCCATATCGATATTTGCGTGACCGGAAATCATTACAACTTCCACCGCAGGCCATTCCTTGCGTATTCTTTCCAGCGCTTCTATGCCGCCCAGTTTCGGTAAAAGCACATCAAGAAAAACAAGGTCGATTATTTGGCGCTTAAGTATTTCTATGCCGGCAAGCGCATCTTCCGATACATGGACTTTGTATTTTTCGTCTTCCAGAATTGATGAAAGAGCAAGTCTGATACCGGGTTCATCATCAATTATTAATATTGCAGGCATTATGTTACTTCTCCGGGCAAATCAATATAAAACGTTGTTCCTATACCTTCTGCCGTATCAAACCATATTGCGCCGCCGTGATCATTTACAATTCGTTCAACAATAGGAAGCCCCAATCCTGTGCCTGATGTTTTTGTTGTAAAATAGGGAGTAAAAATCATCTGGTGTTCCTGAATGTTGATGCCCTTGCCGGAATCTTTGACGCTTATTCTACAATAACTCACTTCCCGTTTTTTGACAAGGTCTGTTCGTATTTCTATCAACCCCGATCCGTTCATTGCGTCAATTGCATTTATTACAAGATTTGTTAGAATTTGAGACAGGCGGTGTTTGTCAATTTTTATCATTATTTTTGTTTGTGTATGCGCAGCATCAAACTTTACGCCGGAATATGAACTTGAATAAGTGTTAATTGCTTCTTCTATGGCTTCATGTAAATCTGTAAATGAATTTGACGGCTCCATTGGTTTTGACAATGTTCTGAATTCATTAAGCAAAGCCGATAATCCTTCTGTTTCCTGAATAATAGCCATCATGGAGCTTTCAATAATTTCGCCTATATTTTCCGGCTCGCTTTTCCATCTGCGTAATACGCGTTCCGCGGAAAGTTTAATGGGTGTAAGAGGGTTTTTTATTTCATGCGCAAGCTGCTGAGCCATGTTCTGCCATATTGATATTTTTTCGCTTCTTACAAGCGCTTCCCTTGATTTTTCCAGGTTTTGCACCATTAGATTAAATGAGCGGATTAGCCTGCCAAGTTCATCATTGCGGCGCGTAAGTATATGAATGGAAAAATTGCCTTCCGCTACATTCTGTGTCGCTTCGGTTAATTCTACGATAGGGCGGGTAATTCTGCGCGTAAAAGAAATTGCTATAATTGCTGTCATGAGCAGGGTAGGAAGGAAAAACACCGCATAATAGTAAATTAAAAGCGGACGCAAATTTCTTCGCAGTTCATTTATTGTTTCAAAATGCTCAATTTGATTTTCCAAAGATGCCTTTCCCCTGTCAAAATCGATGCCAAGATTGTAGCTGATAACGCGCAAAGTATTCTGCCCCATGGGTCTTTGTACATAACGTATGGTTCCTGTATCTCTTGGCAGTTCTCTTGCCGGAAAACCGGTTTCTGCAGAAGGAGGGTAGGGCAGTTGAAATTCATTGTTTCCGGTAAAAGAGGTTTCTGTCCAGGGCTGACCCTCGCTGTCGTTTGAAAAACGGAAAACCTGAACAGATAATATATCCTGCGGATTGGAAAAATCATTTTCTTTAATTATTCCTTCGAATCGATCAAGATGCATGGAATAATTTTCTGCCATAAAACTGTTTGCTGCCCTGTTGGCGGTAGAAGCGTCTATATTGTGCCAAAAACGGACTATCTCATTCAGCGCAGAACTTGTCATGAGCGTTATCGGCGTTACAGAAAAAATTACTATTACTGCAAAATAAGCCAATAGCCTTAAATTGAATCTGCTTCCCGGGCGGTGGAATAAAATATCTGTTACTACCTGATAAACTGATATGCCGAAAATAATCAGCAATACAACCGGTATTGTAAAAAATACGATTAAGTGCAGGCGGTCAGGCACAGCTCCGTTCAGGGTTTCTATAAAAAAATTGCGGGAAAAAAGAAGAGTTAAAAGGCAAAGAAGCGAATAAACAAGAATCAGCGTCCGTACTTTCATAATAGAAAATTCAGGACCGGCTTTGGCTTTTTTCATAAATTATTCTTCTTCAAATTTTGATTCAAAAAGCCTGACCATGGTTTCTACTGCGGCTATCTCATCTTCTCCTTCGGCGATAATTTTTACTTCTGTTCCGTAACCCGCCCCAAGAGTTATAATACCCATTATGGATTTGGCATTAATCCGATATTCGCCTTTTTCAAAAAATATATTGGATTTAAAATTTTTGGTTGCTTGTACAAGAATCGCAGAAGGACGCGCGTGAATGCCGGCTCTGTTTGTTATTTTAACGGTTCTTTCTGTCATTTTATTTTCCCTAAATTACATCATCGTCGCCGAAGAAAACTGAACGCGCCGCATCGCTTTCAATCCATTTAAGAATATTCCTGTTGAATTCCCTTGCAGCATGATAACCCATCGACTTGAGCCTTTCGTTCATTGCGGCGGTTTCAATGATTATGGGAATGTTTCTCCCGGGTTTTACAGGAACTATCAGTTTTGGGATATTTACTCCAAGCAGCTCGATAGTATGATCTTCCGCTCCAAGCCTGTCGTAATTTTTATCGGAGTCCCATTCTTCCAGTTCTACGACAAGCTGTATTTCCTTGCGATCCCTTATTGCCCTAACTCCAAAAAGATGCGTAATGTTGATTATGCCCGGTCCGCGTATTTCCATGTGGTGCCCGATAATTTTATTTGCACCGGCGCCCATCAATGTGTTTCCGTAGATACAATTAATCTCTACAACATCATCTGCCACAAGCCTGTGCCCGTGATGAATTAATTCCAGCGCTGTCTCGCTTTTTCCTACGCCCGAATCGCCCTGTATTAAAATACCCAGTCCGTAAACTTCTACAAGCACACCGTGAACAATCTGGCGCGGAGAGAAAATTCTGGAAAGGATACGCATAATTCTTGCGGAAAAATCAGCAGACCCAAGTTCTGTCAGCAAAATGGGGCATTGCGCTTTTTCTGCTATTTCAAAAAATTCCTTGTGCGGGCTTTGATTATGGGTAAAAATGCAGCATGGCATTGGGTAATCGAACATTTCCCTGATAGTATCGGTTTTACCTTCGGAATCGAGCCGCCGTAAAAAAGCCGCTTCCCCGCGCCCAAAATGCTGTATTCTTTGATACGCGAAATCCTCAAAAAAACCCATTATTGCGCCCATTGGCCTGTTAAGGTCGGGAATACTGATTGTATTTCCAAGCCCCTTTCTGCCGCCGATACATCGCAGGTTAAGCGAATTGTGTTCTTTGAGATCAAGGTCAATTAGGTCAAGTACGGTAAAAACCCTGTCTGCCATGGTTTTAGTTTATACTAAATTTGTATGTAGTGCAAGGTGAAAATTAATGACAATCCCTGAATCAGTGCTGTTTTAAAAGCAGGAGTCTTCTTCCGCCGGAAGTTAATGTTAACTGGTTTTCGTTAAAGCTGTGCAAATAAGTTTCGTGCGATGCTGTTGAGGCGGTCCATCTAAGACCATAATAATCAATACATCGATACAGGTCATTTATTATAAGTGTTTCTTTTGATAAAATAAAATTACCGCTTGAAATTGGGATTCCCTGCTGTAATTTTAATAAAAAATTTCTGCCGCCGAAAAGATACTCAATATTGTCTGATCCCACGCTGCGCCAAATGCCTTCCATCTGCGTTGTTTCCTGTTTAATAAAAACAGGTGAAGATCCGGGGGTGTAATCGAATTTTCTTAATCTGTTAGCCGACGGCATTTCATAATTAAAAACCCGGCTTGCCGGCCTATAGGAATCAGAAAAAGTTATACTTATGGTTTTTTCTGTTAATGAATAGTTAAACGGCCTGTAAATTAAGGAAAACGAAGCCCCCTGATTTATGGTTATCTCGCAGCCTGTTCCATCATCGCGATATTGATATATCATCACAGAACGAGGGTCGCCCAAAAACCATGTGCCCGCAGCACTATAGCTATAGCTTTCTTCTTCCGGCACAGGTTCTTCAGCCGCCGTCTCTGTAGTTTTGCAGCCATAAGCAAGAAACCCAAACGCCGCAATTATACAGAATAATTTTTTAGCACTTATCTTTTTTGTCATTTGCTTTCCTAGTTTATCATATTCTGCCTGCTTCTTCCTAGTGCCAAGAAATAAAAAATGCTTTGAAAGCGGTAACGATTACCATTGCGTTGCCTCGGTGGTGCGTGTTCCTCTGGAACTGTAGAAATTCCGGTAATTTATAACTTAATTGAATATTTTTCAAAAAACTTTATTAATTCTTCTTTTTTTACATTACCTTTTGCAACATCCATCATTTTATTATATAATGTTTCTTCATCACAATTAAAATCATAACCATTTATATCCAGAAATACCAACGAACATGCCAATGCAACCCTTTTATTTCCGTCAATAAAAGGATGATTTTGACAAAGATGAAAGGCGTATGCCGCTGCCATTGCAGGAATTGTTTCATGTAAATAATTACCGCCAAAACTGGATTCTGGCATATAAATTGCCGAACTAAGTAAATTTAAATCTCTAACTCCGTATGCTCCGCCGTAATTCCTTATTTGGTCTCCGAGAATCAATAATACTTCAGATAATGTTAAAAATTTAATCATTCTTATTCGCCAAGTCGTTTTAAAACAGTACCGTACTTTTTATTAATTTTTTCCAATGAATTTAGTATATTTATTTCCTGCGTTTGTTCAATTTGCGGAGATAAAATTAAATTTTTGCCATCTGTGCTTAATTCAAATGTGGTTTCGTTTGTAATTTTGAGCATTTCCATTATTGGTTTATCAATAACCAAAGCAACACTGTTTCCGTGCTGAATTAACCTTTTAACCATTAATTTCCTCCTACAGAAAATTTTAACTGTATACTATTTTATACAGTACTTCTATTTATATTGTATACATATTGTGGATACATGTCAAGGGGGTTTGTTCTTAGAATAATTAACAAAGGAAAAAGAGAAATGAGCAATGCCGTAATTTGTAAGATTACTTATTCAAACATTGCTCATCGTCTCTGTCATTTTTCAGGGTACACCATATGTAGCGTACCCCTACACTCAACTACACTATGAAAAAGTGGTAATTGATACCGTTGCCGTTTCAGGGAATGTTAACAGTGGTGTTGCTACCGTGGTATAAAAGCATAATTTACCGACCACACGAACGGGGGGAGAGTTGACGAGGTTCTCGCGGACCGCAAACCGAAGGTTTGAAGGAGGATGCGGGGAACGCGGAGTTGTAGTTTGAATTCTGGGATAAAGGGGAAGTTATCGAATAAAACTGGTAGACAGCTACCAGTTTCCACACAGCCTACTGCCCGCTTAGACCTCTAATCCGCGGGAAGCCTTCGCGTACAACACCGCTAAAATTCCAGTGTTCTACGCTAAAGTTTAAGCCGCCGTTGGCAGCGGTATTTGTCCAGATACTGGGATTGTAGAAAGAGCTGTCTGCAACGGCTCTGCCATAGGGACCTGCTGCATTGGCAGCAGCCATGGTTGTACTGATCAAATTTGGACCCGATACGATAAAATCTGCAAGAGTGAGAGGGTCTGCAATTTCTTTGGCAACTGTTATGGTTTTAGTGATTGTTTCTTTTTTAAGTATGATTTCACCATCTTCTTCCTCTAACGTGTAAATATGTTCTTCTATTTCTTCTTCTTCAAATACAATTTTTGTGTTATTCCTGCCAGGTCTTATTTCGATCCTGTAAATAGCGGAGTTACCTGCTGAATTTGTCAATGTAAAGGTACGTGAAAGAGACTGACTTGTATTTGTTAGGCTGCTTAGATCAATGCCGGAAACAGAAATAATACCGGTACCTGCTGCAAATGACGCAGTACCGCCTGCGCTCATGGTTACACTTGCCAGATTCATACCGCCGTTGTCAGCGGCAGTTAATCCGCTAATGGAAGCTGCGCTTACGCTGCCTCCCAGGGTAGGAATGCCCAACATGACGGGAACAGAAGAAAAGTTCATCACCGATGGGTTGTTGTCATTGTAAACACTGCTGGTTTCTACCCGCATTGATTCTCGGGTGAAATTGTTAGTACCAATGTTAGTCGTAGGAGACCCGTAAATGCGTCCAACGCCTCTCGTGCCCGGAGTCTGGACGGTAACACTTGTACCAAGAGCAGCGCTGTTTGAGATAGTGCCTGATGTCCTGTTCCCGACAAGCCCTCCGGCATAAATTGTACTTGACGCTGATGAAGACTGGGCTGTTACCTGCCCTGCGCTGAAGCTGTTTGTTATACCTACACCGCTAAGACCGCCCACAAGACCGCCGACACTGACAGAACCGGTTCCGCTCCGCGAGTCTGTCAAAACATTACCAAGAGCATAACTATCACGTATTTCTCCTCGAGCCCTAATATTACCCACTAATCCGCCAATAAAAATATCACTGGGAGTACTTTCAATAACAGAAAATACTGTCCCAGTCGCATAACAATTGCTAACAGAACTGTCTGTTGATGAGATTCCTAATACGCCTATAAATCCGCCTACATAGGAAAGTGTTGTGCTTCTTGTAATAATATTCATATTACTGAAACAATTGGAAATATGTCCCCTAAAATCGGAAGTAAACCCTCCAACATAAATGGCGCCGCTTGACGTGTTAACATTTATTGTCCCTTCTATAACGCCGCAGTTGCTCATTATATGCTGACCCTGTAACCAACCGCTGAAACCGCCTGCTTCAGTGGTCGCGCTTCCTCTTACAATAATATTTCCTCTTTCAAAAAAGCAGTTGGTAATTATAATTGAGCCGGCACTTAAATCTGACCATCCGATAATTCCGCCAACTTGTTTCGAATTATTACCGGAAAATTCGATATTGGTCCGTATCGTACAGTTGTTTATGAAATAAACACCGACCTGATCTGTCACATTATAACCTATCAATCCGCCAAGATATGTTTGGCCTAAAACTTGAGCATTATTAATTGTTCCGATATTACCGGAAAATGAACAATCTGTTACACTTGTTAAAACAGAATGTCCAATCAGACCTCCGCAATAGTTGGTTGAACTGGTGGATCTTCCAAACGAAACTGTTCCATTTGTATACACAACATCATTCATGGTATTCCTTCCGCTTCTGCCTACTGCGCCTCCTATGGATATAATACCCCACCTGGTATTTTTGTCAGCGCTCACATTTGCGGAAACAGTTACACCGTTTATGAGCAGTCTTTGCAGTGTAACATTGGGACCTTGAGCGGCAGTCCCGCCGGTATATCCGTTATTAATAGGAAGGGTATTTGCCGTGCCGCCTTCGCCTATTTCTCCGGCTATTCCGCCTATGCGGACTTCGCCATCGTGTCCGCCGCTTGTATAAGAAACCGGAAGCGCGGCACGGCAGTTTTGGATAAAACCGGAGCCTTCAAAGTTTCCGGCAATGCCGCCAATGCGAATTTCTTGTGCGGTCAAACTTGCTGCCGAAATAGAAAGCGTGTCAGAAAAGTTTGCTCCGCGTACAATGCAATTGATTATACTTGTATTTCCTGTGGCGTTACCTACAATGCCGCCAATGTGTGTCGCATTACCGGCTGTTATGGTCATATTGGAATAAGCCACGGTTAAATCACGGATAAGCGCGTCAGTTGCAACACCGAACAATCCTCTTTCTGCGCCAGTTCCGCCAAGACTGCTAATCGTAACCGTATGCCCGTTGCCGTAGAAGCTGCCCTGGAAATTACTAATCGGCGTATGCGTAGAAATTTGAATATTTCGTGTTAATACATAATTTTTATTCGCACCTGCGGCATCTGTTACAATTTTTCCGCCTGCGCTTACAGGTCTAAAATCTTCCGCTGAGTTTATTAGTTCTGCGGGGTTTGCTCTTGAAACTTTCATGCCGTCAAAATTCCAGATTGTTACTGGGAAACCGCTGTCCCTGTATATGTCATCGGCAGCATCATGTAACTGCAGCCATATATCATAGCGTTGGATATTACTTACTTCCTGTCCGCTTCTTACACCGCCTGTAAAAAGCGGTTGGACTTCCTCAATATCCATTATCACGTTTGTGCCTGTTTCAGATTCAAGCTGCCGGCGCTGGCTGTTATTTACCGTGTACGATATTCTCGCGGAATGAGACGCGCTTAATATCCATTCAACAGTAATTGTTCCTTCTTCTTCGTCATATACAGCTTCCAGTTTTATTACATCTGTTGTTGTTAAACTGTTTGTTTTCCAGGAAAAACTAATTGATTGAGTCTCATTAATCCCTGCAATGCTGAAGTCATTTATGTTTTTTATTTCTTTTCCAAGAACAACCGTTAACATTTTATTTTCTACATAAGAAGCGCCTTCCAAAGTTGGCTCGATAATTATCCGCCATAATCCGGCATTCCATCGCGCGGTAAAATAACCTGACTCTGTTAAATCAATAACAGTTCCTGTCGGTTCGCCGTTTAAAAGATCCCGTGCGTAAATTTCTATATAGTCTTCTTCAAGTCTTACAGTATTATGATCCACAGGAGATGTCAGTTCTACAATTATGGTATGTGTAGGGGGAAAATTATCAAGCGCGGCTCCTGCTTCTTTCATGGGAGGATCAGTTTGTTTTATTTCTGGCGCGTTGTTGCATAAAGGTACAATAGTCACATTGTCTGTAATATTTATCTTAAAAACAAAAGTTCCAAACCCTGATTGGGGAGTGCTGATAAGCTCAATATCTTTATCCTTGCCCCATTTAAGCGCACCAATAGCATCTTCCATTTTTATTAATTCGGCGGCAGGGTATGCATCCTGCATCCAGTTCCAGTTAACCCCCTGGCTATCCCTGTAAGTTTCTATATCATCTGTCTTGTAGGCGCGCCAGCTTTCTATCGAATATCCCTGCGCGGGAGTAAAATTAATATCAAAGTCGTAGCCCAACCTTCGGTTTTCGGCTATTGTCGTTATGGAACCTTGCCCCCAAGAACCCGGAAAGTTCAGAACAACAGTCAATCTCGCCGCATTAGACCACGCAATCTCATCATCAATCCTTTGCATAAAATCCGGATCAATATCACAACTTACAATGAGCAAAGAGCAGAGAACAGTGAGCAAAGAGCGGTTAACGGAGAACAGAGAACAAAGAGCAGAGAGAACCGGCTTTTTCCTAGTTTTTTTCATTATTCTTTGTTCTTTGCTCATTGTTCTTTGTTCTTTTGTCTTTGTTCTTTTTTCATTGCTATCTCCCCTTTTTTTTCAGCAAATCAGGAATTTAAACGTCCCTTTAAATTCCCGATTATCTGCTGATTTTATGGGGTAAAACGTATCCTCGGCGCTGGCAGAAAATAGTTGTTATGTTCATTAAAATAAACATTTTATAGAGGTATCTTGACTTTTTTTA
>Ga0123356_10001264_pt1 | contig 27948 bp, 20 predicted proteins | sample TergutEmb28metaG_2_FD_92546 | JGI IMG/M metagenome (GOLD analysis project Ga0123356, IMG submission 92546) | Embiratermes neotenicus P3 segment gut microbial communities from Petit-Saut dam, French Guiana - Emb289 P3 | ecosystem: Host-associated > Arthropoda: Insects > Digestive system > Gut ...
CAAGTGTGAACTTTGAAAATATTAATGTTTTTAAAGGGATAAAGAAAGCGATGGCATAAGCTTGAAAAGCCATATAATCACCAACCGTTAAGCTTCGGTCCATAATCCTCATGGAGGAAATCAAAAGCAGCAAACTAAGAAAAAGAACTTCTGTAATGTTTCTGAAAGGTCTGTAAGCAAACATATATTCAATTTTTCTTCTCGCATTTATGAACTCAATTTTTTTGCCGAGCAAACGTTTAAAGAGTTGGTTTTCCGATGCTGTTGCTTTAAAGGTTTCAATATTTTCAAGTCCTAAAAACGCGATGCCTTCATCCTGTAGTGCAAGTTCAATAGGGTCTGCGGCATCATCCTCGTCTTTCGCTATCATTTTTTCACCTATAAAATCCCGAAGTTTTGTTATAATAATATTTACGATAACAAGACCGACAACGATTGCAGTCATTAAAGGATTTAAAAGATACATCAATATAATGTAAACCACAATGCTTATGATGCAGAATAAATAATCCAGGATTTCTTCTGTAATTATTGTAGCCACAAGCTTTGGAGAGTTTGCCCAAAATAACAGATGATAGCTGTCTTTGCTGTCATGCAGGCTCATGGGAGCGCGAAACACTCTCCAAATATAATCAGCAAGAGCCGATACCTCAATCCTGCTTGAAAGGCGCATCAAACAGTTCTTTTTCAGCCATATAATAACAGATGAGATTATTGTGGTTCCAATCATCAAAGCAAAAAGCGGAAGAAGCCACTCAGTAATACCATCTGTTAAAATGTAGTCTGCAAACACTCGCTTGAAGAGCGGTGCAAGTGCAGCGGGAATCAGCAGTAATACATTCAAAATGAGTGCATATATGATAATATTTCTATTCCTCAGAATTAATTCAACCGCGTTTTTATTTAACACTTCACCTACCTCCCAAAGAAAAACACATCAATTGGGCGGACGGCTTCAATCAAAATCGATGCTTCGCATAAGGTAAGGTTTTCAAGCTCCCTGCTGGGTCCGTACGAGGTGGTCCATCTGTATCCTGTTGTTGTTTCCTCCGATGTGGCGAGTATCACATTTACTTGATATAGTGCACCGCTTTCCAAAAAATCATTTGCCAGTTCAGCACTGCCAAGTGTGTTGTAAAGGTATTGGAAAGTGACCGGACGCTGACTTATTTGTGTAACAGTTCCAATCATATTGCCATAATTTTGCCTGTTTACCGCAGCCGGGAAAATGCTGACATCCATCCCCTGTTCAATATTTCGTGCTTGCGTATTCGAAACAAATAATAAACATTCCCGCATCGCTCCCTCGGGAGGCTCTTTTGAAATAGTGGCAAGTAATTGTCCGCGCTCAACATAATCCCCTGAATGCGCATAAGTATCAACAACGCGACCGGAATCGAATGTTCTTATCTGACTTGCTGCAATAAGCTGCTCACGTTTGGCTTCGATTTCAATCTCAGGTTGATTTTGCAACATCATCAGGTTGATTTCGCTTACCAATACATTTTGCTCAATCCTTGCTACAACTTGATCTCTTTCAACATACTGCTCGGGAGTCAAAGTGAAATCAATCAAGAAACCATCGCTTGAGGCAAATATATTTACAATTGTTCCTCTTTTCACTAAAACTCCCGAAACATCTTCCTGCACATGCATAGTGCCGAAAAATCCCCATATCAATGCGCCGCCAAGGATTGCTAAAATCAAAACAAATGCTATCCATGACTTTATTTCAATGACAGAAATCATTTTTTCCACCTTCATCGATTCGGCGGAAATTTGATTATTATTACTCATCTTTAATATCTCCGTTTGTATTGATTTCGCGAACTATTACCTTAAAACCCTCAAATTCACCGGAATTTCTATCAAAGGTCAGAGCACCCGACACAGCGTGAAAGTCTGATACAGAAGAAATATATGCCGCTATTGCCGTTGCATCTGTGCTTCCTACAGCTTCCATTGCACTTGCAAGCAATTTCACAGAATCATACGCCGCCACAGCGCGCACATCGGGAGATTGTCCGTATGTCTCGTAAAACATCTGTAAAAAATCGTTATCAAGCAGTTCGATATCATAAGTAGCTTTGAACATATTATCCAGATAGTCTTTTAATTGATAATTAACGCTGCTCCCCCCGAAATTATCACCGCTCAGAATAGGGATATCCGGATTAACGGCACGAATGAGCTTAATTGGCTCAGCAAAGTTTTCAACTGATGATGCAACATAAACAGCATCAACACCAAATGCACTCCAACGTGCAGAAATATCTGCGATGTTAAAGCTTGTGATACTCGATACACGGTCGACCACAGCTATATTATGTCTGCTCAGTTGTATTTCCATAGCTGTTGCAAAATCACGTCCAAACTCATTATCATCGAAAAAGATTGCAACATGCCGATGTCCGTGGTCAGCCGAGTGATCTGCGAGTGCGTGTGACATAACCTCGTGATTGGCAAACATACGGAAAACATATCTATTATCATAATCTAAAAGGTTCATGCCGGTTGCTGTAGGTGTAATCATAACAACCCCGTTTTTTTCATATACATCCGAAACGAAATAGCTGACATTAGTACTCCAGTGACCGATTACCGCAGTTATCCCCTGATCAAAGAAGGCATCGGCTATCTGCATAGCGGAATGAACATCATCGTTATCGTCACGGATGATGGCATGCAGTGTTTTACCCAAAACACCACCGTTTTCATTTATATATTTTATTGCAAGCTCATATCCCTCTCGAAAGAGCGAATCTCCTTCATTTAACGCAACAGGATAGGCAATACCGATATAAATCTCATCAGAATCCTGAGAATTATATGCTGTATTTTCCGTTTGTTGATAGGCACAACCGGTAAGAAGCAATAAGCATATCGCCACAACAAAGGCACAATATTTAACTCTCACGCTCAATAATCTCCTTTGATTATTCAAAATAAACAACTAATTCTGTATTATAAAAGATAGTAATCCACAATGTCAATACCGCTTCGCATAAAACAACATCAGTATTATACATTACCGGTTGTAAAAGAGGATTCCATGGTGTATGCACTTTTTCGACATTTATGCTATACTGCAGTAGACACCAACACCCGAGGAGTGCAAATATAAATGATACTTAGTGTAATCGTTATTACAATCTTGATAATTATCAGTGGTGTGCTTTCCGGGGCGGAGATTGCGCTCAGTTCTTCCAATCGCAATAAGGTTATTATGCTCGCGGACGGCGGCGACAAGAGAGCTGCTAGGCTTCTTGCCACAATGGACGAGCCTAATAACTTCTTTGCTACCACCCAGCTCTACATCACATTCATCGCATTTTTCTCAGGAGCATACGCTGCCAGAGCCTTCACAGCACCCTTCGTCGGTTTGCTCAAAAGTGCAGGATTACCCGTCTCCGAAAACGTAACTGAAACAATAGTTTTCATACTAATAACAGTAATCCTCACTTATTTCGCACTCGTATTCGGCGAGCTTGTACCAAAACGTATTGCCATGCAATACTCTATCCGCTTCGCCCTTCGAATACTCCCCATACTCAGGGTGCTGTCAATAATCGCATATCCTGTCGTCTTGCTTCTTTCCGCATCTGCAAAGCTAATTATGAAAATACTGCGCATTAAAGAGGAAACCATCGAAGACCACGCTACCAAGGAGGAAATCAGGCTAATAGTCGAAACCAGCAGTGAGCATGGTCATATAGCAAAAAGTGAACATGGATTAATTTTAAACATATTTAAGATAGATAAACTCACAGCCGGCGATATATGCACACATCGGCTTGATGTTGTCGCACTACCGATTGATGCCGACAGCCAAGCTATAGCAGCCTTACTTGCAAGTGAGTTCTATACAAGAATTCCTATCTATGAAGAAAGCCTCGACAAAATCTGCGGCGTACTCTACACAAAGGACATTTTACGCTACCTGGCGAGCAACCGCGACTTATCAGGCTTTGACATAAAATCAATGATGCGTGAAGTTCAATTCGCTTTTCATTCAAAAAGAATCGATGAATTATTTCAGGAAATGCGAAAAGACAGAACCTTCATGTCCGTCGTCGTAGATGAACACGGCGGTACAATGGGCATTGTCACAATGGAAGATTTAATTGAACAAATCGTCGGTAATATCCGTGATGAATATGATGAGTAGTTAATCTACGGAGCTTCTCCCGGGAAATTTCTCATAATATCAAACGAATAACCTTGCTCACGAAGTCCTCTAATGATATCCGGGAGGGCTTCAAGTGTTGATTCCCTCCATCTATGGTCATGCATTAGAATTATTACATGGTCAATATCGTTTGTGCCCGTGAGCACCCTTCTTGTAAGAGCAGGGGCACTCTTGTCAGGGTCACCGCTTGCATCGCCCGAATCGACATGCCAGTCAAAATGCCTATACCCAAGCTCCTCAAGCACCTCAATCCGCGCAGCTACTGTATCTGCCCTCCAAGACATCGAACCTCCGGGAAAGCGGAATATACTCATCGTATAACCAAAGTTATCTAAGATAAAATCATGTGCTCTGAGAATATCATTCGTAAATGCCTCAATACCGCCGCTGTAAAGCCTATTGTAGTTGTGCGAATACGAATGATTAGCTATTTCATGCCCTTCATCAATTATCCGCATGAATATATCATCTACCTCATCACGTGGCAAGATAAAAAACGTAGCAACTATCCCCTCTTCCGCAAGCACATCAAGCACCCCGGGCGTTATTGACCGCGCAGGTCCATCATCAAAGGTAAGATACGCAACCTTTGTTGGCAAAGGCTCGGGTTCCTCCGGCTCCTCGGAATCTTCATCGCTCATGTCATCTTCGTCTCCCGAATCCCACGGATACTCGGTCGTTCCCATGTAGTTCGAGTCAGTTTCATCAGCCTCTGAAGCTTCGCTTTCATTAACAATCGGAATCTTCTCTACATTAGCAAGCACATTGTCCTGCTCGTCATGCCCGGATTGAGCAACAAAATATATAGTAACAGCGACTAATATTGCAAGAACAGCAATTCCTGCAATAGCTGCAATAGCTGCAATAAAAGTATATGACTTATTGCCTTGTTCACTTTGTTTTCTTTTTGCCATATCGACCACTTACCCTAAAATCCATACACGGGGTTTTTATTTAATGCATTTCTCCGCTCTTTCCAATCAGGCAAACAGCTGCCTAAGAAAGAATAAAACATCTTGCTGTGATTAGGATGTAAAAAATGCGCGAGCTCATGCAAAACAACGTATTCTACTTCTTCCGGCTTCGCTTTTATCAAAAACTGGTTAAACGTCACTTTCCCTTTGGTGTAACTGCAGCTTCCCCATTGCGTTTTCATCTTGCGAAGGTTAAAGGTCGGCTTAGGGATACCATGCTTTTCAATTATCGGATAAAGCTTGTCCAGATGTGCGCTCAGAATTTTATCCGCTTCGCTTTTCCACCATTTATCAAACTGTTTAATGATTTTTTCTTGGTTCTCTACATCCGGAGTAAAGATTATAATCGACCGCTCATCAGACCAGACTAAATTTTTAGGGCTTTTTACAACAGAAACCTCGATTTCATTGCCTAAATAACGAATGACCGCACCATCACGAACCTCTTTAATTGGTGTGTGTACCTCACGTTGCTCAAACTCCAGGAGTTTTTCCGATATCCACTCACGTTTACTGTCAAGATAATCGTAGACCCACTTGCTTGATGTTGATTTCGGCACGGAAATTATCACAATTCTATTCGGGTATACCTTTAACCGGCAAGTCCTCATTTTCTTTCGCTCAATTTGAACCTGTACAATACATTCCATATTGCCCAAAACCAGATTGTATAATTCTTTCATCTGCTATGTCTCCGAAATCAACCATTCCCAGCATTTGGGGCAGGTGATTCGTATTTTACCTTTACCCTTAGGAACACGCATTGAGGTTTTACACGTCGGGCATTTATAGTATTTATACTTCCGTTTGTCTTTGATTTTTTGAATAATCTTTTTTATTTTAGATTGTATAGGCCACCAATAGCGGATAAACCAATCATTTTCCTTACGCCTGCGTACAATATTCCGAGAGAGTACACGAAAAACCGCAAGCCCCAAGAAAATATATGATATATACAAAATCGGAGTATGCCAGAATATTGCATTAAGGAGCGACAAAATAAGTGCGACAATAATAAGCGCCAAACCAAGATGGTCCGGACCGTATCTGCCGATCATAAATCTATGCAAAAACCCTCGCATTTAACTTCTCCTTTAAGGACATATCACCGGATGATTACGAGTAAATTCCACCACCTATAAATTCCCTGAGTATTGATTCAGGTGGTACGACATTAGAATCAATTTCACTAAACTCCAGCAGAGCAGGTAAAAGCGAACGAAGCTCGTCAAGGCGTTCAGTTCCGTCGGGCACCTCACTTATTGCTTTATACGCAAGTTGTTTCATAATCGGCACTTCATACGCCATAGACGAATCAAAGAGCAAGTCTGCCTTATACTTAAACGGTGATATATATTTTTTCTCACCCTCACGGACATTCGCCCACATTTTCAGAGTTCTGTTTGCACCCATACCGCGGAAAAGTTCATCACGCACAACACGGCGAAGAAGCCTTGTCCAGGTTCTTTTGAAACAAATCTCATGGTTATCTTCAATATCTGAGCGTGCACTTATATACAGCTTAAACGCATTCGGGTGCTCATCAGCGAGCATATCATTTAATGCATGAATACCTTCAAAAATAACAATTTCATCCTTTGCAAGCTTTAGAGGCTTACTTTTTTCTAAATCGCGGTCTTGTATATTGAAACAAAAGTGCGGTATCTCTACCTCATCACCACGGTCAAGGTGATGAAAGTGCTTATTAAGAAGCTCAAGGTCTAAGCAATATGGTGATTCAAGGTCATGCTCACCATCATCAGTGCGGGGAGCCGCTTCACGGTCATTGCTTAAAAAATACATATCCATTGAAATGGTATGAGCGTAAAGTCCGAGATTCTTTATTGCATCGCAAATTTTAAGTGCAGTTGTCGTCTTTCCCGAACCCGACGGTCCTGATAGAAAAACAACTCTGCTAATCTCTGCCCGTTCGGATATCCCTGCTGCTGCTTCCATTACTTTTCTATTGTAAATTGCCTCACATTCATGAGCAAACCCCACCGGGTCATTCGCTGCGCGAGTGTTAATTTCAGTTTTGTTATATGGATATGGCATTTTCTTTTATTCTCCCTACTTTATCCTTAATTTTCTCAGTCATCAAAATATATTCACGAGGGTACTTTGCATTAAAAATCCGCTCTATTCTGCCATCTGTCATAACAAGCTTCGTAACTCCGCCACCGCCGACTGCAAGAACTGTACACATCTCTTCCATCATACTTATGTTATATACACCCTCATGTCCGGGAACACTCCATCCTATGTTCTCATACCCTCCGGTAATATACTTTTGCCGATATACGTAGTATGGCGAGTACGCACTTTCACGCAGCTTGCAAGATGCATAATCAAGCATTTCACCTACAGCTTCACCGGACGGAATATCTGTGCCCTCAAGCATTATCCGCGAACCCTTTTTCAGTGATAGCGTATGAACAGTAATGTTCTCCGGGTCATATTTTATAACGGTGTCGAGTGTCTCTGCAAAGCCTGAAGGAGTGTCGCATGGTAACCCCGCAATTATATCCATGTTCAGTGCCAGGTCTGTTTTCCGCACATTTTTCACTGCTGTATATACATCGGCTGCAGAATGCTTTCTCCCTATTGCCGATAGCACCTCATCTCGCATCGACTGCGGATTTATGCTTATGCGTGTAGCTCCTTCACGAATCATTATATTAAGATTCGTTTCGGTTATTGTATCGGGTCTGCCTGCTTCAACTGTGTATTCACGCAAATTTGATAAATCAAAGGATTTGTTTAGTGAAGCCATCACCACTTCAAGAACCGCATCGGTCAACGCCGTTGGTGTTCCGCCACCCATATATACAGCAACTATATTCAGCCCAAGCTCCCGTGTGAGCTTTGCAATCGTGTCTATTTCATTAAGAAGTGTTTCTATGAACGGCTCAACTAAGTTAAATGAGCGAGTGACGTTATTACTGACAAAGCTGCAGTACGTGCAGCGCGACGGACAAAAAGGAATGCCTATATAAAGTGCTATATCCTTTGGTTTTAGCGTTTCACTAAACGCGAGAGTTTTTTGCGCGGTCTCTGTGCAGAGTGCTGCTCTGCCGGGGTCGGCTTTATAAGTTTTTATAAGTTTTTGTATGGTTTCGCGCTCTGATTTCCCGGAAGCAAGAAGCTTCTGTGCGACCTTTGCAGGACGTATACCCGTCAGTGTTCCCCACGGGAGTGGGTTCATGGCTTTTCTTCCCCGATTGCATATCGCAAGTATCTATTGAAGCTGCGCTCATAACTAAGTGACGACGCTTCAGCGTGTCCGGGATAAACCTCATAGTCGCCGTCGAGCTCGGCGAGCCGTTTAAGCGACTTCATCATTACCTCATCACTGCCGCCTTCAAGGTCTGTTCTGCCGCAATCACCGCGGAAAAGCGTATCTCCGGTAAACAATGCATCTTCGCATATAATTGTTACAGAACCTGTTGAATGACCGGGAGTTTCAAGTATTTTAAACGAAAGTCCGCCGACTTCAATAACATCACCTTCAGCATAAAACGAAAGCTTTCCGTTGTCCTCAAGCTTATGCCTGCCGCGTTGACCGCCGCGATTAACTTCGGTTTCATGGATATACGCAGGCACGTCGGTCGACTCCTGCACTGCTTCGAGAGCTTGGTGGTGGTCATAATGACCATGTGTCATAAATATTGCGGCAGGGGTCAGATTATTTGTTTCCACATAATCAAGAATCGTATTTGAATCCGCTCCGGGGTCTATAATCACACATTTTTTACTATCCTCATCTGTGACAATATAGCAGTTAGTTTCAAGCATTCCAACAGGCAGCGTTTTAATAAGCATTATAATACATTCCTCTTCTTTCTAATATCCTCACCATAAAATGTAAGCACCTGATATTCTCCTTCAAGACGTGACATAATCTGCTCGGAGTAACGACGGCGAAGCTCGGCTAATGTTAAATTTGAACTAATCAATGTCTTGCGCCCTGTGATTAGACGTGTATTTATTATTTCATAAAGAGCGGAGATAGTAAATGATGTGGTCATTTCTGTACCCAAATCATCAATAATGAGTAAATCACATTCCAGATAGCGTTTTACATCATCACGTGCTTTTTTTATCTCGGCTCGCAAATCCTCGGAGTCGTTGGTACGTGTAAACTTGACCTCCTCATGCTTTGTAAACACAGTTGTTGCCATATCATAAACAACAGAGTAGCCGTTATCTGCGACAACACGGGCAATACAAGCGGATAAAAAGGTTTTTCCCAGTCCCGGAGCACCGTTAAAAAACAAGTTCATAGAACCTTTACTAAAATTTTTGGCATATTCTACACATATTTTATTAACGATTTCCATACTGCGGCGTGGTGATATACCCGTGTCGGGTGCAGGTGTATCGTCATAATAAGACAGATTAAAGCTGTCAAAGGTTTCGTCACCAAGCTTAAACAAGCAGCTCAGCGATGCTTTTTGCTCGTCTTTATAGATATCTGCCAGGCAATCACACATTTTTGAGTCAATAAACCCTGTATCATGGCACTTTGAACACAAATAATCGTCGTCAAGATAATTTTCGGGAAATCCGGCTTGCTTCAGTTCATTTCTGCGTTGTTGTTGTAACGCAAGATTTCTATCGCGAATATCGTCAAGCCCTGCAGCACCGTCAACACCCAATGCGACACCAACAAGATGCGCCATTGTAGCTCTGAGCTCTGCATCAATTTCGCTAATACGCGAAGAAGCGTCGTACGCTTTGCTGATGCGTTGACCTAAACGCTCATCCTTGAGCCTACGTCTTTCTGCGAGTATTGATTTCGCTTTGGCAAGAATTTTCCCGTCTAGTGCCATCTATGATTATCCTCATTCTCTTCTTTTGTCTTATCCAAAAGCCGTTGCATTCTTTCAATATCCTCACGGTTTGGTTCGCCGTGTTTTTGCGGCTTTTTCTTCTGTCCTTTTTCTTGGTTCCATATCTCGTCAGCAGTATGAATGCCTTTATTATGCCAGCTGCTCATTATTTTATCAATATAAGGCCATGTAAGTCCACCTGTTTTAACGATTGTCTTATCATACGCAATCGCAATCGCACCCGGCTCAAAGCCCATTTCAATCCAGCTCTCTACATAGCGCTTCTCTGTTGCAGAAAATTCGCGGTCCTTTATATGCAGCACACTTTTTACTTCGCCGCGAGCACTCTTTCGAGCTTCAACTCCTTTGAGATATTCTTCTGCTCTCTCAAGTGAGAAAATCCCTTCTCGCTCCCAAGTATAAGCAGCTTTCTCTATATATCGTATCGACGGTGCGCGCCCGTCTCCGGTTATACTGCTTTCTTTTATGCAGTGCGTTATGAGCAATAAAATAACCTCAGGCGGTAATCGCAAGTTGTCATATATTCCGTACAATCTCATCAAATCGTCCGGTGATAATATCTTCCCGAGTCGACGCTGAGTTTCGTCGACGACTATGGAGAAGTCCGAGCCGCTGAGAATTTCATTCTTGACCTCGTGCTCGGTATATTGCTTAGGCTCGCTTGGCGGCCTGCTGTCGGGGGATGCCGCGCCTGCTGCTCTAGCAGCACCTGCGGCATCGCCGTCGGCGGCGTGCATTGCGTCTTGATGTTCATCAAGCTGCACAAGCCCCAGCCGCGACAGCATCGCCATGGCCGATGCAACCCAGCCCTTGCTCTTATCAAGTGCAACGGCTGCCTCTGACGCTGTCTTTTGCCCATTTGTCCTAAGAATGTACAAATACAGCAAAGCAGCGTCACCATCACCGGCACGGATAAGCTTATCAATAATCTGTCCGGTGAGCATATACGTCTCGCCCGACCCGGGCAGCGAAAACTTTACATCAGACAACTCTGCTTACGCCTCTCAACCTTTAATTTTCGCGATAAAATCCTTCAGCACATCTTCAATATTCGGGTGACCGATTTCTTGCAAGCTGTATTCGACACGTGTTGTCGGCTTATCAATACTGATAACCCTCGCCAAATCAATCGGAGTAGCGATAACAACCGCGTCACAATCTGTACGCTTTATCGTCTCTGATAAATCCTTCATCTGTGCTTCGCCATAACCCATTGCAGGCAGAATATTCTCAATATGAGGATACGCCTTATAAGTATCTGCAAGCTTACCGACCGCAAAGGGCTTGGGGTCAACTATTTCGGCAGCTCCAAAGCGTTTTGCCGCAACGATTCCCGCTCCGATTTTCATCTCACCGTGCGTAAGAGTCGGTCCGTCCTCGATAACAAGAACACGCTTACCGCGAATAAGCTCGGGCTTTTCTACACTGATAGTAGACGCAGCGTCAACGACAACAGCATTTGGATTTACACGCTCAATGCTCTCCCTGACAGTTAAAATGTCTTTATAATCCGCACTGTCAATTTTGTTAATAACAACAACGTCTGCGAGCCTTAACGTCACTTCACCCGGATAATACGACAGCTCGTGCCCCGGTCTGTGAGGGTCGGTCACTGCGACCATAATATCTGGATTATAAAACGGAAAATCATTATTTCCGCCATCCCATAAAATAACGTCGCAGCCGTCCGGGTCATTTTCCGCAGCTCTGAGTATCGCTTCATAATCAACACCTGCATAAATGACATTACCGCGTTCAATATGCGGCTCGTACTCTTCCATCTCTTCGATGGTACAGTTATGCTTTTTCAAATCATCAATTGTCGCAAACCGTTGCACTTTTTGCGCTTCAAGGTCCCCGTAAGGCATCGGATGCCTGATTGCGATGACCTTGAGACCCGCTGCCATTAAAACCTCTGCAATCTTGCGTGACGTCTGGCTCTTACCGCAGCCCGTGCGGACAGAGCCGACCGCAACAACAGGTTTTGTGCTTTTTATCATGGTATTCTTATGCCCCAGCATCGAAAAAGCAGCACCGGCAGCGTTCACCTTCGCGCCCAAGCTCATAACATAAGAATACGGCACGTCGCTGTATGAGAAAATGCACGCATCTGCATCAAGCGATTTAATAATGCTCTCAAGCTCATTTTGCTCATAAATGGGAATTCCGTCGGGATATAACTCGCCTGCGAGTGACGCCGGATATTTTCTGTCGGCGATATCCGGTATTTGTGCTGCTGTAAACGCAACAACCTTAAACGCGGGATTATCCCTGTAAAACACATTAAAATTATGAAAATCGCGTCCAGCTGCACCGATAATGATAATTTTCCTTTGCGACATAAAGAAGTACCTCCCATTTATCAAAAAACATCATGATATATACCGTCAAAGCGGCTACCCTGCTAAGTATATCAGCATATAACCAATAATTCAAGGAAGTTTGACCCTTATGACTAATTGTGTTACAATACCTGTATTATTTTCAGCTCCGGAAGGGAGGAGCAGAGTTGGCATTACTGACCGGTGATTTTAGCGGCCACACAGTCCTAATTTACGACCTCGACGGCAACCATCTGACCTCCACTGTTATCAGGGAGTACGACAGAGGCGACCGTCAAATTAGGGTCAACCTAATGCCCGACAGTCTTAAAGTCAACGACAATTGCAAGCTGCTGATTTTATCATCGCCCACGCCTTGCGAATTTCAAGGCAAGGTTAAAAGAATCGGCGGCAATTTTTATATCGCAATGTTTCAAGGACAGGAAAAAGAAAGCCGCGGCGCAGCCAGATACCAAGTCAACACCCCGGCACTAATCGAGAATCTTATAGTCGAAAAAAAAGCACACCCCCTTTTAACGCCTGTCACTGTAGTGTTATTAAATATAAGCACCAGCGGCGTGCGTTTTCGCGCACCGTTTTATTCACTTGAAGACGGCGACATTTTCCAAATGAATCTTGAAATCAGCAACAGCAAAAAAAATATTACAGCACAAGTAATTAATCATAATGACATAGATAATAAGCACTCAGATTACGGCTGTAAGTTTACGGAGATTAAATAAACCCCCAATCAAAGCGTAACACAGGAGAACAGATGAGTGGTTTTAATGAAAATTTGATGGTGTCTGTTTCAATCGACCATTTATACGATGGTTTGGTTTTAAAAGACGATATTTTTGATTCCTCCGGCGAGCGCCTCTTGATGAAAAGCGGCAATAGGATTGACGAGCTGCAAATCGAACGTATAAAAAGACTAAACTCAGGTCATAGCACCATATATGTCACAGGTCGCACACATAAGGACATGATGACAAAAAGACCGGCTAACGTCGAAATTGAAGTTTTAAGCGACGTTGAAGATTCAACCGGTTATGCAAATACCAAAGACGAAACATTTAAAAAGCTCGAAGAAATAGCAAACGACGAAACGGTAAATATGGAATCGCTTCTTGAGGTCTCAATCGAGCTCACGGAACAACTCGAATCAATGCCGCAGGATGTTGTTATGTTCCTGATTAATGCAATGGCACCCGTAGACGAGTATTTACAACGTCATTGTGTTAACGTAGGTATGCTCAACGGTCTTGCAGGCCGCTGGCTGGGAATGGCGCCCAAAGAAGTTGACAAGCTTGTTATGATTGGATTTTTACACGACTGCGGAAAGATAAAAATACCACCGAAAATCCTCAACGCGCCAAGGAAGTTAACACGCGTCGAATACGAAGTCGTAAAAAACCACGTAAGGCACACTTACGATTTACTCTCCGAGTTTCCCGAAGATATACGCATTGCCGCAAGCTCCCACCATGAAAGGCTTGACGGCTCAGGATATGCCGATAAGCTCACGACAAACCTAATTTTAATGGAAGCACGCATAACAGCAGTTTCAGACACTTATGATGCAATTGTCTCAAAACGTGCTTATCAAGCTCCGAAAAGCCCGTTTAACGCACTTGCAATTTTAAACTCACTTAGCGGTACAGAGCTTGATGCTACCATTGTAAGAGCCTTTGTCGAAAACATCCCCAGAGACCTTATCGGCAAGCCCGTTATGATGTCCGACGGAACTATCGGGGTCATAAAGGAATATGACCTTGAAGATATCGCCAATCCAACAGTTGAAGTTGGCGGACGTACGGTAAAATGCAGCGATAAGCTATTTTGCGAATCAATGTTTAACGATGAATAGTTACGGAGATAAAAAAATCACTTGAAAAACAGAAAAATAATCCGTTATATTTTTATAGTTCTGATTATTCTCGGCTTAACAATTGCCGGCTGCAGGTTTTCGCAGCGACCGCACGAAGAAGAACCCGATGACGAGCCGCTCGCACAGGAGGTTATAAGACCTCCGCTGACAGAGGATAACGGCGACGACGACACTTTGGAAATTGTCGACATTGTAGAAGACGAGGACTTCCGTGCTGTTTGGGTAGCTTCAGTGTTAAATCTTGATTTCCCATCACGGCGAAATCTTAATGAGCTGGCAATGAAGCGTGAAATTGACGAAATCGTCAGCCGTTCTGTAGAGCTGGGCTTAAACGCTATTATTTTCCAAGTGAGACCGACAGGCGATTCATTTTACAAATCAGAAATTTTCCCTTGGAGTCATTGGCTGACAGGCACTCAAGGGCAAGACCCCGGCTTTGACCCTCTTGAGTATTGGATTGAAGCGTGTCACGCAAACGACCTTGAGCTGCACGCATGGTTAAACCCCTACAGGATTATACACACATCGACAAACAGCTCCGACCCAAACACCTTATCCCCTGATAATCCTGTCTATCAAAACCCGGACTTAGCGGTTGCCTGGACAAACACAAACGGAAACTCAGGCTTGTTTCTGGATCCGGGACTGCCCGAAGTCAGAAAGCTGATAATTGACGGCATTTCGGAAATAATCAGAAATTACAATGTCGACGGCATTCATATTGACGACTATTTTTATCCCGGCGTTAATTTTGATGATTCAGCTTCGTATGAGCGTTATGCTAATGGTATGGAGCTTGCCGACTGGCGACGTGAAAATGTAAACACCCTGATTAGAGATATCCAATCCACCATAAGCAGATTTAACGAGACTCATGACAAAAATATACGGTGGGGTATCTCCCCGTCCGCAATTTGGCAAAATGATGCAAGCGACCCGCTCGGAGTTTCTGTACCAAGCACATTCGAGTCTTATAACCTCTTGTTTGCAGATACCCGTAAGTGGGTCTTAGAAGAATGGATTGACTATATATGTCCGCAGATTTACTGGTATATAGGCTTCGCAACAGCAGACTTCGAAACAATTCTTAACTGGTGGATCGAGCTTTGTCAGGCTTCAAGTGTCGATTTGTACATCGGTCTCGCCGCTTACAGAGAAAACGAAAAAGACCAGCCACCGCATTGGGAAGGCGAAATGCTTCGTCAGCTTGAGATGATGGAGCTTTCCGATGTTGTTAAGGGCAGTGTTTTTTACAGATATCATTCATTAAGGGGCGCTCTCGGTTATACAATAAGAGATTTCTTTGTTGATGATGATGAGACGGCACCTCGCGAGCCGGTTATAATACTCGATACATTATCTGTCGGTGTGCCTGAAAAAGATGTTATAATAAACGTAGCCGCAAATAACCCCACAGGTTACAATGTAGTCGGCACAAGCGTTCCTGATTTACCGTTGTTCATGAACGGCGAAGAGGTGACAAACCGGACTATCGAAGGGTTTTTCTTCATTTTCGTACCGCTTGAAGCAGGTGCTAATACATTTACATTCACTCAAGAGGGACAAGAGGACGTAACACGGATTATCACCAGAAACCCACCACGCAGCGGCGGCGGTGGTGGCGGTGGCGGCGGCTCAGGAGGTGTAACGCAAGTTACAGGATTGCGATACGCTACCGTTACAAGCGACGAAGCTTGGCTATTCCCCGGCAACACCATTTCAGGCGGCTCCGATTGGATGCTCACACGCGGACAACGTGACCGAATCACAGCAGAATCGGGGAATAACTTTATTAAATTATCAAGCGGTGCATGGGTAAACCGAAATAATGTTTCTATACGAGCAGAGAGCACGCGAATCGAGAATGTACTGAGTAACGGCACTTACCAAAGAGGAACTGACTTTGATAAGCTTGTTTGGAAAGCCGATGTATTCCCTGCTGTAAACCCCACCTTCGACGGAAGTGTTTTGACCATAAAATTCGGACTGCACTCTCAAGTACCGCCGCTCACATTACCCGATGATTTATCACAAACACTATTTGAGAGCCACAGCAGTGGCATGAATGACGGTATCGCATATCACGAGTTTGTAATCAGAGATGATGTAAACTTCGAAGGTTACTTTATTGAACAAGAAGACGGCGAGTTCAGATTTGTCTTAAAGAAAAGAAAACAGCTGACTCCGGGAGATAAACCGCTTACGGGTATTACAATTTTGCTCGACCCGGGTCATGGCGGCGAGCTAAACGGCGCACTCGGACCGATGGGTGCAGAGCTTGCCGAAAAACACCTAAATATGATAAATACTTTTCTGCTTGCCGAGCGTTTAGAGAACATGGGTGCAATTGTGCACTTGACACGAGACACTGATGTTGATATAAGTCTACAAGAGCGAGTTAATATCAGCAGGCGACTAAAGCCGGATTTATTTATCTCACTTCATATCAACAGTGTCTCAGAAACCACAAACGCAGAGAATATCAGAGGCTTCTCTGTATGGCACAGAAACCACAACACTATAGACATTTCTCAAGTAATGCTGGACGTTATGTATAACATAAACACGGGAACTAATCGTCACAAAACGATAAATCAGGCAAACCTGTTCGTTTGCCGCCCGGCGTGGGTTCCGTCAGTACTGCTTGAAGCAGGGTTCATAATCAATATCGACGATTTCGTTTGGCTTATCGACCCCGAAAAACAAGAGAAGATGGCAGACGCAACAGTTACTGCAATTTTGGAATACTTTGCAGGATAAGCAACTATTGGAGGCATTATGAGCGAACTTGATTATGAACACGATGAAAAAAGACGCCTGGAAGTAGCCGAGCTTGCAAACCAAGCAAAATCCGAGTTTCTTGCTAATATGAGCCATGAAATCAGGACACCCATTAACGCCATTTTGGGAATGACCTCACTCGCGAAACGAAACTACTCTCATGAGTTCGTAATGGAATATCTTGAGAACATTGAAGTTGCCGGAAATCAACTCCTTTCAATTGTTAACGACATCTTAGACTTTTCAAAAGTTGAAGCAGGCGTAATTGAGCTTGTTCCCGAGAAATACGACATCCATTCAATGATTAACGATGTCGTTACAATGATTCATGTCCGTATCGGTAAAAAAGCACTTGACTTTATAATTGATGATGACCCTGACCTGCCGGTCGAATTTATCGGCGATGTAGTCAGAGTAAAGCAAATAATTATTAATTTGCTTTCAAATGCCGTCAAATTCACAAACGAAGGTCAGATTATTCTGTCATTAAGTGCGCAAAAAACCGATACCGACGGTATTTATAAGCTTGAGGTTTCTGTATCAGACAGCGGAATCGGTATCAAGGAAGAGGATTTTGACAAATTGTTTGAAAGCTTCTCTCAGTTTGATACTCGCAGAAACCGCGGAATCGAAGGCACAGGACTTGGGCTTGCAATTACAAAAAGTCTAATTCAGCTCATGGATGGTGAAATTACAATCACAAGCAGTTATGGCGAAGGCAGTTGTTTTTCCTTCTATATTTTGCAAAAGGTTGAAAATCCCGAGCCGATGAAAAGATGCCAAAGCAGCGAAGCTTGCAAGGCTGCAGTGTGGGAGCGTAATAAGGTTAAAGCTCAAATACTCGCAAATAAAATCAAAAAACTCGGAGTTTCCTGCGATATAATTGACGGACCGGGAGAAATCATGAATTATACGCATGTTTTCTTTGATTCATTTAAGTTTTACGATATCCAAAAAATCCCCACCGCACAAACAAAACTCATTGCTCTTGCTAAAGGTCTCACAGACAACGAAAGAGTACCTTCAAACATGATAATTATCAATACACCGCTTACATCAGCTTTGACATACAGGTTGTTGCTAAACATAGATAAACACAGCGTTGAAGCAGCCGCAGAAAACATTGAAGTTGAATTAAAACTGAAAAATGCAAGATTCTTAGTAGTCGATGATATTGACATAAACTTAATCATTTCCGAAGAAATGCTGCTATCCTATGGCGGAATGGTAGATATTTCCGATTCCGGCAAGTCATCAATTGCGCTGATGAAAGAGAATCACTATGACATTGTTTTCATGGACCACATGATGCCTGAGATGGATGGTGTTGATGTCACAAAGTACATCCGTTCATTACCCGAAGAAAAATATCAAAAGCTGCCTATAGTTGCCCTCACTGCAAACGTGGTCGGCGATGTGCGGGATTTACTGCTCGATAGCGGAATGAATGATTATTTATCAAAGCCTTTAGACTTCATAGAGCTCGAACGGGTGCTCACCGAATATCTGCCGCGCGAAAAATGGAGCTACGAAAGCAGATTCTATCAAGAAGAAGTATCACTCGAGAATAAGGGCACAAAAGTATTAATCGCAGACGATTCCCGATTGAATCAGGAAATGCTCTCCCGAATTCTGCGTGATGATTATACAATAATCTTAGCATCCTCCGGGCAGGAAGCTCTTGAGAAAATTTCAATTGACCCGCCGGACTTGATCATACTGGATATAATTATGCCCGAAATGGACGGTTATGAAGTTCTGAGAAGACTTAAAGATAATGACCTTTTCTCTGCAATACCGGTTATTGTTATAACAGGAATGGCAAGAGCAGAGGATGAGGTAAAGGGTCTGCTGCTCGGAGCGGTTGATTATATAACAAAACCGTTCCACGAGGTCGTTGTTAAAGTCAGAGTCGATACGCACATTAAAATCGCTGCTCAGATGAGAATGATTGAACAGATGGGTTCTGTCGATACTATTACAAATTTATTCAACAGACGTCAGTTTGTCGATTTGCTGATTGTCGAATGGGGTCATGCGCTGGTTAAGAAGTCAAATATCTGTATATTAATGATAGATGTTGATAGCTTCAAATCGTTTAATAACGCAAGCGGTGAGAAAAGAGGCGAGGCAGCTCTAAGAACAATTGCAGGAGCAATCAAATCCACACTTAATCAACCTGACTTTACAGTCGCTCGTTGGGATGGCGACAAATTCTCTGTTCTGCTTCCGAACACCGACTTTTTAGGCGCTGTCATGATTGCCGAGGCTATCAGAAAAACAGTTGAATCAACAACGGTATTTGGAGATAATAACATCTCTCAGCATTTAACTATCAGTATTGGTGCTGCATGTGTGACCCCATCAGAGACAAATAAGATAGAAGATATTATCAGAATAGCAGACAATGAGCTGATAAACGCTAAAAAAACAGGTAGAAACAGGGTGAGTTATACACTGCCTAAGTAAGAACGCACAATTCATCACAAAAAAACTACATTATATGAGAAATCTATTGCATATTTGTATACTTGGTGCTATAGTCGAGTATACCAACTAGTCGTTTTCGTTAGCGGCTATTTTATTCAGAAAAGAGGGTGTCTGCACATGAAAAACCTGAGTCTATCCAAATTACTCCTTATCGGCTTTTCAATCATTTTGTTGTTCGCTCTGGCGATGTCGGTTCTTTCATTGATAATCATCACGAACTTATCAAATGAATCAATGAATAATCACACGACAATAACAAAACCGTTTGAGCACATGGTGCGATTCTCCATCGCTTATGGTAACGTCCGCTCAGGCATGCGCGATATCGGACGCTCAACAGAAGCCGAAGACAACACAAGGCACAGAAACACCATAGAAAACAACCTCAACGACTCTATCAGCAATCTTGAGGAATACTATAACACCGTCAGAAGCAGCAATACAACACAAGAAAAGTATGATGCAGTTGTCGATGTTTATGAAGCTATGGTTGATTATGCTCGTGTTGTCCGCACAAGACTTATTCCTGCAGGTATGGAAAATGACTCGGAGACAGTCTTTACTGTCATCACCAGCGAGCTCGCGCCTTACGGAACAAGAATTCGCGAGCAAATTGACTTCCTGTCAACATACAGCTCCGAGCAGGGCTACGCCAGTGCCGAAAACGCACGCAGCGGTCTATTCAGAAACGTGCTTTATTCAATCATCGGAATAGGCGTTCTTCTGACAGTAAGTATCGCGATTTACATTCCGATTAACAATCAAACACGAAAACTTCGCGCAGTCACTAAAGCAGCCGAAAGAATTGCTATCGGTGATATTGATATGGATGACCTTGATTCCGGCACAAGCAAAACTAACAACGAAGTTGTAATGCTTGAACGTGCTTTCACAAAAATGATAGAAAGCTTCAGACAACAAGCCTATATCCTTGCCCGTGTCGCTGAAGGTGACTATACCTCCAGAGTAAACATCCGCTCCGATAAAGACGTTATTAACACCGCGATTGACCTCATGCTGCAAGAAACACTTAATGTTCTTAACCAAGTCGCATCAGCAGGCATTCAGGTCTCAGACGGCTCTAAGCAAATCGCACACGGCGCTCAATTGCTTGCTTCCGGTTCAACGCAGCAGGCAGCAACAGTTGAGGAGCTTTCCACATCAATGGCAGTCATTGCCGAGAAAACAAAAGACAATGCAGATATGGCAAACAGAGCCGCATCACTTGCAGGTTCAATCAAAACCAATGCGGAAAAAGGCAGCCAGCAGATGTCTGAAATGATGGGCGCTGTCAAGGACATCAACCAAGCCGGACAAAGTATCAGCAAGGTTATCAAAGTCATTGATGATATCGCATTCCAAACAAATATCCTCGCTCTCAACGCCGCAGTTGAAGCAGCACGCGCAGGTCAGCACGGTAAAGGCTTTGCAGTCGTCGCTGAGGAAGTACGCAACCTCGCTGCAAAGAGTGCCGAAGCAGCAAAAGACACAGGCGGACTCATTTCAAACTCAATCGAAAAAGCAGAGCTCGGCTCACGTATCGCCAATGATACCGCAGCAAGCTTGGAAGAAATCGTTTCCGGCATCAACGAGAGCACACAAATTGTCAACGATATTGCACTTTCATCAGATGAACAATATCAAAGCATTAAGCAAATAAACCAAGGCGTCGAGCAGGTAGCTCAAGTTGTCCAGCAAAACAGCGCAACCGCAGAAGAAAGTGCTGCAGCATCGGAAGAAATGAGCGGACAATCTGCAATTCTCGAAAAACTGATTACTCAGTTCCAACTCGGAGACGGCGGAAGAAGACCCGGACTCCCACCGAGAAGCTAGTAAAAACACTTAATTAAAGATGATTGGAGCACACAATAATGATTAACAGAGAACGTTTATATGCAATAAAAGAACTGAATGTACGCGGAACACTCGATAAAATGTCAGACAGACAGCTCGGAATGTATATGGATTCAGTCAATTCATTTATTGACAGATTTCCTGCACAAGCACAAAAGCTTCAAGACGCAATAGATGACGAAGCACCGTCAAATGTTCTTTCCGGTATGTTTGTACCAATTTGCGATACACTCACAAGACTTCATGCAACAGGTCTCGTAAAAGAGTACCGCCCCAAGTTTGACGTGCTTACAAGTGTCGCAACTCCCGACCATGACGCCCTTGAAGCATTGATTGAAAACTTCATTCAATCAGTATCAACACTATCAATTGATATTCAAATGGCAATTGCCGCTCCTGCAGCACCTGCACGTCCGCAGCACGCACCGGCGCAAGCAGCCGGCGCTCCATCGACACCGTCCGGAGCAAAACAAATCTACAGCAGAGACTCAAGAAAAATCCTCGCCGTAGATAATGCCGTTATGTACTTAAACACACTCAAGAAGCTTCTTGAAAGCTCTCCTTATGAGCTTCATACAACAACCTCATGCGCCGAAGCTCTCGAATACGTTAGCAAAAACAACCCGTCACTACTGCTCCTCGACATCGAAATGCCCGAAATGGACGGCTACGAGCTTGCAAGACGCATGAAGCAAGCAGGCTGCAAAGCCCCAATCATCTTCATAACCGCAAACTCCGCCAGACAATACGTCGACAGAGCAATAGAAGTAGGCGCCGAAGGCCTCCTAATGAAACCCCTCCGCAGCAACCAACTCCTCGACAAAATCAGAGAATTCATTTAAGCCAAAAACCATTAACTCTCGTCATTGCGAGCGCACGAAGCAATCCAGTCTTTTTTAAGAGGCTAGCAAAATGAAACTGCTACGCCTCTTTTTCTTGTGTTATTATGGGCTGTTTTCAGCGAGCCAATTTTGCACATCAACAACCAACGTCTCGGCATCCTTGATGAACTCTTCATTGACTTCAAGGATACTTGCAACATCGCCTTCTTTTGCCATTCTTTCCATCTTCTTTGCTCTCACGGAAAGGCTTTTTGCACCAATTGTCGCACTTATGCCTTTCATTGTGTGAATATCAATCGCGTATTCATCTATATTCTCCTCTGACAAGCCCTTGAGCTTATCAATCTCGACTTGAGTATTCTCGGCAAATGAATGCAATATTCCAATATACATATCCATATCATCTTCATATAAGGACAGCCCCAGTGATGCGTTCACTCCCGGTATGTCGACTGTTATCTCTGCTTCTGCATCGCTCGATTCTTCAGTCACTTCCGGCTCCGGTTGCTCTTCCATATCCTTCATTATCCATTGCCGTACAACAGTGTCCAGTTTTACAACACTGATTGGTTTTGAGACAAAAGCCTGAAAGCCTTCCTCCAGAAACAATCTCTCATTCCCTGCAACAGCATTAGCAGTCAGTGCAATGATAGGTATATTTTCTGTATAATCATTGCCGATTTTGCGTATCCATTTAGCCGTCTCAATTCCATCCATTCCCGGCATCATGTGGTCCATAAATATTGCATGATATACAGGCTCTTCGCTTCTCATACGGTCAATTGCGTCGTGTCCATTTAAAACACAGTCGACTTTCATCTTATACTTACCAAGCAATCCTTTTGCAACATCAAGGTTTGTCGGAGCATCATCAACTACAAGAACTGTAGCCCAGCTTAGATCAGGACGCTTAATCTGCCTGTCCACTCTGTTCTTACTGTCCTCGTAGCGGAATTTGCGTAATGCTTCAAGAGTTTTTTCGTCCAAGGTTTCTTCACTGACAAAACCTTGTTTTATACTAAACTCAAACGTCGAGCCTACCCCATACTCACTTGTAACTGAGATTTCGCCGTCCATCAGCTCAACAAAACCTTTGGCAATTGCAAGCCCGAGCCCGGTTCCTTCTATCATGCGGTTTGCTCTTGTGTCAACTTGGTTATAGTTCGAAAATAACTTAGCCAAATCTTCTTCACGCATGCCGATTCCCGTGTCAATAACAGAAAAATGCAGTCGTACTTCCTTTTCGTTCTCTCTGTCACATCTTACTTTTAATGTAACCGAGCCTTTTCTTGTGTATTTAAAAGCATTGCTCAACAGATTTACAATTATTTGCTTCACTCGCAAATCGTCACCATTTAACATAGTAAACATTTCACCGTCTATGTCGAGGTCAAATGTTATCGGTTTATCTCCGATTCGCATAATGCTCAAAACAATTACATCATTTAATAAGCTTGCAAGCTCATAAGGCGTCGGCAACAAAGAGAACTTGCCGGATTCAATTTTTGATATATCTAAAACGTCATTAATCAGACCGACAAGAGTATTTCCTGCGGTGTTGATTTTTTGTAAATACTCTCTGCCGCTGTCGGCAACGCTCTCATCTTCTAAAAGCAGCTCGGTTAGCCCTACAATAACATTCATCGGCGTTCTTATTTCATGACTCATGTTTGCAAGGAAATCACTCTTTGCCTGACTTGCTTCCTGGGCTTCATTTCTCGCTCTTTTTCTCTCAGCGCCCGAAATAGCAAGCGCCATCAAGTCAGATAACGATGATACAAAGCTTTGTTCCTCTATTGTCCATAAGCGGCTTCTGAAATATACATCGCTTTTATCCTGATCCGCGGCTACAAGACCGACAAACACACCATCAATACGTACAGGAGCTTCGAGCATTGCACACAGTTCGGGATTGTATCCTGCATCTATCTGTGCTGATTCGCGAACATTACTTGTAACAATAAGCCTTTCCGATTTCAGCAGAGCTTTGTAATCCTCACGGTCAAGCAGATTGAAGTCGTCTTCAACAGTAAAATCACCTTCCGCTCTTTCGTAAGCGGATATGTTTATAAGCGCGTCTTCGTTTTCAGTTACTCGCCATATACTAATACGGCTTACATCAAGAACCCTGCAACCCTCTTTCGCAATGAAATCCGCAGCTGCTTTCAGGTCTCCTGCTGAGATGGTCGGAGACTTTGTTATCTCGGCAAGCGCACTGCTGAGTAATTTTGCACGCTCCATGATGTGCTTCATTTTTTGTTCTTTTTCTTTTCGCTCAGTGATATCACTTGCAATGCCAACGACACCTGCTGTTTCATTGCCAAGCATCAGCGGAAGAACAGTTGTCTCATAAAGCGGCATTGTACCGTCAGCACGAGGCAGATATTCCTCAACAGTGATAGCACGTCTTTCACGCATGATTTTCCGCTCTTTTTCTACGTGTTCTGCTGCAACATCAGGCGGTAAGCCGAGACCGTCAATGTCATCTTTCCCGATTACCTCCACTCTTCGTTTGTTAAAGTGGTCAAGCAGCGCTCTGTTACAATGTGTATAACGTAGCTTCTCATCTTTAGTGAAGATCATATCAGGTATCGAGTCGAGAAGAATTTTGAGAGTGCTTGTTTGAAGCGCGTACTCTCTTGTGCGTTTTTCTACCAGAACCTGCCTGTTTATAACATTCGCCATCATAAGGCTGACAGACCTCAGTATTGCAATCTCATCTTCTGAGAAATTACGTTCGTTCGTACAGTCATCAAGACTGAATACGCCCCATAACCGTTGGTCGATAAATAATGGAATAAGGAAAACAGATTTAATACCAAGCGATGAAAAATACTTTTGCTCCTCCTGAGACAACCCGGAAACAGGGCCGCCAATGCATTCATTATTCCTAAGCCGGCTTTCCCATTGCGGCACTTTCGAAAAAGTTGCGCTATCTCCGATTCGTCCGTTCGCTTCATTTGCCCATTCATATAAACGAAACAGAGAAAAGTCATCACCTGTTTTACTGCTCCGCCAAAGATGTACACCATCAACCTCCATGGCTCTGCCTATAAGCTCCAAGCTTGCAATAACAGGTGTCTTGATGTCATCATCTTCTTTTGTTGTAAGCAAAATTGTCGCAGCCTCGTTAACGGCTTCAAGTAGTGTATCGCGGTGCTCAATAGTCTCCATCATTTTCATTTGCTCACGCAAATCTCGCGTATACCCGATGACAACATGGTCATTTCTATATTTTGCACGCACGAGTGTCACTTCAGCCGGAATGGGCGCACCTGTATCGGGCACTTGATGCATCCACTCAAAGATACAGTACCCCTCGTCAAACGCCTGATTAACAAGCCTGACGGCTTTAACTTCAGACCTTTCCCCGTCCGGCTGATATTCAGGTGAACACTCCTGCAAAAACCTCGCTGTGTATTCCGATTTATCTTTGAATCCATACAGCTTAACCCCCGCTTCGTTGCAGTCAATGGTATTGAGATTTCTATCCCAAATCTGCGTACAAAGCGGCGACGTATCGAGCATCAACGACAGACGCTCGTTCATAGCAACGATTGACCTCTCACGCGACAACGCAATATGAAGGTCAATCCTTTTTATAAGCATTTCCTTGGAAAATGGCTTCAATATATAGTCAATAGCGCCCATGCTAAGAGCCTCAACCTCGCTGCTTGAATCCATATTGCCCGTCAGGAAAATAACAGGTATTTGTGCTGTTTTTTCGTCACTTTTAAGCTTTTTGAGAACCTCATATCCACTCATCTCAGGCATCTCAATATCAAGCAATATAAGTGCAGGCGAAACCTTCTCAAGAAGTAAAAACAGCTTCTCCCCCGACGGCGCAGTAAACAATGAATAATTCTCAGACAAATTATTCATCGCAACAGTAAGATTAGTCACATCATCATCAACCATGACAATAGTCTCACGACCACGCTCCAAAGCAAAACCCCTCCATAATGATATTAACGCACACAAAATGACACTTTCACGCACAAACTATACCACAAAAAACGGCATTATTCAACTAGTACCCCAACAAGAATAGGTCAACCAAAAAAAAGAAACCGGCACCAAAAAAACCAAACCTCAAAAAGTTCGGTTTTTTACAACTGGCACCCCCGGCGCGATTCGAACGCACTACCTTTCGCTTAGGAGGCGAACGCTCTATCCTAGTGAGCTACGGGGGCATATATCAACCCCGCAGTGATTGCACTGCAGGGTTGTTGTACACTTGCTTCAAAAGCAATCAGAACATATAGTCAAACATCGTGCCTGTGCCTAAGAAGTTTAGCTGGTTGGCATTGCCAAAACCAAGGTACGAAAACTGGTTAACAGAATTGTTAAACATTGAGCTGCTGACGAATTGCGAGGTATTATTTGCTACATTGTCTGCAACTCTGCCAAGGCTTGCTGTGAAACCAAAGTTTCTGCCGCTGCCTTCGTTGAAGAACTGCTCAACCCTGCCGTTATCCATCGCCTGATTAAATCTCGCAGAGTCAATCGTCATTCTGCCGCTGCTGTCAAAGCCGATGCCGATATCTTGCAGTGACCTCGAAAACGCGCCGGTAACATTCATCAAACGTGATGCCAGGCCTTGAGCTCTCGGGTCGTTGACATTTTCTGCCGCTGCGCTGAAAAGATTGTTATAGCTTCTGACAAGGCTTTCAACTACGCCTCTGACAATACTCATATCTCTGCCACGTGATACCGTGACCTCGGGCGATGCGGCTCTTAAAGTTGCTGAAACACCATTTCCGAGATTTACGTTATTCGACTGCGACACTTGGGTCGGACCGCCGTTCACTCTGAACATTGCGTCTTGTCTCTCGCGTGAAACATCGTTTGCACCTAGCTGTGACACTGCGTTTCCTGTAACGTTCGAAATCGTAAATGCGTTTTTCTCTGCTGTGCCGACGTTTGTCGACTCAACTCTGAGCATACTGGTGTTCGTTTGTGAATCAACCTCAACAGTCGCCCTTAGTCCAATCCCTGCGTTGTTTATCGCAGAAGCCATTTTGTTCTGTACGTCTCTGTTAGAATCACCTGCAGCAACACTGATTGACAGCTGCGTCGTTCTGCCGCCTGTCTCAATCGCGAAGCGGTTGACACCGCGGTCGCCGCTGTAAAGCGCATTTGCAGAAAGCCGCGAACTTTCGTTGAGCTGCCCCATTGCGATTTGGTCAATCTCGACACTCATGTCATTGATGTTGTTAGTATTACCGCCGGAAAAGCTGACTGTCATGGCGTCATTATTTGACGAAACCATCGTTCTTTGTGAAAATGCTGAACCTGACAACTCGCGTAATGCGTTTGAGATGCCGGTTGAAGCCGATTTAATATCGCTTATATATGACATTGTGCTCATGCTGAGAGAGCCTTGCCCCTGTGCGTTGTTCGTGGGGAAAAACTCACGGCTGAGCCTGTTATTATGCATGGCAACCTTGCCTTGAAATAATGTTGTATACAGGCTGTTAATGCCTGCGTTATTGAGTCCTCCAGATACTCTCATAACATCCAACCTCCTTGTCTTCCGCCAATCGGACACCTTTCCACGTTGATTATACCCCAGACCCCTATATTTGTCAAGGAAAAATCACAATTTTCTTCATTTTTATTCAGTATTATGTTACTGTTCAGACGCCGCCATTTCTTTCAGCCCACGCTGCGCGTCCGCGAACCCCACCCACCGGCTCGGAGTGACTCCTCGCCTGAAAGTACGATTTTAACAAGAAAAACGCAAAGACAGC
>Ga0123356_10001265_pt1 | contig 27932 bp, 23 predicted proteins | sample TergutEmb28metaG_2_FD_92546 | JGI IMG/M metagenome (GOLD analysis project Ga0123356, IMG submission 92546) | Embiratermes neotenicus P3 segment gut microbial communities from Petit-Saut dam, French Guiana - Emb289 P3 | ecosystem: Host-associated > Arthropoda: Insects > Digestive system > Gut ...
ATATGATAAATCGTTACCTGTGATTACTACCGTTTTCATCCTTTATCCTTTATCTTCTTCAGAAACCTTTAGTTTCTCTGCCCTATCTGCCATGACAAGTGCATCTACCACCTCATCGAGTGCACCGTTTAATATCTGTTCAAGCTTATAAAGAGTCAGACCTATACGGTGGTCTGTCATACGACCTTGTGGGTAGTTATATGTTCGTATACGCTCTGAGCGGTCACCTGTTCCGACTTGACCTTTTCGTTCAGCCGCCTGTTCAGCCGCCTGACGACGGCACTCCTCCTCATAGAGTCGTGATGTCAGAATCTTCATCGCTCTGTCGCGGTTCTTATGCTGGCTTCGTTCGTCCTGGCACTCGACTACAGTACCTGTCGGTACATGCGTAATGCGGATCGCGGACTCTGTTTTGTTCACATGCTGTCCGCCGGCTCCGCTTGAACGGAAAGTGTCAATACTTAAGTCAGCCGGATTTATCTCAAAATCGACTTCTTCCGCCTACGGCAGTACTGCAACAGTAACTGTACTCGTGTGTATACGCCCGGAAGCTTCGGTTTCCGGAACACGCTGTACACGATGAACACCGCTTTCAAATTTAAAACGTGAGTATGCACCATCGCCCTCTATGATAAAGCTGACTTCCTTGATTCCGCCAAGTTCTGTTTCATTTAAATTAGCAATCTCCGCTTTCCACTTTTTAGATTCTGCATACATCGTGTACATACGATACAAGTTGTATGCGAACAATGCAGCTTCTTCGCCGCCTGCTCCGCCGCGTATCTCTATAATAACATTCTTATCATCATTTGGATCGCGTGGTAAAAGCAATATTTTCAGTTCTTCGTTTATCTTATCCAGTTCTGTCTGTGCAGTTTCATACTCCTCTTGCGCCATCTCTTTAAAGTCCGGATCGCTCATTAGCTCACGAGCACCTTCCATGTCACGCTTTGCCTTTTCGTAACGCCTGTACGCATCAACAACGGGCTGTATTTCTTTTTGCTCACGCGCAATCTTCGCGTACAACACAGGGTCTGAATAGACCTCCTGTTCCTGCATCCGCGCTTCCAGAGTTTTATATTTTTCGTCAATCGCTATCAGCTTTTCTCGCATATTGTGTTATCCTTTAAGATATCGTATAATTGGCTATGGAATACTATCATATTACAAAGAGAATGTAAATATTCTTTGAGGCTTAAGCCATCAAAAATACGCGCCCGTAGCTCAGTTGGATAGAGTGACAGACTCCGACTCTGTAGGTCGTGCGTTCGAATCGCATCGGGCGTGCCAGTTGCGCCATAGACGAACTATTCAGGTTCGTCTATGGACAATGATACGAGATGATACTAACTACATATATACAAATTTGTGACCAACCGGCCAATTAAAGCAGCTCAAGTAACGGCAAGCTGCCGTTTATCGGCAATTTACCCAAACAGCCAACGCAGGGCATTTAATCAATCGCCCTGCACTTTGCTTTTGAGTAAAGTAACAAACTCTTTCTCGTTTATGGGAGATATACGTACTGATTCCATATATCCATGTGGTGTTTTGTACTTGATTTCCAGTTTGGCAAAAGATGAGGAAGATCGTGCTTGTGTACTCTTTACTGAGCTTGATACCTCCACAATACTGCTAAACGGTATTTCCAACTCATACCACCCTGTTTTGATAAACAGATGGTCATCCGCTATTGAATAAAGTGTATCACTTATAGCAAGAATGAAGTAGAGAAAAAACACTCCTGCGAAAACAACAGCAAGGATGGCAAAAAGCCAGGTAGACCATACAGAACCAAAAAAGATGACAAAAGTTATCAACACTATGGTCATAACTATTTGTAATGATAAAAGGATATAGAATGTGATACCGATCTTTGTCTTAAAAACCATACTGAGAATTATATCATCAATCGAAAGCATTGTCATTACACATTTCCTTTCCACTTTAAGCCGGTACTTCGATATTGCACCGCTTTAGCAATAGTAATGTTTATAGTATTGTGGTATAATTTGCATTGCGTTTTAATGAGCAAATTTTCGAAAAATATGGAGATAGAATAGAGGAAAGCAGGCATGCCGACACCACATAAAATAATCCAAGAGGCAGAAGATGATTTTGTAGAGCAGTCCCGAAAATTCAATCTTGTTCCACTGGATCAGATTGCCGGATATGATGTTCGACCGGGATTTTATGAAGTTAACGGAGCAACTGCTATCCCCTGTGGTGTTAACTTCACAGTACATTCCATGCAGGCAACGTCTTGCCAGCTGCTTCTCTTCAAGTGGAAAGAAAAAGAGCCTTTCGCTGTGTTACCATTTCCTGAACACTACAAGATCGGTAATGTTTACTCCATGATCGTTTTTGGTTTAAATGTTTTCGAAATGGAGTATGCTTATCGGCTTGACGGTCCTTATGACACTGATAAAGGATTACTCTTCGATAAAAGCAATCTACTGTTAGATCCGTACGCCCGGGCTGTTTGCGGACAAAGCCGGTGGGGGGAGCGAAAAGACGGTGCTTATAAAGCGCGGGTGGTTGTGGATGATTTTGATTGGGGTGATTACAGGCATCTGTTGATACCTATGTCAGATCTCGTGATTTACGAAATGCATGTCCGCGGGTTTACCAGACATGATTCTTCCGGCGTGGAATTTCCCGGAACATTCCTCGGAATAGTAGAAAAAATACCTTACTTTAAAGAGCTTGGCATAAATGCTGTGGAGTTAATGCCTATTTTTGAGTTTGACGAAATGCTGGACCCGCGAGAATATAATGGCAATATACTTATGGACTACTGGGGCTATAATACAGTTGGTTTTTTTGCTCCCAACACCGGATATACAGCAATTACTGAGCGCAATCTGGAAGGTAACGAACTAAAAGTATTGATAAAGACTCTCCATGAAAACGGCATCGAAGTCATTCTTGATGTGGTCTTTAATCACACAGCCGAGGGAAACGAAGACGGAAGCATAATCTCCTATAAAGGTTTTGACAATAACGTCTATTACATGCTAAAGCCGGACGGCAGCTATTTTAATTTCAGCGGTTGCGGTAACACAATGAACTGCAACCATCCGGTAGTGCAACAAATGATTCTGGAGTGTCTGCGCTATTGGGTTATCGAATATCGTGTAGACGGTTTCCGGTTCGATTTGGCTTCTATTCTTGGGCGTAATGAAGACGGTTCGCCTATGAACAAGCCGCCACTTTTACAGAGCCTGGCTTTCGATCCTATTCTTGGTAATGTGAAACTGATCGCAGAAGCATGGGATGCGGGTGGTTTATACCAAGTTGGCTCTTTCCCGGCTTGGAACCGCTGGGCTGAATGGAACGGCCGTTATCGTGACGACATGCGTTGCTTCCTAAAGGGAGACTACGGTATGGCAAAAACAGCTGCGGAAAGAATCGCCGGTTCTCATGATATGTATGACTTACTTGCACGTGGAGAGGATGCCTCTGTAAACTTTATCACTTGCCACGATGGTTATACGCTGTATGACTTATATACTTACCAAATCAAACACAATGAGGCAAACGGCTGGAACTGCACCGACGGCTCTGATGACAACAATGGATGGAACTGCGGAGTAGAAGGCGAAACAGATGACCCGGCTATTAATGCTCTGCGACAAAAGCTTATCAGAAACGCCTGTGCTGTACTGATGTGCAGCCGCGGAACACCTATGATAAACATGGGTGATGAATTTTGTAATACGCAATTCGGTAATAACAACCCTTATTGTCAGGATAACGAAATTTCATGGTTGGATTGGAGTTTATTTGAAAAACATCATGATGTTTTTGAATTTTTTAAGTATATGATTTCATTCCGAAAAAAACACGAAGTCCTGCGCCGGAAGACCAACCCCTGTTCCTGTGGCTTTCCTGATATAAGTTTTCATGGAACAGAACCATGGAATCCGGAGTTTAATCCGGATAGCAGGATAATCGGCGTTATGTTTGCCGGTCGCGATGCGAAAAATATAGATGATATAGTTATGGTATTTATCAATGCACATTGGGAAGATCACAGAATCAAGCTGCCGCTCTTACCGGAGCATCTAAGATGGATTATAAAAGTGGATACCGGTTTAGGTATTGACTGTATATTGCATGAAGAAGACTCCCATTCCTATTTAGAGTTCGATATGCTGATTAAGGCGCGGTCGGTGGCGGTGCTTGCGGGAGAGTAAGGCACGTAACAGAACCGGCACGATGCGGAGGAGTAATGGAGTATTTATACGAAACGCACATGCATACCTCTGAGGTTAGCAGATGTGCGGTTAGCTCTGCGGCGCAACAAGTTGCCGCTTATAAGCGAAGAGGATATACCGGGATAATCGTCACCGACCATTTTCTCAATGGTAATACGACTTGCCCCGGACAACTTCCGTGGGAAAAGAAAATGAAGCACTTTGTCCGTGGTTATGATGCGGCAAGAAATGCGGGCGACAAACACGGTCTGGATGTTTTTTTTGGATGGGAATTTACAATTAGGGGGGCAGATTTTTTGACCTATGGTTTAGATCTGGATTTTTTGATTACTAACCATGATATAACCTGGCTGGACATAGATGAATACAGCGAACTTGTTAGAGAAAACGGCGGATATCTGGCACAGGCTCACCCGTTTCGAAATGAGTATTATATCGAGCATAACTATCCGGTTCTGCCACACTTGATTGATGGTGTAGAAGTATATAACGCAATAGACAGAAAAATGGCAAACGAAAGAGCTCTTGCATTTGCTGAACTAAATGACCTGCCTATACAGGCAGGTACCGATTCACATAGTACCGGAAATTCCATTTATAGCGGAATTATACTCCGGGAAAAAGCAGAAACTATCCATGACATCATAAAAGCTATTAAGATAAAAGATTTGAAACTGATCTAGCTTTTATCAGCATATTTCTAACCTATCAGAAACAGTCACGTTTTTCGCTGCGCAGAACTTCTAATCCATGTTCAAGTGCCGGAAGAACAGCAGCAAGATTCTCCCGTGCTGCTTTTGGACTGCCCGGCAGATTGACAATAAGTGATTCTCCACGTAGTCCCGCCTGCTGACGAGCGAGGATTGCGCGGTTTGTTACTTTTAAGCTCTCTGCTCTCATAGCCTCCGGTATCCCGGGGGTCATTTTTGTACATACAGCCATCGTTGCTTCCGGAGTGACATCACGATGAGAAAACCCGGTGCCTCCTGTTGTCAGAATAAGAGCTATATCAAGCTCGTCAGCGCATTTGATAAGCTCGTGTTCGATGATATCTTGTTCATCCGGAACTGTAGATGTATACTCGACTATATACCCTGCTTCAACCATCATATTCTGTACGACAGGACCGCCGAGGTCTTCACGCTTGCCCTCGGAGCATTTATCGCTGACTGTTATGATTGCAACTGTATACATACGGTTTGATTCCTTTCACGAATATGTTATCATACACATTGTATCATAAAGGCATTTGCATAAACAAGACAGCTCATACCAGACAAGAGGTACTACATAATGCGGCAAGAAAATCCAAAATTAAAATGCCGTCGGGTGAAGGTAATTGTAATTATAAGCCTTGTACTGATTATTACTGTAGCTATTGGCATATTCCTATGGGTAACCCATCTCCGCAATCTACGCACAAATATGGAGGAAAGCCTTACACGCGCGGCTGTGAACATTGAGAAAGGTATTTATACAACAGCGCTAACAGATGCGTATGATGCGTTGTCTTTGGCAGAGCGTTTACGTGACAGTGACGCAGCTTATGAGATCAACACCTATATATGGCTGATAAAAGCAATTATACTGGGCGACGAGCTATTCGATATGGGTGACTATCATGCGGCTCTTGATGTCTTCCTTCTCGCCGGTGTCTATGCCTCAAACATTAATCATCACAAAGAAGGGTCGGGCAATGAGAACTTTCTTAGCACAGACATTCTTGATGAAAAAATCACAACAACAGAGATGTTCATTGCTTATTATATGCTTATAGAAAAAGCAGAGGGCTTTTCCGAAGCCTCTGATTTTGAAACTGCACTGGCCACATATAAGGAAGCTTTACTGGTTGCAGCCGCTCTGTCTTACTCTGATGGTATTGATTTGGCTATGACCGGCATGGATGAAATGCAAGAGCGTATCATAGAAGTTAAACGCACAGAAGCAATGAATCTTTTTGTTCAGGGTGACAGGCTGTATACAAACGGGCAATATGCCCGGGCACTAAAATTCTTTTACAATGCTCTGGAAATATATCGGGAGTTGGGCGATCAGCAGAATATCGTCATGACTAGTGCCAGAATAGATTATGCAGAGCGTATGCTAACGGAAAATGAAACGCAAGAACCGCCTTCGACAAGTGCTCAGGACGATCCTCAAGAAAGTACCGAGAGCCCAAGTGAAAACGACGGCAATTATGAGCATAATTATGAGCATAATATAAGAATCAACTTTGATATGTTTTCTTTGATCGATAACCAAAATCAAAGACCGGCTAATCAAATCAGAATGGGTACGGCTGATGGTATGAATGAGGGGTGGTACAATGGTTGCGGCTGGATCGTAGCTTATAATACTCTGATTCTCTTAGGTTCTCCGCAGCACCCTGCTGATATAGTAAGGTTTTTTGAATCGATTGGCGGGACTGTGTTTGGTGGTGTTTTTGGAACTTATCCAAATACGATTGTAGCATATTTAGAAAGCTTAGGATATAACGTAAACCATACTCTTTTCCCACAGCTTTCCATGAACATTGACGAGGCAATCAAAGCCTCGCGTGTCGGTATAATTGCATATGTGCACAAAAGCGCCGCGCATTATGCAACAATCGAATACAGAGAGGATATAAACAAATTTATTGTCTATAATGACAGTTTTGCACGGACAAGATCGGTAGATCTGGGGTTTCATAACGATCCCGGCACAGGGGCGGCAATTGATTCCGTAGTTGCCTTAATTAACTACACTCCTGATATTCTGTTCTCGTTTTCACTAATAACCGTGCAGTAGTCGAAAAAACGAAATTCAAAGAAATGGCAGAAATAACTTCTATTGATATGCTAAATGGTGTATAATCAAACGAAGAGAGCGTCACGACCAAGCTTGCTTGGGCATGACCGAGCGAGTGAAGATTAATACGAAGTAATAATGGATGCTGCGTAGATAACCGAAAAGGGGAAGATACTCGTGTCATCGCGCTCAAAAATAATCACAGTTATCATTATAGTAGCTCTGACAGTATATGCGGGCATAAGTCTGTATAATTTCTGGGTACAACACGTTGAGGTCGTGGAATCTCTGCATGAAGCTAGAAGGGAAGCCGCTGAACTGCAGCAGAAGATAGCCGACCTCGAATATATGTTAGAAAATATTGATGATCCCGATGTTATGCGGCGCATTGCAGAAGAAATATTGGGTCTTGTATCGCCCGATGAACTTGTGCTGTCTGACGGCTCAAGTGTTATAGTGATTGATTAATATGGATGATATCAATAAAAAAAGTAAAGAAGAACTTATGCGTGATATTAAGCCAACCGGCGCATATCTCGACAATTTAGCGGGTTTTGCAGATCTTCTGGGCACAATTAGGCAGGCAGAAAACGCAGCAAAAGAATTGATTGATGAAACCTCTGCATTCCCAAAGCAACTAAACACTGTGCATCAATCTGATAAAGAGCAGGCTAAAACTGAAGAAAGTATAAACGCACCTCAAACACCTGATATACAGACTGAGGAGACACCGGAAAAAGAAAAAACTCTGGAAGAGCTTCTCGAAACACTGGACGCCCTTGTTGGACTCGAGAATATTAAACAAAGTGTAAAAAGCCTTATCAACTACGTTAATATACGCAAACTACGTGAGGAAAACGAATTGCCAAACCCTCCGTTGTCATTACACATGGTTTTCACGGGAAACCCGGGTACAGGTAAAACCACAGTCGCACGGATTCTCTCAGAACTATACAGAGCCATAGGTGTATTATCTAAAGGGCAACTTGTCGAGGTGGATCGCAGCGGGCTGGTCGCCGGTTTCGTCGGACAAACAGCGATAAAAACATCAGAAGCAGTCACAAACGCGCTCGGAGGCATTCTTTTCATTGACGAGGCTTATGCACTCGCTCCGGATTCCGGTGCCGGAAATGATTTCGGACGCGAAGCAATAGAAACGCTCTTAAAACTGATGGAAGATCACCGCGACAACCTTATTGTCATTGTTGCAGGTTATAGCGACCCAATGGAGCGGTTTATTACTTCAAATCCCGGTCTTGAATCGCGCTTCAACAGATATTTTATGTTCGAGGACTACAATAACGAGGAACTCTACGATATTTTCGATACCATGTGCATCAGAAGTGAGTATTTGCTCACTGATGATGCAAAAGAGTATGCGCGTGAGCATTTCCGCATGATTTATGATATGCGTGAGGAGAACTTTGGGAACGCACGTCATGTTCGTAATTTCTTTGAAAACATTGTCACAGTTCATTCTGACAGAGTTTCGACCCTCGATGGACACACAAGGGACGACTTAACAATGGTTATACTTGAGGACTTAGAAAAAGCCGCAGAAATGTAGTCTTGTCTATCGCTGATTAGCATTTACATCATACCGGAAGTACATATTATCAAATCATTCCGGCGAAGGAGGCCATTATGGCACAAGGTAAGGACATAAAAATCATTTGCGGAAATTCAAACAGACCTTTCGCCGAGAACGTGTGCAGGAACATCGGTTTACGTCTCGGCAGCGCACTTGTATCAACATTTTCCGATGGAGAGATTTTAGTCTCTCTTAACGAAACGGTCCGCGGTTCGGATGTGTTTATCATCCAGTCTACGTGCACCCCCATTAACGATAATCTTATGGAAATGCTTATTATGGTGGATGCATGTAAACGCGCTTCGGCAAGCAGGGTTACGTGTGTAATGCCTTATTTCGGCTATGCACGGCAGGATAGAAAAGCCAAGTCGCGCGACCCGATATCTGCAAAACTTGTAGCAAACCTCATAGAATCAGCCGGTACTGACAGAGTTCTGACGATGGACTTACATGCCGGACAAATACAGGGATTTTTTGATATTCCCGTCGATAATCTAATAGGCGCTCCATTGTTTGTAGATTACTACTATAAGAAATTTAATGGTGCAGATGATGCAATAATAGTTTCACCGGATATAGGTTCCGTTGCCAGGGCTAGAGCATTTGCTTTGCAAATGGGTTTAGGGCTTGCCATTATTGACAAGCGACGTGAAAAAGTAAATCAGGCAGAGGTCATGAATATCATAGGTTCTGTAGAAGGCAAACGCGTCATATTGTATGATGACATGGTCGACACTGCAGGAAGCTTGTGTGAGGCTGCCCATGCTTTAACTGATAAGGGTGGAGCAAAGGAGATTTATGCTTGTGCCACCCATGGTGTACTTTCAGGGGAATCCATCGAACGCATTGAGCAAAGTGTTGTCAGGGAAGTGATTTTTTCTGATACTGTACCATATATGAGAGAACAGCCATGTGAAAAAATCAAGTATCTGACAGCGACCCCGCTTTTTGCGGAAGCTATAAAACGAACTTTTGAAGAGGTGTCCATTTCAACATTGTTTAGATAGTGACAAAAAACCCGACGAGGCAGCACAAATGTTTTTTAGAATAAATTTTACGCCGGTATCATGGATAGCTGTTTTTTTAGGTAATCCCGGCTTACGATATGAAAACACACGGCATAACGCCGGTTTCATAACCGCAGATATCATTGCAAAAGAAATCGGTGTAAAAGTAAACCGGTCTAAGTTTAATGCACTGAGTACCATTGTAAAGCTCGGTGGTGAGCAGGTGCTTCTTCTCAAGCCGCAAACATATATGAATCTCAGCGGCAGCTCTGCATCGCAGGCTATGAAATACTATAAAGTACCGATTGAAAATGTGGTCGTGATTTCTGACGACGTATCGCTGCCTGCGGGGAAATTGCGCATACGCAGACGTGGTTCTGCAGGCGGACACAATGGGCTAAAAGACATAATCGCAAAATGCGGCGGTGAAGATTTCCCGAGGATACGCATAGGTGTCGGTGCTCCACCGCATGAGGATTTTGATATGGCAGACTGGGTACTGTCAAAACTGAGTCTCGATGATCGAAAGCTCATTTCTGAGGCTGCACTGCAAGCGGCTGTCGCACTGGAAATGATCATTATACGTGGAATTGAGCACACTATGGCGGAATTTAACTGAGTTTCATTACTACCGGAGGCTGACCAATGACTCCTATGATGCGGCAATATCTCGATGTGAAAGGACGCAACCCCGACAGCATCCTTTTTTTTCGACTTGGTGACTTTTACGAAATGTTTGGTGATGATGCTAAGGTAGCCGCTAAAGAGCTGGACATTGTGCTCACTACACGTGATAAATCAAGCGACCCGGATGAAAGAATGCCAATGTGTGGTGTACCATATCATTCCGCAGAACCCTATATATCAAGACTCATAGCAAAAGGATATAAGGTTGCAATATGTGAGCAGCTTGAAGATCCGGCGACAGTAAAAGGTATTGTCGACCGGGATGTTGTGCGTACTGTCACCCCCGGAACTCTTATGGAATCTTCAATGCTTGATGAAAGCAAATCAAACTATCTGTGTGCTGTATATCTGGGCATGGAATCTGCAATTTGCTTTGCCGACCTCTCGACAGGAGACATATCCGTCACTGAATTTTCGGAAAATGTTAATCATCTCAAGAATGAACTCAGTTCTTACTCCCCGGCGGAGTGCATACTCGGCGGAGATGCTGATATGGCAGGACATTTGGATGTATATCTAAAAACACGGCACGGAAGCCTGGTTCAATACGATAATGAAAGATTTATTGGAAATTGCTCAGATTTAGTGCATGAGCACTTTGGAGAAACGGTTTGCCGGGAGTTGTCGTCTCATACGCTTAGTGCCGTTGGTGCACTGCTGTCTTATATATCAGATACACAGAATACGGACATTTCACATTTACGGACGTTGCGTCGTAACAATGATGATTCCTATATGGAGATGGATATAAATACCATGCGCAATCTGGAGCTTGTTGCTTCGCTGCAAACAGGAGATAAAAAAGGCAGCCTTCTCTGGATACTGGATAAAACAAAAACGCCGATGGGACGGCGTTTGATCAGATCTTGGATTCTGCGACCATTGATTACGACTACACCGATCAAGCGCCGGCAAAGCGCTGTTCAAGAACTCGTAAATGCAACGGTCATTCGCGGCGAGTTGATTGTAACTTTGAGAAGAATTAATGATGTCGAACGATTAATTGGAAAAATAGTCTACGGTAATGCAGGGTGCCGTGACTTAAAAGCGCTCTCATCATCGATTGATGCACTGCCTGAGCTTGCTTCACTGCTCGCACAATTAAAATCCACTGCACTGCGAGAATGCGCTTCGATGGACTTGCTCGAAGATATCGCAAATCATATCGATAGTATGATTTGCGATGATCCTCCGTTTTCTGTACGCGAGGGCGGATTTATCAAAGACGGTATAGATCCGGAAGTCGACAGATTACGCGGATTGCTTGAAAATAGCTCTGCAGCACTGACAAATATCGAAACAAGAGAACGTGAGCGAACGGGGAAAAAACTAAAAATAGGATATAATAGGGTTTTTGGCTATTATATTGAAATACCTCGCTCAGTATCAGATGATGTGCCTGATGATTATATCAGAAAGCAAACCCTAGCAAATTGTGAGCGTTTTATTACACAGGATCTCAAGGAGCTTGAAACAGAGCTTTTATCAGCAAAAGAGAATCTGGCATCAAAGGAATACAAACTTTTCGAGGAACTGCGCTTGAAAATAGCCTCTACGGTCGGACGTGTGCAAACAACGGCAAAAAGTTTAGCCGAACTCGATGTTTTTTGCTCAATGGCTGAAACTGCGGCTACAAGCAATTACTGTATGCCGGAAATTGATGTTTCAGGCAGCATAGACATAAAAGACGGACGGCATCCTGTTGTGGAGATAATGCAGCAAGGGTCATTATTCGTTCCAAATGATACATATCTGAACACCGGCACCTCTCGTACCGCAATCATAACAGGACCAAACATGGCGGGCAAATCGACATATATGCGCCAGACAGCACTTATTGTGCTTATGGCTCAGATTGGCTCATTTGTGCCTGCTCGCTTTGCACGTATAGGTGTAGTCGACCGTGTATATACTCGTATCGGTGCATCTGATGACCTTTCAGCAGGCAAGTCTACGTTTATGGTCGAAATGACTGAAGTCGCCGACATCCTTGCCGGCGCAACCCGCTCCAGTCTGTTGATTTTGGACGAAATAGGTCGTGGTACATCGACGTATGATGGAATGTCTGTGGCTCGTGCTGTCTTAGAGTATTGCACCGATAAACGAAAGCTCGGCGCAAGGACAATGTTTGCAACACACTATCATGAACTTACATCACTGGAAGATGAAATCGACGGTGTAAAGAATCTCAATATCTCGGCAAAGAAGCGCGGTGATGATATCATCTTCTTGCGTAAGATAGTACCCGGTGGTGCGGATGACAGTTACGGCATTGAAGTCGCAGGACTGGCAGGTGTGCCGGAAACGGTAATAAAGCGCGCAAAATCCATACTTAAAGCTCTTGAAAACGAAAAAGGCGCACCACGCAAAGAGCGTAGCACACCGGTGTCCGATGCTGGGCAATTATCTCTACTGGACGTTGGCGGCAGCGAGATAGCGGCGAAACTGAGTACTACAGATCTAAACACACTAACTCCACTCGAAGCCCTCAGTCTGCTTTTTGAACTAAAAAAGGATATTACCTGACACTGAACAGTAAGTCTCCATAAGTTGGGAATGGCCAATGCTTTTTTGAAATGAGCAGTTCCATCTCATCTGTTTGTTCGCGAAGTTCAGTCATTTTTGTCAGAACTGCATCTTTGTAATGATACGCTTTTTCCAATAAGTCTTTTTTGTCTTCTGCAGCACAGAGTTCATCGAAGAGCTCTGTGATTTTTCTGTGCAAGCTGCCGGAGAGCACCGAGAGTCGTATAACTGTTTCCTTTTCGTAAATGCAATCTATTTTCTGCACAAAGTCTGATTTTGCTAATGCAAACTCGCTTAATTCTCCGGCATAAGCCGCGCCTGCCGGAAGAATGTTCTTCTTTATCAGCTTATACATCGTCACTGCTTCGATATTACATAGCTTGCAATAGTTTTCGAGACCGATCTCATATCGCGAGAGTAATTCTGTGTGTGAAAAAACCTTATGCCGCTCAAATAGTGCAGTGTTTTTCTCACTAATCAGGTGTGGAAGGGCATCCGGGGTTGTTTTTAAATTAAGAAGCCCACGCTCCTCTGCTTCGCTCACCCATTCTTCGCCATAACTGTTCCCGTTAAAAAGTATCCGTTTGTGTTCTTTTATAGTTTTCTTAATAAGCTCATGCAGTACGGTGCCAAAATCATCTGCACTTTCAAGTTCATCAGCAAAAATGCGTAGTGATTCCGCAACAGTTATATTGATCATAGTATTCGCTTTGGCAATAGACATTTTTGAACCTACCATGCGGAACTCAAACTTATTACCTGTAAACGCAAATGGTGAAGTTCTGTTGCGGTCAGCTGTATCCTTTGAGAAGCTTGGTAAAACCGGTGCGTCTGCTTTGACCATCTCATTATTCTCGATTGCGTCATACTGTGAATCGTTCTCTATCGATTCTAGTATAGCGAATAGCTCGTCACCGATAAATACAGATATTATAGCCGGCGGTGCTTCTCCGCTGCCAAGTCGGCAGTCATTGCCGGCACTTGCCGTAGATATACGAAGTAGATCCTGGTACTCGTCCACGGCCTTTAGCACTGCAACTAAAAACAACAGGAACTGCTTGTTATCTTGGGGGATTGCACCCGGATCAAGCAAATTAACTCCATCATTTGTTTCAAGTGACCAATTGTTGTGCTTACCACTTCCGTTTATTCCATCAAACGGTTTTTCATGAAGGGTGCAAATCATCCCGTGTTCTTTTGCGATGCTTTGCATGATCTCCATAATCAGTTGATTATGGTCTGTTGCCAGATTTGTCGTGGTATACACAGCGGCAAGTTCGTGCTGAGCGGGAGCGGATTCATTATGCTCTGTTTTTGCCGGCACTCCGAGTTTCCAAAGTTCTTCATCGAGTGCTTTCATATATGCTGACACCCTGGGCTTTATCGCTCCGTAATACTGGTCATCAAGCTCCTGCCCTTTTGGTGATTTTGCGCCAAATAAGGTGCGTCCCGTATACATTAAGTCCTTACGCGCTTCAAACATAGCTTTGTCTATCAGAAAGTATTCCTGCTCTGCGCCTGCCATCGGTTTCACAGATGTTGCATCTTTGTTTCCGAACAATTTTAGTATTCTAAGTGCTTGCTTATTAATCGCTTGCATTGAGCGAAGAAGCGGTGTTTTTTCGTCCAATGCTTCGCCGCCATACGAGCAAAATGCGGTTGGGATGTAAAGTGTGTTTCCTCTAACAAATGCATAAGATGTGGGATCCCATGTCGTGTAACCACGCGCTTCAAATGTTGCGCGCAGCCCTCCGGACGGGAGGCTTGATGCATCCGCTTCTCCTTGCACCAGTGCGCTGCGCGTGAATTCCATAGTCGCTCTGCCGTCTCCGGTCGGTGATATGAAGCTTTCATGCTTTTCCGCCGTTATGCCTGTCATCGGCTGAAACCAATGTGTATAATGTGTCGCACCCAGTTCGAGCGCCCACTCTTTCATAACCTCCGCAACTGCATCAGCAACATGCGCATCAAGTCTGCTTCCCTCCTGCATTGCTTTATGAAGTGCTTCATAAATATCATTGGGTAATCGGCGTTTCATGACATGGTCACTAAATACCATCATTCCATACATTTCTGATAGCTTTTGCATATAATCATTCCTTTCTTCTAAGGGCAGTGAAACGTGTTCTTTGCTTTTGGAGTTCCGTACAGATATTTTAAATCTTTTCATTGATAAATCCGTCCTTGGTAAGGCGTTTAATGTATTTAAATCCACAGGACTCGATTAGCTCCCGCATTTCATCAAATTTGTAGTATAGAGAATCATCGTTGTGACTATCGCTCGAAATAATCACCTCACCGCCACGTTTTTGGAGTTCCTTGAGAAGGTATACCGACGGGTATGGTGCTGTTTTGCCCAACCGATACATAGCGCCTGTATTGACTTCAAACACTTTGCATTTTTCCAGTATTCGATCCATGGCATTAAGTGCAGCTTTTATATATCTTGGATGCATTTCATCTAACATACTGTCGTCAATATTGTTTTTGGCTATAAGATCAAAATGTCCTAATAAATCTGCTCCGGTTTTCTCTATGACATCTGCAATAGTTTTAAAATACAGCTCTGCCATTGCATAATAATCCCTATTGAAATTCTCTGCAGCCATCTGATGCAGGTGTCTGGCAGGACCATCGACTGTAATGTATTTTCCTTCTTTTTCAACATGATGGACTGTGCCAATTATATAATCTAATCCATTCGTCGTTTTTTCCGTGAAATAATCCGCTTCAATACCGAGAAACACCTCTATTATATCTCTATATTTTTCTTTAAGCATGTTAATTTCTCTTATATACTTTGGTGTATCCTCAAGTCTCATGGAATAATCCTTGTCAAATGCGACAAATGAATGCTCCGAAAACCCTATTGAGCCGCCACCTTTTTTGATTGCAGCCTTTATCATCTCTTCCGCAGACAGTGTTCCATCACAGTATGTTGTGTGAGTGTGCAGGTTTTGGTATCCGGTTATCAAATCGCTTTACTCCACTTCTATCTCGTTTCCGGGTTTAATCGCACCTTCCTTAAGTACGGCTGCGAATATTCCCTCGCGCGGCATCACACAGTCGCCCGTCTGTTTTTTTATGGCACAACCATCATTATGGCACTCTTTCCCAATCTGAGTGACCTCAAGGAGAGCTTCGCCTATGTGTAATTTAGTGCCTATCGGCAGTTTATAAAGGCAAATACCGCTTGTAAGAATATTCTCCGCGAAAACTCCGGCTTTAATATCCGGCATCTTTTGACGTAGCATATCTGCACTTTCGGAAGCAAGCAAGCTTACCTGCCTGTGCCAGTCTCCGGCATGAGCGTCACCCACTACACCGTGGTTTTCCTTAACATATATCTCCGGAACAATGGTTTTAATAGTGCCTTTTATCTCACTTATACACACCGCTGTAACAGTTGGCTTACCTTCCATAATTAACATACTCTCCGGATTTCCCTCCCGTCTTTCGAAGCAGACGGATATTACTGATTTCTATGTCTTTTTGAGCCGCCTTACACATATCATATATTGTCAGTGCAGTTACGGTTACTGCTGTGAGTGCTTCCATTTCAACACCTGTTTCACCCCTGCAACGGACAGTGGCAGTAATGTCTATTGCACTGCGCTCTTCATCGGCGGAAAAAGAGATATCTATGCCGGTTATTGCTATCGGGTGACACATCGGGATAATGCCGGACGTATGCTTTGCTGCCATGACACCCGCAACTTGTGCGACAGCAAGGACATCACCTTTACTAACCTCACCGTGCATTATCATTTTAAATGTTTCTTGGTTCACATTTACTGTCCCGCCGGCAACAGCTTCGCGAGGTGTTGATTGCTTTTCACTTACATCCACCATTTTTGCGCGTCCTTCATTGTTAAAATGCGTCAACTCCGCCATAAAACCCTTTATCCTCCTATTGCGTTCATGTTACGGGCAGCGGCGCTATGCTGACCTGCATCGAGCTTATGCCTTTGTGGTTTCTCTAAAATCGCCCGCCGAATCGTACTTTCCAGTTCTGTCCCATTAAGACCGCGTAGATTAATTTCCTCTGCAGAGTGCAGGCATGGTTTTAATACTCCGTCTGCTGTGACACGTATTCTGTTGCAAGTCGGGCAGAAGTGTGAGCTTATTGGACTTATTAGACCGACAGAGCCCAGCCCGCCGGGTAGCATGTATTGCTTAGTCACTCCGTCTGTGCCAACCTCATGTAGCTCGGGAGCGAGTTTTAAGACATTTTGTGCGCTGATAAACCGGCTTTCTGCCCAGTTTGCACACTCACCGATCGGCATTATCTCTATAAACCTCACGTTAACTTTATACTTGCGCGTCAGTTCAAGTAAATCAAGTATTTCATTGTCGTTTACACCGCCGACCAGCACTGCATTCACCTTAACATCAAAACCGGTTTTAAGAGCTTCTGTCACTCCTGCAAGCGCATCGTCTAAAGAGTCCGATCTTGTTATCTCATGGTAAGTTGCCCGGTCGAGCGAATCAAGACTTATGTTAAGACGGTTTACTCCGGCAGACTTAAGTTCTTTGGCAAATTGCGGTACGAGAATACCGTTTGTTGTCAGGCAGACCTCGCAAATGCCCTCCGTCTCTGATATTCTTCTACATATCTCTAAGATTCCACGACGAACAAGCGGTTCTCCGCCGGTCACCCGCACCTTTGTTATCCCGCATGCCGCGGTTGCTTTAACAATTTCCGTTATCTCGTCTACCGACAGCACTTCATCGTGTCCTAGTTTTTTGATTCCGGTTTCGGGCATACAGTAGATGCATCGGAGATTACATTTATCAGTCACCGACAGTCGAAGATAGTATATGTCTCTATCGAACTTGTCTTTCATAGTATAGATAAAACTATCACCACACCCGGTTTATGTCAATGTTTACTTTATAAACCACCTTACAAGAACAAGTATTATTTACAAAAGTTTTTGATTTAAACTATGGCATTTTGGGTGAAATTATGATATACTATGTTACTATTTGTAATCAATTAGTATCTTTATCGTTTTGTGGGTGAAAACTAGTGCTCGAAATAATGTCTCCTGCAGGCTCACCTGAGGGTGTTGTCGCAGCCGTACAAAATGGAGCTGATGCTGTATATCTTGGTTTTAGTGAGTTCAACGCGTGTATTGATGCGGATAATTTCACGTATGATGAGTTTGGACGCGCTCTTGAATACTGTCGCGTACGAGGAGTAAAATCCTACCTAACGCTTAATACCCTCGTATCAGATTATGACCTCCCTATAATAGCTTACCAGGTTAAAGAAGCAAGCCGATGTGGTGTTGACGCGGTGATCATCCAGGACCTTGGTGTTATGAGAGCTGTAAGGCAAGCTGTTCCCGATATTCCAATACACGCAAGCACACGAATGGGCATCCATAATCTTGAAGGAGTAAAGATGGCTGCGGCAATGGGTTTTTCCCGAGTTTTTCTTGCCCGTCAGTTATCGCGAAAAAAGATTTTACACATTTGCAGATATTCGCCCATCGATATAGGTGTTTTTGTACATGGCGAATTGTGCATGGGCTACACCGGGCAATGTTACATGAGTGCATTAACAGGTGGACACAGTAATAGCCTGGGCCAATGCTCCGAGCCTTGCCAATTGGACTACAGCACTGCCGGACATACAATAACTTACCCTCTGGCACTTAAAGATAACTGCCTGATAAGATACCTAACAGACCTTGAAACAATTGGTGTAACGAGTATTGTTATCGAGGGACGTTCAAGGCGTCCTGAATACACGGCATTGGTTACAGGGTTGTTTTCTAAGGCAATACGCAGCAGAAAGGCTCCGACAAAGGAAAGCTTGCGCACGTTGCAAAAAACATTTTCACAACAGGGCTTTACAGACGGTTTTTATACCGATCGCCGAAATGCAGATATGCTTGGAGTACGTAAGGAAGATAGCAGATCTGATACCCCCCTGTTCTCATCAACACGCAGAAGCTACTTAAACGGAGAATTTCAACGCGTACCCATACGGTTTGTTGGCTCTATCCAAAGCGGAAAACGTGTAAAGCTGGCTGCTGCCGACGATCAGAAGAACTCAGCCGTTGTGTATGGAGCTGTACCGGAGCAAGCGTTTCATAAGGAGCTCACAACTGCAGTGCTACAAACAGAACTACATAAAACGAGTGGTACACCTTTTGTGTGTCTTGGTGTAAAAAGTACTGTTGATCCGGGTTTATCACTTCCTATGTCAGCATTTAGCGAAATGCGTCGTGAGTTGTTCGCCGAGATACTGGAACAAAGAAAGCCGATAACTATGCGCGCAGAAGGCGAGTTTACACCAAGCGGATTAATATCCGACGAGCTAATACCGGTTATGGAGGAAGATCAGGAGCCTAAAAGTATAAATCATCCTGTTATCACCGTTTCCATAGCAAAAGCGGACCAACTGTCAGAGGAATTAAATGAATTATGTCCCAGGATCATATACATACCTGTTACTGAACTCGATTTTGAGTCAAAGGTGCTGCACCATATCCTTGAAAATGAAAGCATAACGGTAGCAATAGTACTCCCGCGCATTATTCATGACAACGAAAAAAAGAAAATCGCAGTAATGATCGACCGCGCAGCAAAGCTCGATATAAGTGATGCTCTTGTTGGTAACATCGGACATATTCAGTTTGCAAAAAGCCATGGAATGGCCGTTCGCGGTGATTTTGGTTTTAATGTCTACAGCTCTGAAACGCTATATGTCCTTCAAAAGCTTGGACTTAAGTCTGCAACTCTGTCATTTGAATTACACCTTTCAGATATACGCGAAATGTCAAAGCCTATGGACACAGAGCTGATAACATACGGGCGATTACCTCTTATGATTACTGAGAACTGTATAGTACGAAACAGCACGGAAGCATGCACATGTGACAGTTTTACCGGCCTTGTAGATGAATTTGGTGCGCTTTATCCTGTTGAACCTGAGTATGGCTGCCGCAATACCCTTCTCAATTCTAAGAAGCTTTTTATGGCTGATAAACGTCGCGCTATATATTCTCTTGGGATTTGGGCGGAGCGCCTTTCATTCACTACGGAAAATGCTATTGAATGTGTCACAATAGTAAGAAGGTATATGGGATTAAACGATTACAAACCACCCGGCTTCACTCGCGGTATGTATTTCAGTAGGAGCGCAGAGTTATGAATATAGTTCTTGCATCCGGTTCTCCGCGAAGGTCTGAACTGTTGAAAATGGCCGGTATAGAAGCCTTTAAGGTCATTGCTGATATATCAGAGGAAATAATCACTCACGGGCTTTTACCGGAAGAGCAGGTTACAAAACTATCTAATCAAAAAGCACAAAATGTCGCTCGCGTGTGCAATAAAGATGATTTGATCATTGCTGCAGACACACTGGTATATCTCGATAGTGAGCCTCTGGGCAAACCGGTTTCACCGGCAGACGCAGAAGCGATGCTTAAAAAACTATCAGGGCGCGTGCATTCTGTATATACAGGGGTTACTCTTATTAAAGGCGATGCTTGCAACTCTTTTACAGAGAAAACCGATGTGAGCTTCCGGGTAATTTCTGATAAGGAAATTACAACATACGTTGAAACAAATGAACCTATGGATAAAGCCGGAGCCTATGCCGCACAAGGCGGCGCTGCAATCTTTATAGAGCGGATCGAAGGGGACTTCTTTAATGTCATGGGTCTGCCCCTTTGTCGTTTATCAATAATGCTAAAGGATTTTGGTGTTGCATTATGAAAGCATTGATTACAAGAAGATCGATTATTATCATGTCGGCAGCGTTTATTATTGCGCTTATCGCAATAATATCCGTTAACGTGTTCACCAGTTCGGGTCCTGTCTCCGGCTTTGCAAACACTGTCACGAGGCCCGTTAGAACCCTTGCATCAACAGTTGCCCGTACATTTGAAACGATTTTTTCGGCTATTTACAGATATCAGGAACTTGAAAATCGTAACGAAGAGCTACTACGGACTATTGCCAGGCTTGAAGCGAACAGCCGCGAAGCGGAAGCGCTGGCGGAGGAGAACGAACGTCTGCGCGCAATGCTTGAATTTCGCGAGCTTCGCGGCGGTTATACAAGTATAATGGCAACTCTTGTGAGTTGGAACGCAGACAACTGGTCAAAATCTTTCGTTATTAACAGAGGTTACACCAACTCTGATATAGCGCGCGGCATGCCTGTAGCAACAGAATACGGTGTGCTTATTGGACAAGTTAGCGAGGTCGGAGCAAACACTTCCACTGTCATCACAGTTCTTGACACCACTTTTTCTGCAGCGGTATTTATAGGAGGAGACGGAAGTGATGATTCTGACGGTACTGCTACCGTAAAAGGCGATTTTGTCCACATGCGCAATAATCTGTTAATTCTTGACCATATAGATGACGATTTAGTCGTTAACCCCGATGCCATCATAGTTACATCGGGTCTTGGCGGAGTTTTTCCGAACGGACTCGTCGTTGGTGAGGTTGAAAGAGTTTTTAACCATACCAGCGGTATAGGCCGATATGCTACAGTCAGACCTTTGCGTGATATCGATACCGTAAACAATGTGTTTATTATCACCGATTTCGAAGAGCAGGACTAACCGGTCCATACCTGTTTTTACTTAACCGTGACCATAAGGAATTGTCATTAATATGAAAAAGCGAGATCTATTAATCTCTATATTTCTACACGCTTTATTGTTGGTAGTGGTCTATGTGTTTCAAGGTGTGATCCTCCCATTTATGCGACTTAACGGACTTGTTCCGTTACTTCTGCCGATTGCCGGCACAGGTGTAGCTCTGTACGAGGGACGAGACACTGGAGGTATTGTTGGTTTGTTTGCAGGAATATTATGTGATGTTTCATTTAACCAACCCGCCGGAACATTTACAGTTCTTCTGACATTAACCGGGTTAATAATAGGAACACTTGCAGACACTGTAATACTGCGTGGATTTGTAACCTACTATCTCAGTTGCACTACTGTGCTTATAATTTCTGCTTTTATGCAAATGTTTCCGCTAATAATATCCCCGTTCCAAAGCATTCCTATACAGTCGCTTATATCAACAGCGATCCAGCAAACCATCTACTCTCTGATATTTGCGTTGCCTATCTGGTTTTTTGTAAGAGCGCTCGGCAAATATACGGAACGTGTGTCACCTTCGGGAAGACCATTATGACCTCTGACTATATTTTGATACTCAACTAACGCAACTCGAAAGGATAATCATTTCAATGCAAAAGATGTATACCCCGGCAAGAATAGGTCTTATATTTGCTATCATGGCTATAGCGCTCACATATTATGTATCCGCTCTGTACATTGTGCAAATCCATAATCCTATGGTCCTGGATGAAAACCAGGCTCCACGTAGGTTTATAACGCGCAGAACCACTCTGTCTGCTGCACGCGGTAATATATATGATCGCAACGGTGTTCTTCTGGCGTCCGGCAGACCATCATACAACATCAAAATCGATTGGTTTGCTCTTCGCGTTTCTCCGGACGCAAACGAGATAGTACAGGAGCTGGTGTATGCCACAATGGACGAAGGGCTTATATACACAGACTCTTTTCCGGTCACGCGCGGCGCACCTTTTGAATATCTCACCAATATGTCTTCTGTGCAGGAAAACCGGCTTAACGCATACCTGGACTTTCACAAGCTCGATCCGGATATTGCTGTATCAGATCTTCTTGCCTGGATGCGTAATCACTACAGAATTGATTATACCGTTGGAATACTGGATGCCCGGCTGATCATCGGTGTACGTTATGAGCTGGAAATAAGGGCAATCGTCGGCAGCATCAGTCCCTATGTATTTGCTTATGACGTAGACACGGATTTTGTCTCATACCTTGAAGAGCGCGGGCTGACCGGAGTGTACGCCGAGAGTTCCTTTGTGCGTGAGTATCATACAAATAGTGCATCGCATCTGCTTGGTTATACCGGAGCGATGACAGCCGAAGAGTATGAGATATATAAGGAGCTTGGATATCCCATGGATGCAATCGTCGGCAAAGTGGGTGCGGAATTGGCTTTTGAAGAGATACTGCACGGAACCGAAGGTGAGCAGACCATGAGATTGACCGAAGACGGTACTGTCGTAGGTTATGAAGTTACCAGAGAGCCGGTACCCGGACAGCACATACAGCTTACAATAGATCTCGATCTGCAAATTGCTGCCGAACATGCATTGCGTTCACAGATAGAAATAATCAACCTTGAGCGTGAGGAAGAAGAAGAAGATACCATACCCGGAGGAGCTGTAGTTATTACTAACGTTAATACCGGAGAACTGCTGGCTGCCGCATCATTTCCAACATTTAGTCTGCAAACCCTTTCTGAGGACTGGGCATTTCTTAATACCGACCCTGCTTATCCAATGCTCAACAGGGCAACACAAGGAAGATACGCTCCCGGTTCTACATTCAAGATGGTAACCGCACTTACCGGGCTTCGTCATGTAGGTGTAATAAACCGCTATTTTCCAATCAATGATACCGGTGTTTTTGACAAGTATGAGGATGTTGGTTTTACAGCGCAATGTTGGGTTTTCGGTGAGTTTAGAGTCGGACACGGTGAGGTCGATATAGTACAGGCTATCGAGTGTTCCTGTAACTACTATTTTCTTCAGGTCTCCGACTGGCTTCCGGGTGGAGCCAGACCCGGATCATATCTGCTTGCAGAAACAGCTCAAGAGTTTGGACTTGGCAGAACAACAGGCTTGGAAATACCTGAAAGTGCAGGACGTTTAGCCATTCCCGAAGTCAAGGAAGAGGTAACCGGCGACTCCGGTTGGTATGCAGGCGACATTCTGCTTGCCGGTTTTGGACAGGGGCACAACAGATTTACACCGGTGCAGCTGGCTAATTATGCCGCTACGATAGCAAATGGCGGCACCCTTTACTCATTATCTCTTCTATACAGGGTCAGAGATTCGGACTTTACAGAAGAACTTTATTCACACACACCGGAGGTCTTAAATGTCATTGAAGAAACAGATTTTATTGAAATAATCCAGGAAGGCATGAGAGCTGTTTCGCGCGGAGGCCGCGGTACGGCAAGAAGTGTTTTCAGAGATTATCCCATAGAGGTTGCCTCTAAAACCGGAACTGTGCAGATCGAGGGCGCAAGCATTAATGACGGTGTTTTTGTTTGCTATGCCCCTGCGGAAAATCCGGAAATCGCTATATCCATAGTTGTTGAAAAAGGCGGTTCCGGATCCGCCATCATGGATATCGCACGGATTATTTTCGACCATTACTTTGTGACTCAAAGCACTTTTCTAGCCGCTCCATACGGCGAAATGGTGCCATAACTGTGAAAACTAGAAACGGAAAAAATTACTGAATGCGAAACAATATATTCATCAAGGGAGCTCGTGAAAACAACCTTAAAAACATTGACTTGGAAATCCCTCGTGACAAGTTGGTCGTTATGACCGGCATATCGGGCAGCGGGAAATCCTCTCTTGCATTTGATACAATTTATGCCGAGGGTCAAAGACGTTATGTCGAGTCACTCTCGGCTTATGCACGTCAATTTCTCGGGCAGATGGAAAAGCCGGATGTCGATTATATCGAAGGATTGTCTCCGGCTATCTCTATTGACCAAAAAACAACCAGTCGCAATCCACGCTCTACCGTAGGCACAGTCACGGAAATATATGACTATCTTCGTCTCTTGTGGGCACGTATCGGTATACCGCATTGTCATATATGTGGTAAAGAGATAAAGCAGCAATCCGTCGATCAAATAGTTGATATGGTTTTGACATTGCCGGAAGCCACCAGAATACAGGTTATGGCACCCGTTATACGCGCCCGGAAGGGTGAATACCATAAAATATTCGAAGACGCACGCAAAAGCGGCTATGTCCGCACTCGTGTTGATGGAAGTATTTATGATCTGTCCGAGGATATAAATCTTGATAAAAACAAAAAACATAATATTGAAATAATCGTTGACAGACTTGTAATCAAGGAAGATGTTGCCCGCCGCCTGACTGATTCGGTAGAAACTGCACTGTCACTTGCAGGAGGTTTGCTGATAATCGATATTGTAGACGAAGATAGGGAACTACTTTTCTCTCAAAACTATGCCTGTGAGGAATGCGGTGTCTCAATGGAGGAACTGACACCCCGGTTATTTTCGTTTAACAACCCTTATGGCGCATGTCCAAAGTGTACAGGTCTTGGCACACAACTGCGTGTCGATCCCGCACTTATTATCCCGAATCCGGCGATTTCTATAGAAGATGGCGGCATCTCTGCTTCCGGTTGGGGAAATGTTAAAAATGACGGGATTTCAAAGATGTATTTTGAAGCTCTTTCTAAAAAATACAGATTCAAGCTGAGCACACCGATCAAAGACCTCCCGGAAGACATCATGGATATAATACTATTTGGAACTAATGGTGAAAAATTGCAATTGTACTATGATCAACCTCGAGGTAAAGGCATTCTGACTCAACCATTTGAGGGTATTGTTAACAACATCGAGAGGCGTTACAAAGAAACGCAGAGCATGTCTATGCGATGGGAACTGGAAAGCTACATGGCTGAGCATCCATGCCCCGATTGTAGCGGACTCAGGCTAAAAAAAGAGGTTTTGGCAGTCACCGTCGGAGGTATAAATATCGCTGCACTCACTGCAATGTCCATTTCACGAACCATGGATTTCATTGACTGTCTGCAGCTAAGTGAAAAAGATGAAATGATAGCTTTTCGTATACTAAAGGAGATTCGCGAACGGCTCGGATTTTTACGCAGCGTAGGCTTAGAATACCTCACACTCAGCCGCCAGGCAGGAAGCCTTTCAGGCGGTGAAAACCAGCGAATAAGGCTCGCAACTCAGATAGGATCATCTCTTATGGGTGTTCTTTATATACTCGACGAGCCATCGATAGGGCTGCACCAAAGGGATAATATCAAGCTTCTTAATATGCTCGGGCGCTTACGTGATCTTGGTAACACCCTGCTTATTGTCGAGCATGACGAGGAAACTATGCTCGCTGCCGATTATATTGTCGATATCGGCCCCGGTGCGGGTGTGCACGGAGGGAAAATTGTTTGTGCCGGAACCGCCGACGAGATAATGTCATGTGAGAATTCTATCACCGGAAAATATTTAAGCGGAGTTGAAAAAATACCTGTTCCTGTCTCACGCAGAAAAGGTAACGGGCATCTGCTAACCATAAAAGGTGCTAGCGAGAATAACCTTAAGGATTTGACTATATCATTTCCTCTCGGCATGATGACCGCCGTAACAGGCGTATCGGGCAGCGGTAAGTCATCACTTGTTAATGAAGTTGTCTATAAAGCACTCGCCGCAGAGCTTAACGGTGCAAAAACACGTCCGGGAAAATACGACTCAATTGAAGGCATGGCATTTCTTGACAAGGTTATCGATATCGACCAGTCGCCGATAGGGCGCACACCACGCTCAAATCCTGCGACATATACCGGTGTGTTTAGTGACATCCGGGATTTGTTCGCCTCAACACAAGATGCGCGGGCAAGGGGTTACAAGCCGGGGCGTTTTTCTTTTAATGTCCGGGGCGGACGCTGCGAATCATGTTCCGGTGACGGGCTCTTAAAGATTGAGATGCATTTTTTGCCGGATATCTATGTGCCTTGCGACGTATGTAAGGGAAAACGCTATAATCGCGAAACTCTCGAAGTACGCTACAAAGGGAAAAACATACATGAAGTGTTGGACATGACCGTAGATGAAGCACTGGATTTCTTTGAAAACTTACCGAAAATCCGTCAAAAACTCATCACGCTTGCCGATGTGGGGCTTGGATACATAAAACTTGGGCAGCCGTCAACAACTCTCTCAGGTGGTGAAGCACAGCGTGTAAAATTATCTACAGAACTAAGCAAACGCTCGACCGGGAATACTTTCTATGTTCTGGATGAACCTACAACCGGCCTGCACACAGCAGACGTTCACAGATTGATCGAAGTCCTCAACAGACTGACTGATGCAGGAAATACTGTAGTCATTATTGAGCATAATCTGGATGTAATCAAGACTGCCGATTACATCATCGATCTTGGTCCCGAAGGAGGCGATGCCGGCGGTGAGTTACTATTTGAAGGATCTCCCGAGGATGCCACACTCTGCGACAAGAGCTACACAGGGTTTTATTTGAAAAAGGTGCTATAGAATGGACTTTGAGGCGGGGCAATATGATATAGCGGTCATCGGTGCGGGGCATGCCGGTATTGAGGCGTCGCTTGCTTCAGCGCGCCTTGGTATGAAAACTATATGCTTTACTATTAACCTGGATGCCGTAGGCAACTTACCGTGTAACCCGAATATCGGAGGCACAGGCAAAGGTCACCTTGTCCGCGAACTGGATGCGCTCGGAGGAGAAATGGCTAAATGTGCTGATAGCGCTTGTATCCAGTTTCGTATGCTAAACCGCAGTAAAGGTCCCGCTGTTCATTCAATTCGCGCTCAAGCCGACAGACGCAAGTATCAGCGAATAATGAAGCAGACTCTGGAACGTCAGGAGAATCTGACTCTCAGGCAGGCGGAGATAGTTGATATAGGTGTTGAGTATGCCGGGTGTCAGGGAGACAGCTCTCTTTCCACCATTTCGGTCAGTTCCGCCTTGTCGCCGGAATTCCCTCAATGCTGTCAAGAGAGCTGTCCCCCTGTTAAGCCCATAGTTACATATGTCAAAACGCATACGGGTGCTATTTTTCGCTGTAGGGCTGTTATTGTTTGCACCGGGACATACCTCTCCGGCTGCACAATCGTTGGAGAAGCTGTCCGAGAGGGCGGACCTGACGGTATGTTTGCGGCAACGACATTAGGAAAGCGACTGCGAGACTTGGGATTAAATCTCCAGAGATTCAAGACGGGAACTCCCGCCCGAGTAAATGCCCGGGACGTAGATTTCTCAAAAATGCAAGTACAAAGCGGAGATGAACCCCCGCCGTCTTTTTCTTTTGAGACTACAGAGTCTCTTGTTAATCTTGTTGATTGCTATCTAACATACACAAATGAAAAAACGCATGACATCATTCGCAGAAATCTGCACAGAAGCCCGATGCATTCGGGCAAAATAGACGGAACCGGTGCCAGATACTGCCCTTCGAT
>Ga0123356_10001266_pt1 | contig 27921 bp, 23 predicted proteins | sample TergutEmb28metaG_2_FD_92546 | JGI IMG/M metagenome (GOLD analysis project Ga0123356, IMG submission 92546) | Embiratermes neotenicus P3 segment gut microbial communities from Petit-Saut dam, French Guiana - Emb289 P3 | ecosystem: Host-associated > Arthropoda: Insects > Digestive system > Gut ...
GATCGGTCAGATCGAGTTCATCGTGTGTCGCGGTAATAACTTTCTGATACCCAAGGCGCTCAAGTTCGCGCACGAGTGCGCTGCCGACCAGCCCAGTGTGTCCTGCCACGTATATGGTGTCCTGTTTGTTCATTGCGTCCTATTCATGCGGCTCGTACGTCTCAAATCCGCCAGCACGCAGGTGCGACTCGCGCTGAGCCTCGGCGATGTCGTGATCGACCATGAGCGCCGTGAGTTCCTCCAGAGTGGTCAAGGGACGACGCCCGAGGATCTCGGCTGCTTTCGACGCATCGCCTAGTAGTGAGTCGACTTCGGTGGGGCGGAAGTAGCGCTCATCGACCGCGACCACCGTCTTACCAGTCGCCACATCGATCCCGCGTTCCTTATCGCCCTCACCTTCGAACCGCAACTCGATACCTGTGTGCGCAAACGCCGCCTCACAGAAATCGCGCACCGAGGTCGTCGTGCCTGTCGCCATCACGTAGTCATCGGGTTTGTCCTGTTGCAGCATCAACCACATCAGTTCGACATACTCACCGGCAAAGCCCCAGTCGCGGGTCGCATCCAGATTACCCAGATAGAGGCAGTCCTGCATACCCAGCTTGATACGCGCCGCTGCTCGCGTGATCTTGCGCGTCACGAACGTCTCGCCGCGAACCGGCGACTCATGGTTGAACAGGATACCGTTACACGCAAAGATACCGTACGCCTCGCGATAGTTGACAACGGTCCAGTATCCGAACAGCTTCGCCACCCCATAGGGACTGCGCGGATAAAACGGTGTTGTCTCGTTTTGCGGCGATGCCTCAGCTTTGCCGAATAGCTCAGATGAGCTTGCTTGATAAAACCGTGTCTTCGCCTCCAGCCCCAAAATACGGATTGCCTCAAGCAGGCGCAAAACGCCCAGCGCATTTACATCGGCGGTGTATTCGGGAATTTCAAAAGAAACCTGTACATGGCTTTGTGCCGCCAGATTGTAGATCTCATCGGGTTCGATCTCATCGATCAGACGGATCAGATTGCCCGAGTCGGTCAGATCTCCATAGTGCAGATGGAAACGCACGTTCTTATCGTGCGGATCTTGATAGAGATGATCGATGCGCTGAGTGTTAAAGGTCGATGAGCGACGCTTGATGCCGTGCACCTCATAACCTTTGCCCAACAAGAATTCAGCGAGATAGGAGCCATCCTGCCCGGTCACTCCGGTAATCAGTGCTACCTTGCGTTTCTTGGAATTCTTTGACTTTGCCATAGCAATTCCTTCGTTCGTTTCTAGAGCGCCAGCACCTGTGTAGGTGTGACCTCATCGGTGTGCGCCAGCTGGGTGATCAGTGTCATATCGTTCGCGTTCAGTCCTTCGATCTGCGAGTGAGCGACCCGCATGATCTTATCTGCCGAGGTCGCTTCCAGCGTCTCGCTCTCATTGATCAAGACCTCGTGGAGTTTCTCACCCGGACGCAGCCCGATAAAATCGATCTCGACCGGAATGCCTGAAAGTGCGATCATTTTTCGTGCCAGATCGACGATGCGGACCGGCTCTCCCATCTCAAGCACGAAGATGTCGCCACTGGCCCCGATTGCTTGCGCTTGCAGCACGAGACGTGCCGCTTCGGGAATCAGCATGAAGAAACGGGTCACGCGCTCATCGGTCACCGTCAGGTTCTCTCCGCGCAATAGCATCTCTTCGAAGATAGGTACGACCGAACCACGAGAACCGAGCACATTGCCGAAACGTACCGCCACGCAGATCATCTCGGGATACTCAGCGATGCGTGCGAGCATCAACCGCTCTGCCAGCTGCTTGGTCTTACCCATCACATTGACCGGTTCGACCGCTTTGTCAGTTGATATCAACACGAAACGTTCGGCTCCATGGCTCGCGGCGGCGTCCATGATATTGGCAGTCCCGATGACGTTGGAGCGTAGCGCCTCGGCAGGCTCCATCTCCATCAAAGGCACTTGTTTATAGGCTGCAGAATGTAGGACGACCTGTGGTTTGATACGTGAGAACACACGCTCGACCTTGGTCTTGTCGCGGATATCAAGGATGTGCATATGCGCGACACCAGGAGCGATCGCGTCCAACTCGAAGCTCAATTCATAGAGACGACTCTCGTCGAACTCCAAGAGATGTAGTGCTGCGGGTTCCATCACGATGATCTGGCGACACAACTCGGAGCCGATCGAACCGGCCGCTCCGGTGATGGTGACCACCTTACCTTCAAGAGTCGCGCGCACCTCCGCCACATCGATGGGGGTCAACTCACGCCCCAGCAAGTCCTCGACATCGACCTTGCGCATGTCAGACAGGGAGACCGATCCGCGCTCGACAACGATCTTTGGCATGATATGGGTAATAAGTCCCAGATCAGCAGCACGATTGAGTAATGCGCGAACATAGCTATCATCAGCGGTAGGAAGTGCGACAAACAGTTCGGTGACCTCATGCTTTTCAACCAGATCTTCAAGCTGAGTAATAGTCCCCAGTACACGTTCACCACCAAGGATAGTTCCGACCAACTGAGGATCATCATCGATCAGTCCGATGATATCGACATCAAGACCCGGTCGCGCATGGATCTCGCGCAGAAGGAGTGATCCGGCACTGCCAGCACCAGCGATCAACGTCTTTGCGCCCCGATGCGAACCGATCGCCCGCAGATACTGGGCAGCACGCAAGAAGACACGGATCCCACCGAGCACTAAAAGCACCAGAGAGGCTTGGATGAAAACCACCCCAAACGGAACCGGGCGCTGCCAACTGCGCCAAGCAGAGACGATCACATCGAGAGCTGCAAGGATCACCGCAGCTGAAAGCACTGCAGCAACGACCCGCATCAGTGTGTCGATACCAACATGGCGCAATACCACTTGATAGAGCCCATAGAGCCATGCGAAGAGTATATAGACCACCAGGGATACCACAAGTGCAGGTAGTATATAACGTGCAAATTGCTCTGGAACGGTCTCTCCTTCAAATCGCACGTAATAAGTCAGAAACGTTGCAATAGTAATCGCAGCAGCGTCCCAAATCAGCAGCACCGCTTGCCAGCTTCCACGCGTGCCTTGAGCGTTTTGTAGACGATCTAGGAGGTCCATGTTGTCAGACACCTGCCACCGATTGGGTAGTTGCTGCAATCATCACTTTGCGTAGTGCTTCCGCGACATCGCGCATATCTTCGACCGTGGCGGTAGGATGTACAAAAAAAGCCAATGAGGATTCATGGGCAACACGCGCACCAGGCAGGTCAGGATTGACCCGAATGCCGGCGCGCTCGAAGGCTTTCTCTTCACCAATCAGGGCACAACTGCCGTACTGGACCGGCACTCCTTCAGAGTTGATGGCATCGATAATGTGATCGCGCGTCCATCCTTTTGCGAGAAAACCTTTGTCGACCAGCCCATAGAGACGATAGAACGCATGGACGTTTTCATGATCTTCCGCGGCGGGTATGCAGGGCTCAATGCCATCAAGTTCATGCATGGTATCAATCAGAACTTGCGCGTTCTCGACTCTCCTTGCATGCCAGATGGGAAGCTGGTCCATTCCCCATAGCCCCATTGCACTCTGCATCTGAGTCATGCGTGCATTCGTGCCAAAGATTTCGGTCATCCAGCGAAATCCTGAACGAGCTTCACCTGCTGCGGTGCCCACAGCTAGATCATAGGTATGCCCCTGGTCACGAAACGCCCAGATGTCTTTATATACTTCCATATTGTTGAGGGTGATCATGCCACCCTCGCCCAAAGCGATGATCTTATCTTGGCAAAAGGAGAAGCATCCTGCTTCATATTGAGTGCCGACCGGGTGGCCATCGCTGCGCGCACCCAAAGCTTGTGCACAATCTTCGACGACGAAAGCACCTACTTGGGCTGCCAGTGATGCAATACTTGCCAGCGGAGCAGGATAGCCTCCCAGATGCACCGGGATGATAGCCTTGGTCCGAGGTGTCAATACCTTCGCGCAAGAGATCGCAGTCATGCAATTGGTTATTGGATCGATATCGGCGATGATCGGACTGGCTCCTACTGCAACGACCGCTCCGGCAGTTGCCACAAAGGTGCGTGAAGGAACGATGACCTCATCTCCTGGGCCGACACCCCACGCACGCAAAGCCACCTCTAATGCAACCGTTCCATTGGAGACCGAAAGTGCATGCGGAACCTCGCAGTAAAGCGCGAACGTCTTCTCGAATGCTATTCCTTCATCACCGAAGTGATAGTTGAGGTTGCCTGACGCTAGTACCTTGTCGACGGCATCGATGCCTACCCGATCGACCTGGGGCCAGGTGGGAAATGGCACAGTACGAACAGGACTGCCTCCGTCTATCGCGAGCTTTTCAGTCATGGGTTAATTGTATCTTATGAGATATTATTGAGGCATGAGTAATCGTGCCCTTTTTGTCACCACCGTACCTCTTACGCTTCAGGCGTTCTTGTTACCTCTTGCCGACGAGTTGCGCACACAGGGTTGGTCAATCGACGCGCTTACGGGCGATCCAAGTGACTTGGTAATGCTTGGAGATGAAAAAACTCTCCAATCACATTTCGATATCATCCATCGTATCGGTTGGAGCCGATCTCTCAAGAGCCTTGTGCGCCTTCCAAAGTACTCACGACAGATTAGAAAGCTCGTAAGGGAAAGTGGCTACAATGTTGTTCACGTCCATACTCCCATTGCCGCTTTCGTCACGAGGTATGCGCTCAAGCAGCTATCTCCAGCAAAGAGGCCACGCGTCATATATACTGTCCACGGTTTTCACTTCCAAGACTGCGACCATCCCAGTTTCCTAGAACGTTTCTATAAAACAGCCGAGCGATACTCGATTCACGCCACAGATGATCTGGTAGTCATGAATGACAGAGATATGAAAGCTGGACAAGAACTTGTTGCGCTTACACATAATTGCGAGAGGCCCACTGTCTTGCACCGCATCGATGGTACCGGTTTGGATTTTTCCCTGTACCGACGTCAAGATGATAGTGAAAGCCACAACAACCGGCAGCTACTTCGAAAGCAACATGGAATACCGGAGGATGCATTCCTCGTTGGTATGATTGCAGAGATGAACGAAAATAAGCGTCACTATGTGGTGATCGAGTGCGCACAGAGGCTTGCAGAGCGAGATCGATCAGTTATCCAACAACCAATACACTTTCTCTTTATCGGAAGCGGACCTCTACAAGATAAGCTCAAGCAAATGGTTGACTCCTTTGGCTTGTCTAACACGATTCATTTTACCGACCAGATCTCACATCAGGAAGTTCGCGCATTGATTACCATCTGTGACCTTGGACTCCTTGTTTCTAAACGTGAAGGTCTGCCTAGATCGTTGATGGAATTCGTCGCTTCAGGGGTTCCTGTTATTGGCTCCAACATCCGCGGTATCACCGATATCGCTCAAGACCCTGATGCTCTAGCAGAGCCAATACCTGATGCACTAGCACAACTCATCGAGTATTACATGAATAATCCTGAATTGCTCCCAGCGCTCGCAGAGCGGCAATATACTCATGCGGTCGAATTCTATGACAAAAGTGTCGTTTTGGAAAAGTATCTGGAACTTTATTCGTAGGTCACCTTTTATGCTTAAGCAAGGAGCCCACTACATTGCGTACGAAGAGCCCTCGTGTCATGATCCAAGGCCAGCCGTGAGCCTGACGTACGTTACGATAATCTCGTGCTGTTGGAATAGTCGCATAACTCGCTCCGCCGGTCGCAAAGGTTGAAAGAGTCTCTTCGGAGAATTCCCACGTTAGTTTTCTGTTTTGGGCTTCTGTGGACCAGTTTATCAGCCTCAAGCTCTGGTCATAATCTGCTGCAAGAGGAAATTCAGTGCGAAACCCTCCCAGTTCGCACAACAGATCGGTTCGTACAAACAGCGACTGGTGAGCGACAGGCATTTCTTGTGGGTAGCGCACCGTCAGCATCTCAGGTTTGACCATGCGTTTGTGGATAGGACCTTCACGACCAACGATTTGACATCCTCCGCCGATGCAATCTGCTGCGTTCTCTTTCGCGATTTGCCCCACATGCCACAGAGTATTTGCCTCATACCAGTCGTCTGCATTGAGAAACGCAATGTATTCTCCGCTAGCTAGACCTAGCCCTTTGTTCATTGCATCATAGATACCCTGGTCGGGTTCTGAGATGAGAGCTACGGCGATACCTCGTCCTTCCTGCCGATGCTTATAAGCACGCGCAAGCACAAGGGTTCCATCGATCGACATGCCATCGATGATGACATGCTCATAATCAAGAAAGGGCGTTCCCTCGTCATCACATTGCCCTATAAGACTCTGCAATGTGCCCTCAATGGTCTCGATAGCATCACAGCAGACTGTTACCACTGTTATGAGAGGTCTCGTCTTCATGCAGAGTATTGTAGCTTTTCTTTGTCTTTCAAAGTATCTACTGTGAGAATCTCCTCCAAGCCTTTCAGCCGAAAGGAAGACCCCCATAGACCAAAAGCCGGACACATATAGTATAAAACAACCTGAGTTGGTATGAAAAACTCCCCAGTTGACTGGGGAGTTTTTCCTGCATCTGTTTTGTCAAATACTTTACTTGACGATGAAGATGAAGTCTGAACCACTAAATGCATAGGTGGTTCTGGTACCGATGAGCGGACGACCAAACTCGGTCGTGTTCCATGCGAAACGTCCGTTCAGGTTATGCCCCGTTCGACGGGTTGCCGCAACATTGGAGTTTGCGGGTGCGCCGAAGTATGCGAGCGTGATCGCATCGGTCGGGATGTGGCACTTGAGGCAGACACCGTCATTGATGATGCCTGAGCCTGCTGTTGGGTCGGTCAGAGCTGTGGTACCGGTAACAGCGTTGTTACGCACCAACCAGCTTTGATCCATTGCAGTATAGTCCGTTCCGGTCGGAGTCGTTGCATAGCTTCCGATGTTTCCGAGATACATCCACAGGTTTCCGGAGCCTTGAGCGACGACCGTTGGCTCACCAACACCTGGCCACTCAAATACATCGATAGCGCGATTCGCGTGTGGCCATGCTGTCGTTCCGGTCAAGACGCCGACCATGTCGTGGCATTGGTCGCAACCGAATGCACGTGACTGAGCCTGAGCGGTGGTATATACCGCTGAAGCGGCATCGCCAAATCCACCAGACGGATTACCGGGATGGCATGGACCGCAGGCGTTACCAGTGTGATTACTGAAGTTACCAACACTGTGCCCTGTCATCTGCAGAGAAGTGCCATCGGGATCAGCAGCCGTAGCGGTGCGGAATCCACCGAAGCCCCAATCAAGAACAGCAAAGATGCTGTTGTTATGACAACCAGCACGATTACAGGTGTAGCCAGTAGCAGCACCCTTTGCCGCAGCAAATTGTGGTGCGGTCATACCAGCAGGAGCTGACCATGCGTTCGGTGTGGTGGAAAGACCTTTCTGGAACCATTCGGTAGCTTGGTCCGATGGGATCCCTGACCACGTGTCATCATAGGCGATGTTGGCGCTGAAGTTGCTCGCACCCATTTCTTCTATGATCAGTGCATCAGAACCACCGGCATTACCTAGCATATAGGCATTCATACCGTTGAATCTTGAAGGACGAGTTCCGTGAATACCACCTGCATGGCACATTCCTGTACAGTTTTGTGAGCTGTGAGGACCTGCTCCTGAGGGGGCCCACTCGATCAGCTTGGTCGCTGAGCCAGATCCAAAGGTCGTGTGACACTCGATGCATGCCCCACCAAAGGCGAGGTAGTTATTGGTCTTTACGTTGACCGCACTACCGACAGAACCTGAACCAGGTGCAGCTGCGTTAGCGGGATTGATTCCCCAATATGCACGGTGCGCACTGTGGCAAACCGCACACTTTGTTGAGTTGGTGATATAGCCACCGTGAGCAGTATTACCCAGTTGATTTGCTCCAGCCATTGCTTGGGCGCCTGGCCATGACAGGTACCCTGCCAGAACATCATTTCCAACACCCATGCCATCAGGAGCATACCCTGCATATTTCGCACCAGCGATTGCGCTAAAAGATAAGACGAGAACAAGCGCCAATGCTAAAACAAACATACTTTTCTTCATTGATAAATCTCCTTTAATATAAGTTTTTTTCGTTGTCTCTTTCATGAAAATCACCCCCTGTCCGAGCATAGTATAATGCTGACTAAGTCAGTCCTGTATATTGTACTACCTTTGGGTGAGTGAGTTCAAGACTTTTTTTCAGGGTTTTCTGTGGAGAAAACTACACATGTAAGCAGGTATAATACTTACCGATGAACACACAAATAAGACAGAATCTTGATCTGATTTGCCTTTTTGGAAACCATGATGGAATCGTGTCATGAACGCATATGTAAGACTACTCAAGAACACCCTTTTTAATACTTCTGCTTACGTGGTGACGGGAATTGTCTCATTTATTACACTGCCTATTATGCTTCGAGCTTTTGGACAGTCGGTCTATGGGGTTTTCATAATTTCTCTCTCCGTTGCTGGCATGATCGCTTTGCTTGACTTTGGGTTGATCACTGTTCTCTCAAAAGAAGTCGCTCAAATCGCTGAGAAGCACCATGATGTTGTGCTTGCGCGAATCGTCCGACTTGCATTGTACTGGCTCATCGTTATCGGAGTAATAAGCGCAATGGTGATGTTTGCAATCGCATTTCTTCCAGGTCTTTTTTCTTCACTCAACGATGTTGAATTGCGTCTCTTACGTGATATGCTATTGGTCCAGGCGACCGCTCAGTTATTTTTATGGCCTTTTAAGACAGCACAAGTCATCCTCATCGGCAAACAACGTTTTGATGCAATCGCGCTCACTAATCTCATTACTGCCCTTGCAAGTGCTGGCATCATCGTTATCGTGCTCGCCCTTGGCCGAGGTCCAGTGCTCATCGTAGCTTTAACAAGCCTCATGACGGTTACTGTATCAGGCATGCTTCTCTTCTACGCGATCAGGACTTATCGCACGCCTCTTACACTTCCTGAAGTGTCCTGGTTCATACCTGCAAGCCGTAGCCTGTTTCGAATCTCAATCCCTCTTTTTGTTGTACAGATCTCTGCCTTCCTCATGCAGCAACAGACCGATCGTCTCTTGCTCGGTCTAATCCTGGGCGCCACCGCGGTCGCACTCTATGAAGTCGCCGCAAAGATAGGAATGCTGGTGATCCAGATGGTCTCTTTGGCTCTCTCGGCATTTCCTCCTTTCGTCGCTCATCTTGATACATGCGCGAGTCGAGAGGAGATGGTCCATTTCTTCCTACGCACCTCACGCTACCTCTCGTTCCTCATCACACCTATCTTGATGGTGCTGGTCGTGCTCGCTCCCCATATCATCGACCTGTGGGTTGGAGAAGGTTATCTTTCTGCCACTTTGGCGATGCGTCTACTTACTCTCAGCGCACTCTATTACCCCTTCCTCATGGCTGCCGACTCGATATTGATTGCCCGTGACAGATATCGGCTCTGGCTCCCCTTCGCCATTGCGTCTGCGCTGATCAACCTGTCTTTGTCTTTCCTGTTGATCCGAACCTTTGGGCTTAATGGAGTGGCCATCGCGACACTTTGTGCGAGCTTTTTCGAGGGATTCGCATTTCTCGTAGTCGCGCGCAAAGTGATCGGTTTCTCCCTACGATCGTGGTTGTCCAAGGTAGTATTCCCCGCTTTGATCCCCGCACTTGTCGGTGCTGCGGTCCTTTGGGTCCTCACTATCTTTTTCCCCATCACATCACTGTCAATGCTCTTTATTGCTTTTACGCTCGCCTGTGCGCTCATCTATGGTCTGATTATTGGATTCTCATTCACACCTGAGGAACGCGCAAAGAACCTCAGGCGCTTTCGTCATCTCGCTCACTGATCGAAGCATTATGGTCTTGGTACCCACTCGGATTTAGCTATCCCATTGTGCGATTGTACGCTCGATACCTTCCTGCAACTGTATTGTCGCCTTCCAATCAAGAAGTTCCTTGGCTTTCGTCACCTGAGGAACACGATGGATGATATCTTCGTATTTCTCACCATAAAGTTTCATGGTGTCGAGATCTTCGTATCCAACATCACTGTTCGTGACATTGAGTATGGTCTCGATTACTTCTTTGACAGTACTGGGAACGGTGTTTCCCAAATTGAATGATTCACCGATGGCTGCATCAGCACTCTCGATCTTGGCCAAACCGTCCAATATGTCAGAGACATAGGTATAGCACCTCGTCATGTGTCCACCGTCATACATGATGGGTCGTTGACCGTTCAAAACGCGCTCGATACTTTGCGACACGACAAATATGGGATTTTGGCGAGGGCCGTACACATTGAAGAAGCGAACGATCGTAAAAGGTAGTCCAAAAGCTTGCGCAGCTCCATATATCATGTGCTCGCAAACTGCCTTGCTGCTCGAATAACTCCATCGGTTGATCGAAGTGGGGCCTAAAACACGATCAGCATCTTCAGCCCATGGTATCGCAGGGTTTTTTCCGAATACCTCCGAGGTGCTTGAGTAAATAAATCGTGTCTGATGCTCGATCACATGGTCGAGGAGTAGGCGTGTCCCGATCACGACGACGTCGACGAGGTTGAGAGGATTCTCGACGTAGTTCTTGATGCCGACAACAGAGGCAAGATGATAGAGTACATCAGCGTCGGGCTGATAGAACTCTGCTATATCGGCCGCACTTGTCATATCACCAGTTGCATAGTGGAACAGAGGACTTGTCAATGCATTCTTTAGATTGTGCGCTTGATCTTCCGGCGCAATGTCGAATCCAAAGACCTCTTGCCCATCCTCAAGGAGCCTGTCAGCCAGATGACTTCCGATAAAACCCGCCACACCAGTGATCATGATCTTTCTTGGCTTCATCGTCCCACCCCCAGAAAGCTCAGCCCTAGTTCTCGCATCAGACCCACTTCTTCCTTTGTGAAATAACGACGTCCGTCGAAAACGAGGCTGCCGGGTGCGTTTCTTGCGATCATTTCTGGAGTGATCGCACGCAACTCTTTGTGAGCAGCGAGAAAAGCGACGCAATCAGCCTCAGTCACAACACTTTCCACGCTCTCAGCAAGTGGCTGGCTGGTCACCTGCCGTGCGTCATACGGTGTGACAAGTGGATCATAGATCTCGATATGATACCCTCGATCGACCAGCGCGTTGATGAAGGACTTTGTCGGGCTGAATCGACAATCACCCGTATCATTTTTAAAGGAGATCCCAAGGATGGCGATCTTGATCTCATCGGGGTGCTTATCCGGATGCAGCTCACGCAACCGTCCCTCAACGAGTTGTGCGCATTGGAGTGGCATCAAATCATTTGTCCTTCGCGCAGCCGCGGGAAGCCTCAAATCAAGTCCCTTCTTTTTTCCCAGATCTACCACGAACCAGGGGTCCTTGGTCAAGCAATAACCTCCAACCCCTACCGAAGGAAGCAGGATATTCACATGATGTTGTCCTTTCGGTAGACTATTCGCTGCTCTGATCACATCAAGGACATCGACATCAAGCTTGTGACATAACAAAGCGAGTTCGTTGGCAAGAGCAATATTGACATCGATCCAAAGATTGTCAGCAAGCTTGACCATCTCGGCCGCCTCGGACGATTCGACGAGTATCGTTTCAACACCTATTGCTTTCTTGAAGAAATCCTCTGCAAGCGTGCCGGCTTTCGGTGTCACGCCCCCAATAACGATGGGGATCGTCTCAAACTCATGTATAGCATTTCCTTCTGCAAGACGTTCCGGGCAGAACGCAACAAGAGCCTGTGGTATTCTTTCTGCGACTACCGATCGCGTAACGCCAGGAGGCACGGTGCTCTTGACCACGACCAATGCATCCTCGATCACAAAGGGGGAGATTTCTTCACAGGCGCTCACCAGATCGGATACGTCTGCCGAAAAGTCATCACGCAATGGGGTTCCAACGGTAATGATTATGTATTCGACACCTGTAAGAGCTGCTGGGTCATCTGTGATGGTGATGAGACCCTTTTCATGTGCAGTAGAAAGATACTTTGAGAGATTCTTTTCGGCAAATGGTGACACCCCCGCTTGCACCGACGAAATAATGCGTGGTTCTTTCTCTAGGGCGACTATCGAATAGCCCCGATCCGCAAAGACTGCGCCGATGACTGAGCCGATATAACCATATCCAACGATTGCAACTTTTTTTTCGTCGATCATGACCCACCATCCATTTCAAGGTAATAATCCTGTTCATCATAGGGATGGCTTGCGAGCACCAAGATGACCGCGTCAGCAGAAAAGCTGTGTTGTAGTGCCCAAACGCCAGGATGCATGATAAGAATCTCGGTTTGCTCCATAAGCTTGTGAGCAAATCGATGCATGCCGTCGGTTCCCTCGATCGTCACTTCTCCTGCAAGACACAGCCATGCTTGCCAACAGTTCTTGTGTCCGTGGCAGCCACGAATCACGCCCGTATCCACATCGGTGACAAAGAAGATCCTTTGAACAAGAAAAGGAAGACCGCTCAGCTCTAGCGCAACGAGAATGCCACGCCCATCTACATGTTGATGCAGTGGGTGAACTTCGATCATTTTATCGAGCGAACCTGTCGGAAATGCGTGAAGTTGGCGAAGCAGTTCAGACTTCGATCGCGCCTCAGACATGTGCAGCCTCCGAGGCAAGCGCTGTTATGTAAGCCCCATATTGGGTACCAGCATAGCGGTGCGCGCTGCGTGCGAACTCTTCTGGAGTGATAAAGCCCATCCGCCAGGCAATCTCTTCGACGCAGGCAAGATAGTATCCTTGACGGGCTTGGATAGTCTCAACATATTGGCTCGCTTTGAGCAGCGCTTCGGGTGATCCCGTATCAAGCCATGCCATACCGCGTCCGAAGTCGATCACAACTAACTTGCCCTCTTCAAGATATCGTTTGTTCAGATCGGTGATCTCTAACTCACCGCGCGGAGAAGGTTTGAGCTCATGTGCATACTGAAGCGCACGTTCGTCATAGAAATAGAGACCTGGAACTGCCATGTTACTGTGCGGAGATCGAGGTTTCTCCTCAAGTGATATGACGTTGCCGGAGCTATCGAATTGGACCACACCGTAATTCTGAGGATCGGCGACCGGATAGCCGAATATTATGGCGCCTTCTTCAAGTGCCGCACCTTGGCGAAGATAATCGACAAAGCCTTGACCATGAAAAATATTGTCTCCTAGAATCAAGCAGGTTTTTCTTCCCTGTATATCGTCACCAGATACGATCAGGGCATCCGCAATACCACGCGGTTCGTCTTGTGTGCGATACACCAGATCAAGGCCGAGCTGTGATCCGTCTCCCAGCAGTGCTTCGTATTGCAGCTTCTGGTCAGTGTCACATACAATGATGATATCTCTGATACCAGCAAGCATGAGTGTGGAGAGCGGATGATAGATCATTGGTTTATCGTAGACCGGAAGAAGCTGCTTTGATGTCGCCCAAGTACATGCACCGAGGCGAGTACCTCGTCCTCCCGCTAGTAGAATACCTTTCATATACAGCCCTTCCAATCGGTCCGAATCGTGCCCAGCGAGCCACGTGTCTGCGAATACACACGTGTCAGCTTGCGCTTTAGGTTGCGTTGAGGAGATCGGAACGAGACCTCGACGTTGTGCTTCTCCAAAGCTCGATAGATCTTCTTTAGGCATGCGAGATACGGTTCATAGAACAATCCTACGATATCGCGGTTGATTCCTTCATAGTAATAGAGATCAGTCGTGTTGTTGCTATACATCTTGAACCCATGGAAGTGATACAGACATGGAGGTTCTTTACTATCTTCCAATGCATCGAAATAGTAATGAACATTCCAAGGAGCCAAGGTAAGCAGAGGGTCATCGACAATAAAGAGGTCTTCCCCTAAGAGGACCGGCCACTGATCAAGGCATTTTTGGTCGGCGAAATCGTCCGAATTGAGATCTTGATGACAACTTTCAAGATTGTGTGCCTGCCACCAATCCAGTATCATGTGAGCAGGCTCATCATTCTTGAATGTGAGAAACTGTACACAGAAATAACCTGATCTCTCGTGCACATCGAAGCGTGGGTCGAAGGCGTGCGGGGTGATCAGCACACTTGCATCAGATCGCCTGAAAGGCTCAAGCAGTCTTTGCGGTGAACTAAAAAAATAGCAATCAGCATCGATGTAGGAGACCTGCGAGATCTTCTCATCACTGTCAAGGACATACGTGGGAAAGAAAGCACCCAATGTCCAGCAATACTCGGTCCATGATCGTTGCGATCGTACTTCATTCAGCAACTCAGTTTCAAAGGAACGTAGGGCGATCGCCCTAACACGAGGATTATCGAGGAGGCTGATAGCTTGGAACACCTGATCATCAAGACAAAGCACCCAGACGCAACTCTCTGCATCGTATGTGCCGATTGATTTGATAAGAGCAAGTCCCTGCATTAGGTAGGTCGAGTCAAACAAGGTACAGTAGTGTTCAGTCATGTTCGCCTCGAAAAGAGAAGGCTTCGATGTACTGGATCGAAAGCTGGTTGCATGCTATCTAGTTGTAAGCCCACCAACTGCCACTTCGGCAAAAGGGATTTGACAAGCGCCGTTTTTGAGAACACATAACAAGGATAACTATCAATCCCTCTGGAGTTATATCCAAGAAGCTCATGATCGACGATCTGTTGAGTGATTCTGTGGTGATGGTCGCGCCCACCGTCATCACGAGCAAATGGTGTACGTTCGATGATGAGAGTCTCAGCTGTTGTGGCCGAGAGTAGGTCGAGGATTTCGAAAGCGTTCTCCATATAACAAAGAGATGAACCGAAATAAACAAGATCGGTCTCCTGAAGTAGCGCCGAAGTGACGTGGGAGACGAAATCCAGCTCCTTTGATTTTAGACGCTCGGTTCCGATCTGCGCTAGAGAAGCTTGCTCCACGATTGTCCAATGTAAATGATACGATCCATCGAGTATTGCCTTTGCTTGTCGATAGGTGGTGCCGAGCGCACCACCTATATCGAGGACGCGAAACGGCGTAGCCTTGAATCGAGCTTCTTCAAGCAACGTAGTGAGACTTTCAATCAGCATGCTGTCCGTTTCAAGGCAATCGAGAGCGACACCGTCACGTTCAGCTATCGCATCACCTGCAACAACCGCCATCGATGAGGTGACAATCCTCTTGATAAGATCATCGTTTTGATACCCCCGACTCGATTGCTCGACAGAGGTCCATGAATCGAATCCTCCTATCCATTGGATCGCAGGTCTCGTAGAACGTACCATTCGTTTTACTGCATCTAATACGCCAGCATTATGCCAGGTCGGTTTCATAAGTGGTGCAGTCCAAATCGAAGAGTTGCTCATAGCATATCCCTAGGCTTGCCAGTCAATGCTATAGCTTGCAAGCGCATCACATACGTGCGCTACCTCTGAGTCAGTCAGTGTTGGAAAGCAAGGAAGAGAGGTGATCTGAGTATTGGTGCGTTCGCTTACCACAAGATCGCTCCCCAATCGAAATGGATGAAATCCTTGCTGGTGGTGATCTAGTATCGGATAATGTATCGCTGTCTGGATGTTTCGATGGGCACAATACGCTTGGAAGTTGACACGATCTTTTGTTTGCGCAATTGCAAGATGTGCCACTCCCCTTTTATCGTCAGCATGTAGTATCAAGATATTCTTATTTGCTGAGGCTGCCTGTCCATAGCTTTGCAAGATTTCTCGCCGTCTGGTGTTGGCTGCATCGAGACGTTTTAGCTTTTCGATCAGTATAGCTGCCTGCATCTCGTCAAGTCTACTATTGCGCCCTTTTGTGTCAATTACCTGGTAGTTCTCATGTCTCCACCCATATCGGGCAAGCGAACGACATGTCTCTCCCAGTTGCTCGTCTTGAGTCACCAAAGCTCCGCCGTCGCCAAAGCATCCCAGATTCTTGGTCGGATAGAAACTGAATGCTCCCAGCGTACCTGACACACCTGCTTTGATGAGCCGACCATCAATGGAGACCTCTGCTCCATGAGCTTGCGCACAATCTTCAAGCAGCGATACTCCTGCAGTTGTGGTGATCTGGATGAGACGCTCCATATCGACACATGAACCATAGAGATGAGTGGCGATCACCGCCTTGGTCTTGCTCGAAAGCGCTTCTGTGACGAGCTCCACATTCATGAGATGATCATGTTCGTTGATATCGATATATACCGGTGTTGCACCAACAAGCGCGATCGCAGTTGATGAATAGCCTCCTGCATTTGCGACGGTGATCACCTCGTCACCGCGACCAACGCCTTGAGACCGTAGTCCAATCTCAAGTGCGTCTGTTCCATTTCCAACCCCAACGCAGCTTCTCGCAGTGAGATACTGCGCAAATTGCTCGCAAAATGAAGATCCCTGTGGGCCAGTAACAAACCTTCCGCTTCGCACAACGGTACCAAGCGCGCTTTCATATGCGCCCTCGTATTCCAAGCTGTCACGTGACAGATCGTTGAAGGGGATCTTGCTCATAGTTCAATGATATTATAATTTGGATGAATCGTCCCTTGAGGTGACGCGGTAGCGTTTCGCTGGGTAGGAATTGGTTTTACCGTCGGACTGCGAAGAGAGTACGTGAGGAAGAGATGATGAAACTGTTGTCGAGATCGACTGACCGGATCATAGGCTGGCTCGTTTTGACCATCGTTCTCATGATCCTATTGCCGTCACAAAACACTGCTGCCGCAGCATTTACTCCACTAGACAAGATCCAGATAGCTATCGCCTATGAGGCGACCGGAGATCAAACTGTTATGACCATTCAAGGCATTTTACCTGAGGGGACACCGCTTCCCACCCAAACTTCACTCATCGTTCCCGAGTACTTCAAACTTGCCAAGGCATCCCCCCTCGTTGGAGCACATAGTATCGAGGTAGGGGAAGTCGACCATGAGATCGAGGTGATAGAAACGGGCAATCGGTATCTTTTCGATATTCCAGAAGGCGAGGGGATTGTAACACTGTTCACGTTTTCTGGAACTCCGTTCATGACCCTAAGTGACGGCACGCTCGTCGTTGGACTCGAAATAGTCGCTCCTTCAGATCTGAGCGAGATAGAGTTCGCTTTCATCGCTCCGGATGGACGCATAGGTACGGGAGATGGTGTAAAACTCCTCGGCAACGATGCCGTTGGCAATGAGGCTTACGGGGTTGTCCTTGCCGACGTAAAGGAAGGTGAACTCGCAACAGCAATAGTTGAGTTTCCTCCAAACAATGATCAGTCGACGTTTGATGCCGCCATTGCTACCATAACGAATTGGTTCGGAAACCCATTTTATCTTGTCTTGTCTATAATATCGATCGTTTTGATTGGTCTACTTCTGTGGCTTTTGATGATGCTAAGGAGTCAGCACGGATCTCATGCACAGAAGCCATCAACTGACGAGCCTGGAGCAGAAGCGCTCGTAGCTGGTGACAAGATCGACGGAAGTCCACTCACAGGCTATGATAGGATCGATGAAGGCGAGACTGGATCTAGTTATTCGGTCGACTGAGATCGGCTATGCGATAGACCATACTCATTGACTAACCTCATCAACGTGGGATTCTCAGGATAAACAAAAAGCGCTCTTTCAACAGTTGTTTGCGCTTCGTCTTTTCTTTCCAGTTGCATGAGCTGATGTACGTAGAGAGTGGTAATGGCAAATGATTGGTGTTCTTGTGGGAACAGAAGCTCAATCTCCCAGGCCTGAGATATCAATGCAAATCCTGAGGATATCTCACCTCCCTCGATCAACAGAGCACCTTTCATCGCAAGTGCGTCGACTCGATTCGGTGCGACTACAAGGATAGACTCGAGAATGGGTAGTATTTCAGTAGCTTCTACCTCGTTTGCATAGAGAGTATTTGCAATACCCATGACAGTTGACGGATAGAATCTTACAAACGGCCACTGTCGCTTAACAAAGAGCCGGTATTCTTCAAGACCCATGAGCGACGGGTTCGCATTGATTGTATACAGTGTGCTTGTTCGCGCCCCGATTCGCCATGGCGCGATGTTTATCGCTTGGATCTGTCGGCTGAGTGTCTCCTCAGAAGGCACTCGCTGAGCCTGCCGATGTTGTATCACCCCACTTGCAAAGGTGAGAGAACCCATGAGAAAGGCTATGATGCCGATGATGATGCATGAAAAACCGATCACCTTGATCAGAGTGGGTCTAAGTGAGAACGCCCACGGCCTACCCATCGTAACAAGACCTGAGAGACCGATGAAGAAGAACAGATATCCATTAATCTCACTAACAGCAGCAAGAGCATTGATGCAGAGGGCTCCCATAGCCACCACCCATACTAAAGGAATCCATCCCAGAGTGTCTCTGTCACGAAAAAGCGATAGTGTTTGTAGTATAGACCCACCGAATGCAAATGCGAGTGTTACGAAGCCAAGAGCGAGACCGACCATACCGGCGGTCGCACCGAGGAAGAAAAGGTATCCATGCGGATCACTATTGTTTGCCTCAGGACCGCTCAGCGCGTATTCTTGATCATCGATATAGCGATATGATTCAGTAAGATAGTTCCCGGGGCCGATACCGAATACCGGATTTTCCTTGATAATTTCAAGCGCGTTCCTCCACAGAGCGGCTCTGCCCCCCAAGGCAGAGCCGCTTTGCACATCTTCAAACTCGTTCATCGTAGCACCGAGAGTCTGGCGTACGATAATGTCCATATCCCGCACATAATCTCGAGCTATCGCCCCTCCTGCACCAACGAGAACAATCAAAATCAGAATCCCGATGCGTTTGGTCGATAGCCTTCCTTTCAGTGATACGATCACCAAAACTAACAACCCCACACTGACTGCAACCCACGAAGCTCTTGTGGTTGTAAGAACAACACAGGTAGTCATAATGGCGATTGCGGCATAGAGCAGACTGGCAATTCTCCTCGGCTCGCTCAGTGCCAATCCCGCAGCAAGAAGTAGTGGGAATACGAGAGCAAATCCCAGGAAATCTGGGTTTCCTGCGGTCGAATACCCAAGATCTTGAAGCCATTCATATCCAGCGACGCGAAACAGAATATCGACTCCGAAACTTTGCAGAATACCGATAACAGCCATGAGTGACGCGACCGCAATAAGCCAGAAAGCAAAAAATCGAAGCTCAAGTGGAGATGTCATTGTTTGTGTAAAAAGAAAGACTACGACCGTGAACAATCCATAGACGACGAACCCGAGCAAAGCATATTCCTCACCAAAGAACGCGGCATAGACATCACGTGCAAAAAGTGATGAGATGAAGAGCGCTATCAAAAACAATCCAAGCGCAACAAGCGCAGGTGTTATTCGGATCGTGGGACAGGTCTCTCTTATAAAACCGAGCCCCCAAAAGGTGAGGGCGACACCACATGTTACCAGAAGCGCGATAAGCTTTGCGATGGGAAATCCATCAAGCACCTCAACGTGAAGAACCGGTATCACCGGTACCGCAAGTGCGGTGAGTACAATCAGCCCGATAAGAGCTCTCTGATTCGCTTTTTTCGATTCTATCGCCAAATCGAGAACAGATTTCTATTATCTGAGTGGGAAAGAATTGCTTGGTCATGCCCCACTTTCATGCTGAACCCACTCCTCAACAGATTGATAGTATTTGATATACTAGCTGATGTCAGTATACCTATTATTTAGAACATCGGGGTAATGGATTACACGCGGGATCATGTGCATAATGTCGGTATGCGGAGAACTGTTTCTCGCGTCATACACTTTGCTTCCTGGGCTCTACTTGGTCTTACTCTGCTCCTGTTCTTGCCAGGATTAATCGCGTCAGTATGGGTTCCTTCTTGTCTTGGATGCCACACGATGGAATCGTCATCTCTTTCAGAATCCCACGATGATGTTTCGTGTACACAATGCCATGGAGGGACTTCGACATGGGATCATATTATGATGCGGAACCAAGTGCTGTATTCAATGGTGCTTGGTTTCTCGAACCCACAAAGACAGGTAGCGGTTCGAGCAAAAGACACTCAGTGTTTCTCATGCCATCGTTCGATCATGGATGGATCGGTCGTCCATCGGAACGGATTACTCATAAATCATGAGACATGTGCCGCTGGCCTATCTTGCACCACCTGTCACTCTCAAGTCGGTCATGCGCTTACAGAAAGATGGGCAACACAGTATTCCATGGATCTTTGCTTGCGATGCCATTCGAGTGCGCAAGTAAGCAACACACAGGAATGTGCTCAATGCCATGACGGCAATCATACCTCTCCTACTCCCGAAAGGAACTCCTCATTTCAGGTGGTACATGGACCAAATTGGCAAAGGACCCATGGTATGGGTGATATGGCTACATGTTCTGCATGCCACGGTGACACGTTCTGCACCCCTTGCCATGGTGCGGATGTGCCCCACAATCCCATGACGATTCTACAGACCCATGGCAGCGTTGCCAAACAACCGGACAACAAGTGCGAAACTTGTCATAGCCAACCCACTTTTTGTTCGGATTGTCATGGTATTGAAATGCCCCATCCTTCCACTTTTTTACTTGAGCATTCCCGCATGAGTATTAGTATCGGAAGCACCCCTTGTAACAATTGCCACGTCGATTCGGATTGTACCGACTGCCATAGCCAGCACATTCATCCAGGGGGCGCTCAGCGATGACACAGCGGCTCTTGGATTTTTGGTATAACCGCACCAATATCGATTGGTCACCGGAGAGTTTCGTCGTACGTTGGGAGATTATCGTCGATGTGGTGAAAAATCCACGAAGCGATCCGCTCCTTGCTCTCTTGCTACTACTGTTCGTCGTTCTAGTGCTTATTGCTCTCGCTAGTGTGGTCGCACTTTTTCTCTTTTCCCTATTGCGAGATGATGATGAGCTTACGTACAGCTTTGTCGATAAAGAGGGCAAAGAAGTCGACAGCACACTGATCGACATGGAAGAGGTCCGCGCTGTCGTTGAACAGAAAAGAACTGCGGAAAACTGGTATCGGCTGCCTCGTATTCCTCGACTCGTATTACCATTAATCCTCCTCATCAGTACTGCACTTCTGTCAGCAGGGCTCGCAACCCAATCAGGCCAGGTTTGTATTACCTGTCATAACGCAGAAGCCACGGATCACCTGACCGAGTTAAAATCATCTGCGCATGCAGATATCGGCTGTACCTCTTGTCATGAAAGTACTTCTCTGATTGAGCGGAGTACGATGGACATGCCAGCACGGCTTTCACACATCATCACCGCGGTATTCTCACGCAATAATGTCGCAGGATATAGGACTTTTCCCCGTGATACCTGTGAACAATGCCACATGCACGATCTCTCAGGTGTGGTTCTCGGGGCGATGTCAGGCAACAACCTGCGGATGAGTCACCAACGTCCCTTGGAAGAGGGAATGAGTTGCCTGCAATGTCATTTCTTCAGTACTGCGCAAGCCGCGACGGTCGAACAACAGGGGATGCAAGTATGTATCCAGTGCCATGATGGAACGCGTGCTTCTTCCGAGTGTGACACCTGCCACGTAAACTCTCCCACAGTTGTAGGTACAACCGGTCCATCTCCTCAGAATGCACGAGCTCTCGTCGCGCAAAGTGCAGCACGAAATGCTTGTTATCGTTGCCATGATCCCGAACCATGCGACACCTGTCATGGTGGTTTCCGTATGCCCCACCCACAAGGTTTCGGTGGACCGCCACATGCCGAGATCGTCCAACAGCGAGGGGTGTCGGCTTGCAATCCCTGCCATCAAGCGACTTCTCCTGTGTCTCCACCTTGTCTCGATTGCCACGATCCCTCTGATTTCTAGCGTAGAGTTTGCAACTCGACCGAAAGAATACCCGCTTTTCTCCAAACGCTTTGTTTGTCGTACTCTCATTTATTGCGTCAGGCGCATTCCTTATCTACCGACTTCCTATCGAGTTCATTGCAGTCACCTGTTTCCTCCTCACTGTTGCCTTTTTTCTTCTCCTTTTTGCTGCCGGATTGTTCTCTCTTGACAAACCATCCCGTATCGCTCTGACAATATCTGCACTAGTGACGATTCCCGCACTCGTATCATGGTTGCTCAATCCTTATCGTTTCCAGCAGTTTGCCTACGATATCTATGGTGAGATGCCCCTGATTGTGTGGCTCTCTTTTCCGTTGGTCTTTTTCATTGCTGCTTGTTTGCGCATTGATGATCTCGTCCAGTTCGCCCTCAAATCGGTATGCGCATTCGGAATACTACTCACAATCGTCTCGCTGATTCAACACGTCATCGATCTGTGGATTACAGTCTTTGGGTCACGTGTATATTCCATTCCAGCACTCGTCGTGCTCATTCCGCTCATGCTGTTCTTTGCTCACGAGGAGCTCGATGGGGTATATCGTGTTCTTTGGTGGGTGGGTGCCCTTCTTGTCGGATTTGGTATTTCTTTCACATCTGGTGGTCCCTACGGATTGTTGACTCTCCTGATAATGCTTGGTCTCATTGGAGCGCTTTTTCCAGAATTGCTTGGTTGCCACCCAGACTGGAAAAAATCCACGCAGATTATCTCAACAATCTGTCTTGTGATATTGCTGACTCTGGTAATCGTTGTTTCCATCTATTCTTTGGGTGGATCGATGCTTTCGCGTACATCACTGGGAGCAACTGATTCAGTCAGTGAGCGGCTTTTACTGTGGGAGAGTGCGCAGAACATGACAATGGAGCGTCCACTCATTGGCTATGGACCTGCTGGCTATCGTCTTTTTGCCATCCGTTTTTACGATCCCGCAATTTTTCGTTCCATTGCGGCACTAGGTACAGATCCTCTGGTGTATAGTTCATCTTCCCCTCATTCGCTTTTCTGGGACACCTTGACTCGTCTGGGACTTTTCGGATTGATGAGTTTTCTCGTAGCGCTATACCTCTGGCTTCAGCGTGCGAAAGAAGGCAGTGGGCTTCAGCTTGCTTGCGCGATCGCCGCAGGCAGCTATCTTGGGGCATTTATGGTAAACCCCATACATTGGGCTTCCGCATTGCTTGGCGCAGCGTGTGCAGGTTTCGCGATTGGATCTCATGGTATCTCTGATCAGCATGGTAAATGGGATCTTCCAATGGGAATAAGAATCGGAGCAGCAACAGTCGCACTTTGTTTTATTATAAGTGCTATCTCAACAGGTATCGGTATATCAATGCTGCGTTCTCAGGTCGCGAGCGCAAATGAGCATTATTCCATACTGAGAGAAGCACAGAAGTATACTCCCGGTCATCCGCTGATCGAGCGCGTAATCTTTGAAACGCAGCTGATGACAGTCGATACTCCTGCTCAACAGGAGCGATTGATCGAGCAGATTATTGAAGCTCCTGGATACATCAGCCAATATGGGCCAAATCTCGTTCGTTTCGCCCAGATCGCGATGGATAACATGGAAGAGTGGGGAATCACCGAGAGCGCGGGCGTCGAACAACTCCTTGATACCGCCAAGACCATTACGCCAGCGACTCCTCCATTACTTGGCGAGCAGCTCCGTTGGGCACTCATACGACACGATGCGGATGCAATCGAAACCTATCGCAATCAATTTGCAGAAGTGGCAGACCTCTATCCGCTGGGTGAGGGTTATCTCAGCCGCTAGGAACTGCGCTGGGATCTATTCGATCGGCTCTACTACCTCTACCTCAGGTTCATCGAGTGTTTTCGCGACCTCTGTCGTCGAATCGACTGCACTGGGAAGTTTATCTGAGGTCAATGCGTCGATATCAACTTCAACAATGACCTCTTCCTCGTTCGTGCGTTTGCGTAGGAAATGGGTGAAAAGCCACCAAAGTGCCAGCAGGAGCAAGATGATGAGTATTGGGCAACAGCAGGCAGGTAATAGTCCCGAAAGAGCACTTCTCAGTTGCGTAACTATATTTCCACCTGAGTTTGGGAGCCGTATGATCTGCACACGGCCTCGCGCAGCTTCACCTACAGCGAAGACATCTTCTGCCGCACAATAGCTGATAGATGACGGATAAGCGAATTTCCCATCCTCGATGCCGTATTCTCCATACTTCTCAATAAATGAACCATCATCAGGATTGAATACTGCAAAATTAAAACCGAGCATATCTACTACCACTACACGGTCTGCGCCATCGATGGTCACGCCTGTCGGCGCCTGCAGATTCGCGGGATATTTCGCAAGAAGCTCCTCTGCGTTCATTGTTGGGGCCCCATCGACTGCTTGATTTCCGGGAAAGCCTGTTTCGACCATCCAGATCAGATCACCATCTTTTGTATATTTGCTCAGTCGATTGTTGTATGTGTCGGTCACATAGACATTGCTTGCGCTATCTAGTGCAATTCCTCCGACTAAATCAAACTGGTCCTGACCGGTCCCATAGGTACCCACATACCCGATCGGTACCCCTTGCGGAGTAAATGCGCCAAAACCTCCTTCGACACCGACAACCAGTAGCTCACCATTAACAGCAACACATCGCGGGTTTGGAATGCCTATCTCATTGATATAGGTACCGCTGCTCGTATACATGAGTACGCGATTATAAGTGACATCTCCGATATAGATGGTGCCATCTGGACTGGCTGCTACCGATGTCGGGTATATGATCGGTGTGCCTGTAAACATTTTGTTGAACACACCATTCGTGCCATATTCAAGAACTCGCATGCTCTGGCCATCTGCAACAAGAAGACGGCTAGAGCCTGGAATGATGGCGACATCATTGGGATAGTGTTGCTGCTCTTGGGTATCTCCGAACCCATAGATTGATCGGATCCAGGTAATACCTGTGCTATCCGTCGTCGTTATTCCCGAAGGGTTGATAAGGTTAAGCAAAAGCCCGCCTAGTAGTACAAGAATGAGAAGGAGGATTATTATTGCGACAATAAGTGCTGCACGCGCAGCCTTGTTTCTTGGCTTCGTCTCCTCTTCGGTCGATGCGTCAACAAGATCATAGGGAGACTCTTCATCCATCACAGGTATACTGTCAGTCGTGGTTTGATCAGTCATTTATTTTCTCCTTCGCCTGCTCTAGACCTTCTTTTACTTCCGGGTCGTCGGGCAAAAACAGAGATGCGGTCGTGAAATCCTCTAGTGCTCCTTGATAGTCACCTGCACCCATTTTCGCTTGTGCACGATCTATTATGACACTGGCATCAGTGGGGCTCATCTCCAAGTACCTGTCCAAGAGGGTGATCGCTTGATCCCACTGCTCACTCTCTATTGCGGAACCAGCCAGTTTCAACAGACTTTGCAGATAGTTCTGATGCACCCCATACGACATCGCCCAGTTCCTTTCACCACCCGCAGCAAGCTCGGTCTGATAAGCCTCCCACGTTCTGTCTATGACTTCTTGGTAGAGTCGCAAAGCTTCGGAATCGTTCCCTTTTGCCTCGTTGATAAACGCCTCAGAAAAAAGAAGCTGTTGCCCGCGAACCACATCAAGTTCCTCAATCTGTGCTTGGGCAAGCACTCGTTCGGCTTCACTTATCTTATCTGCGCCGACCAGCGCAACAATCAGGTTCTGATAGTTATCAGCGGTCGGATTCTGCTTGACTTGGCCTTCGGCACGAATTACTTCGTTTTCCGACATAGTCAAAGGAGTATTGGTAATACTCACTCCTCTCGTAACGAACAATGTTATCACTGTAAGCAGCGCCCAAATCAGGAGTAGCGCGAAGACCGCCGTCAACACCCGAACGACTGGATCGCTAAACGCTGAGTTGCCCTTATTCTTTTCCTTATTCTTTTTGGCTGACATAGTCATTCCTTCGGTTTTTCGGACACGGTGATAATTCTATCATTCAGACGATACAACATTATGGGCATATACCCCAAAAACTTCGTGATTCATACACTCATTTTCCATGCAACGCTCTCAGAATCGTGATTCCTTGTACTTCTTATGAGCACCCCCGTAATAGCGATAAGAAACGCAGCAACCAGATTGAGGAATGCTGCAACTTGCGCGCTGGTGAAAAGGCCGAAGGTTGGCTCAAGCCAGAGACCGCATAAAAGCGCACCGATTGCCGATCCAAACGAGCTTGCAGCTGATACCACTCCAGCCGCAAGCTGACCACCGACAAATCGTGTACCGATCACCGTGGCAAGTGGGAAAGTCATACCAAAAAGAAGAGCTGGGATGGCCATGATGAGCAAGGCGAACAGGGCACGCGCAAGCATCGCCCAGAAACCGGTCAACCCAATGGTGGAAGAAATGAGCACATAAGCTCGACCGACACTCGCAAGAGCAGGGATCGATGCCAACCCGGCGATGGAGGCAAGAATCTCAACGAGAATGAATACACGAATGGGGTTTTCGAGATGATCAGCAAACCGTCCGATAATCATTGACCCAACAGAAAGGCCGCCAAGAAATGCCGTTAGCATAATCGAGGTCGCAACTGCCGTCGAACCGAGTGCGAAACCGAGCTGTCTTATCCAGAGTACTTCATAAATGAGGGAGCTTATACCAGCAAGAAAGATTGCCGCAGTAAGGAGGATGAAGAGGAACGAACTACGCTTCATCGTAGACTCGATTCCCATTTTGAGGGACTCAGTGCGCGGGTGACAAAGTTCCAGAACACTCGATACTCGAGCGTTGAGTGGTTATCCGTATTGACCGGTACTGCTGGATCAGAGAGTGAGGCTTCAAGTTGAGCGGTTTCTCTATATGGGGTGATACAATCGGCAACGATGTATTCATTATCGAACTGCCCGGTCTCAATCAACGCATCCAGTCGTTGCTTTATGACATCTTGACCGGCACTGCCTGGATCGGTAAAACCAATAAGAAGCAGCTCTGCTTCACTCACATCGGAAAAGTTTATCGCCCAAACATCGACCCGGTCGAAGACTTGACGCATCGTCTTATACATCATCTCGACATCTTCGAACCTGAGCAGATAATTCGGAAGCCATTGACAATATACTCCCTGTGGTTCAAGTCGGGATTTTGCTGCCTGCATGAACTCTTTGGTGAAAAGAGCTGCGACCCCGCTCGACCAAGGCCAGCTTGGTTCAGATGAGATGCAATCGTAAAGATCCGTTGAAGTGAGGATAAATGCGCGCGCATCATCGACCACGACCGTCCATCGATCAGAATCTGCGAAATCCTGATCAAGAAAGAACGTTGATGCGGGAAGAACCTGTGGATTGATCTCAACGGTCGTTGTATGCTTGAAGCCGAGATTATAGTACGTTTCGGAAGTGTAGCCTGTTCCCAACCCCACTACGAGGGCTTCTCCTCCGTCATCGACACTGAGTGCAGGAACCGCGGCAATCATGATGGTCGTGACCCGATCGAGACTATTATCTGTACCCTCATCGAGTGCGCCATTATAGAGGCGGCGCGTCTCATTGGCATCTTCGATAACCTGCACCCGGGAGTAGAGGCCTTCTTGGTCGAATAACGTAGTGCGACCAGCAGCAGCGCGGGCATAATCCTGCGACGAGAGATAGTAGAACGCTTGGCCAAGACCCAAAGGTGAATCGGAGCGAGCTGGAATGGCAATCAATATGATCAACACCATGCACGCTACAAGAGTATCTGGAGTTTTGAGATGATCGCGAACGTCTATATGTTGTGGCAAGGCGAGTGCACGCAGTATGAACGCCACAAGCACCGATAGAGATGCCGCTATTATCAGAGATCCTTTGACACCGACAAGCGGGAGGAAGAGAAATGTTGCTATCAACGATCCTACGATCGCTCCCGCGGTATTGACGGCGTACAACTTCGCTGATAGTGATCCGATACTACTATCTCTTCCGACAGCCTTAATAATCAATGGATAGGTCATGCCCATCGCGGTCGTGGGAAGAGCCATAACTAGAAAACACGTAGCAAACTGCAGCACGAGAAAGCCGATCGGACTACTTGCGCCGGTACTTCGCATCCAGTTGAAGTAATATCCCGGAAGATATCTAATCCCCAAAAAGGCGATGATCGACAACACGGCAATGGCGAGTTCAACACGCGACGCATTCAGTAGAGGTCGTTTCATGGTGCGCGAGATCATTGTACCTAGTGCTGCACCC
>Ga0123356_10001267_pt1 | contig 27912 bp, 19 predicted proteins | sample TergutEmb28metaG_2_FD_92546 | JGI IMG/M metagenome (GOLD analysis project Ga0123356, IMG submission 92546) | Embiratermes neotenicus P3 segment gut microbial communities from Petit-Saut dam, French Guiana - Emb289 P3 | ecosystem: Host-associated > Arthropoda: Insects > Digestive system > Gut ...
GATGGCCTCGTAAAGCGCCTCCATGAACAGATCGATGTTCTCTTTCACCTGCAGAGGCTGGTCGGAGGTACGAGCGATGATCAAGTCGGCTGGCAGAGCGGCGCGAACCTGTTTCATCTTCTCGTCTACCGCCTTGCCGAACTTCTGAATCTGCTCTCCGCTTCGCATGTAAACGGCGATCGTGATTGCGCGGTAACGCTGCGGCTTTCCATCTTTATCCAAGGTGGTGTAGAAGTTCAGGAAATTCGCCGGACCCTGATAGCCGCGGTTGATCTCCACCAGATCGCGCAGGTAGATGGGCTGTCCCGATTGCGTGCCGACCAGAACGTTGCCGATCGCGTGGGCGTCGTCGAACTTGCCTGAGGGATCGATGCGAATCTCCCGGTCGCCGGCTTCAATCGTGCCGCCCGGCAAGGTGATATTGCGCGCCTGGAGGATGCTACCCAGATCGGTGACCTCGAGACCGTAGGATGCCAGACGTTCCTGCGAATAGCTGAGATAGACAGCCTGAGGGAGGACGCCGCTCCGATCGATGCGCGACGTCTCGGGAACGCCCAGCAGAGTGCGTGCGATCAGGTTAGTGAAATCGTCAAGCTGAGCGTAGGTGTACTTGGCCGTCGCCACGGATTTGAGTTTTTCGCGGGTCTCGCTTACATCGTGAATGATCACGGGTCCGTAAGTATCGGGATCGAACTCCGACTCCCGCAGATGCGTTCGAATGTAGTCTTGGAGATACGCCTTGATGCCTGTGTCGTCCCGGACCGAGAACCCGTCCACGCCGACGAAGCCGCTCCCGGAGACTAAATGCGACTGTTCGAGAATTCCCTCTTTTTCGGCCTCGCGCCGGCCGGCCTCGACATCCCGGGCCAGTGCCGAGGGTGAAAGCGCCAGCGGAAACGTGTAGACAATGCTCACGCGTCGCGCTCCGCCGGGGACCTTCGAACCTCCTGAGCCGGTTCGCGCCGAGCGGATTGCCTCTTCGACCGACCGGGCGCGAATCTCGATGGCGAAATCGTCCTGCAGCGGGCTGGCCACGGTCATCATCAGGGCCGCGGTGTCGCCGAAGTCGCTTTGAAACTGAATGCCGGTCGTGCCGCTCGGCAGTTGCGGCGCCAGCGTCTGCAGCTTGAGATTGATGTCGCTGAACTGTTCCTTGGTGTCCGAGACGTTCTCCGCAAGGTTCACATACACAAACGAGACGCCTGGCAGCGAGATCGAACGAATGCCGTAGTCATCGGGTCCGGCGGGATGAATGGTCTTGTTTTCTGCGATGGTCTGTTCGATCGGCCGCGTAACCAGCTGCTCCACTTCCTGAGCTGTCGCCCCCGGCCATTGGCAGACCGCTACCGCCACCCGAACGGGTATGTCCGGGTCCTTGCGCTGCGGCATCGAAACGAAACCGTAAACTCCCCAGATCACGACGGCTATGAGCGCGGCCCAGGCGATTTGCCGGTGCTCGACAAAAAAGCGCGCGGTATTCTGTCTGGTCCGAATCAGCTCGTCGTCAGTTTCATGCGCCATTGGATGCCCCTCAGGGAAGTACGTGAACCTCCTGGCCGTCGTGGACGAGCGACCCGCCGATCGCAATCAGTTTCTGGCCTGCCCGCAGGCCCCGCGTCACTTCAATCTGATTACCGAAGGTCTGTCCGATTTCGATGACCTGCGATGCGGCGTATTGTTTCCCCTCGCGGTCGTAGAGAAGCATCACCGCGAAGCCGCGCGGATCGCCAGGCGAGCGAATGACGGCGCTCAGGGGCACAACAAGCCGCGGCGCCGGGTGGCGTGTCGTGCCGGGCGCAGCCGTTTCGAGGGTTACCGAACCGATCATTCCGGGCCGAATCTGTTCCCGCGGATTGTCGAGCGTGACCTCGATGGAGAACACCCGGTTCTTCGGATCCGCCTGGGGCGAGACGGCCGTGACGATTCCCCGGGCCTCGTGGCCAAGTGCTTCGAGCATCACCGTCTGGCGTTGCCCCGTGCGGATTTTCGAAAGGCTGGTGTCGGGGACCGCGAACACGGCCTTCACCGCGTGCGTATCGATCATGCTGAACCCGACAACGGCTCCGCCCACCAGGCTGCCGCGGTCCACATTGCGTGCCGTGATCCAGCCGGTGAAGGGGGCCCGCAGCGACGTATCGCTCAGTGAAAGATTTGCGTCAGTCACCGCAGCCTCCGCTGCCTTCACCGAGTCCTCGGCCGCCGTTACCGCCGCCCGCAGCGATTCGTACCGCCCTTTGGTCTGATCGAACTCCGGCTTCACCAGACTGGCAGACTGAAACAGATTGCTTTCGCGCGTGTATTCGGTCTCCGCCTCGCTGAAGTTGGCTCGGGCCTGCGCGAGTTGCGCGTCGGCTTGCCCCCGCTGCGCTTCGGCGCTATCGAGACGGTGCTGGTAATCGAGCGGACGCACCTGGGCAAGCTGGGTGTCCCTCCTGACCCGGTCTCCGGCTTCGACATTCCGCATCCGGCCGTCAGAGCCGCGCACCTGATAGATCTGCTCGATAATGCCGCCCGATTTGAAGGCCAGGTCGACCTCGGCGAACGGCTCAATGCTTGCCGAGTAGCGCTCGGGCACGTCCGGCTGAATCGGCTGGGCCACGCCGGCCGTCACGGTTTGCGCTATCGGCTCCGGAACGCTTTGCTTCGTGCAGCCGGCAAGAAACAAAGCCGCTGCCGGCAGGGTCAGGAATGCAGTCACAATCTCACGCCTCATCCTCATTCCCTCCCCAAACTTCGATCAAAGCTGGCCTTCGCCCTCCAGAAAGCCGCCACCGCGTTCTCATAGTCGGAGCTGGCCAGGGAGACGGCCGATTCCTGTTGCAGCGCATCGGACAGAAGCGCCGCCTTCTGTTCGTAGCGATTCATTGCGACCCGCAGCTTTTCGCGTTCTGCCTCCTCCGAAAGTGCGGTGGCGTCGAGCAGCGCCCGAGCCTCCGCCAGGCTGCGGAATTTCGCGTTTACATCCAGAATCACCTGCTGTTCGGCATCCTGCTCGGAAAGCGTAGCCTGATTCGCGGAGTCGCGCAGCGATTCGCTCTTATGCCTCTTCTCTCCCCAGTCGAACGGCTGCCACTTTAGGAGGAATCCGGCTTGCACTACGTTTTGCGGCGCGAAGCTCACATTGGGCAGCGTGACGTAGGTGAACGTGGCGCTCACGTCGGGAATATACTGCGCGCGTTCCTGGCGGACTGCGGTATCCGCCTTCTTCGCCTGAAGACGGGCTTCGCGCACTTCTGCACGCTGCTCGATCGCATCCCTGCGCGCCGCCTGCAGGTCGGTCTCTTCGGGCGCGGGCATCGGCTGCACTTCAACGGAGAACGCAGTGCTCAGGTCCCGGCCCAAAAGACGATTCAGGGATTCTTTCAGGGTTTGCTCGGTGTCGCGCAAATTGAGCAACTGGTAGCGCTGCTGGCTGAGCTTCGCTCGGACCGATAAGCTGTCGCCCTTCAACGCCGACTGCTGTGCCAGGTTTCGCTCCGTTTCCGCCCCGAGCTCCACCAGATACTTCTCGTTCGCCTCCGCATTTCCGATCTGCGTCTGCGTCTCGGCGATCTGGTAATACAAGTCCCGAACCGAGTGCGCCGTGTCCTGGCGCTGCTGCCGCAGGGTTTCCCGCGCCAGGTCCTCTCCGATCTTCGACGAGATCAGCGAAAGGTGAATATTCCAGAGCTGCGAGAGCGGCTGCGAAGCCTGAGCAAACACAAGTCCGGTGAACTGCTGGGGCGTCGTCACCTGCGAATTTTTTGCGGGAATCGGCCCCGTCGCCGGATAGAAGCCGAGGGCGGCTCGAGGAATGGTAAAGCTGATCGCGCGCACCGCCTCTCCCCCCAGTACATACGTCTGGAACTGCGGCCATTGCGACGTCCTCTGCGCGGCCGTCTCCTGTCGCGCTGCGTCCACGCTGAGAGCGGCCGACCGCACCTGCCGGTTCCCCTTCAAAGCCAGCGCGACTGCCTCGTCAATGGTCAAGACCGGGATTGGCGAACCCGGAACCGCCGGAACCTGGCCTTGCTGCGCCGAGGCGGTCGAAGCTGATTGGATCGGGTATGGCAGAGCTTCAGTGGCGGCGTCGCGCAGGGCTAAGGGCACAACTTGCGTGATAGGGAGGCCGCCCGGCACGCTTCCCGTGAAGGCGCCGGCCGCGGCGGAGCTCTGACTTGCCCCATGAGCGGCCGCGCTCCCCATCCCGGAACTGGACTGGCCCGCGGCACTGAAGCCGAAACATACGATCGCCGCCATTGCCAAGCTTGGCAGTAAACGCAGCCCGGTCGGCACGAATTGGGCCGACTCACTCATTTCATTTGGCCTCCTGAAAATTCGGCCCATCCGCCCAGGGCGGAGAGAAATGACTCCGAGGAACGGCAAAGTTCATGGGAGCGTATGCCGAGCTTCTTCATTCGTGAGATTAACGTTGTCCGGTTGATCCCCATGCGGGCGGCAGCTCCGTTCGCACCTCCGACCCGGCCGTTGGTCTCCCGCAATACACGCATAATCTCCACACGCAGGTCCTCGTCTGCCTGGTTGTTAAGCGGTTTAGGGCGCACTTCCTGCAGATTTTCAATCGTACGCACGAGAATGCGGACGACATGCTCGTCCAGCACGGACACGGCCTCCGTGGAAGATATTGGTAAAGCGACGGTCTCCTTCAATTCCCCGGTCGGAGCCTCCAGCAACGTACCGCGGGTCAGGATCACGGCGCGCTCGATAAAATTCTCCAGTTCTCGGATGTTTCCCGGCCAATCGCAGGCAATGAGCGCGCTCATTAGCTCCGCCGGAATCTCTTCGATACGCTTCTGCATCTGCGCCGACAGCTTTCGGACAAAGTAATTGGCGAGGAGCGGGATATCATCCTTGCGTTCTCGAAGAGGCGGAATGCGAATAGGAAAGACATTCAAGCGGTAATACAGATCGCTGCGGAATTCTTTGTCTGCAATCATCCTTTCGAGATTGCGGTTCGTGGCTGCTACCAGGCGCACGTTCACCTTTCGTGCGTAAGTGCCGCCGAGCCGTTCAAACTCGCGCTCCTGCAAGGCGCGCAACAATTTCGGCTGGACCTCAAGGGGAATGTCTCCTACTTCGTCCAAAAACAGCGTACCCTGGTCAGCCAGTTCCAGCCGCCCCACTTTCTGCGTGATGGCACCCGTGAAGGCGCCCTTTTCGTGCCCAAATAGTTCGCTTTCGAGCAGCCCCGTGGGGATCGCGGAGCAATTCATGGTCACGAACCTGCGCGCTTTGCGCCTACTATGAGCGCAAACCGCTCGGGCAATGAGTTCCTTGCCCGTTCCCGTCTCCCCTTGAACAAGAACCGTGGAATCGGTCGGGCCGACAATCCTGACGAGATTCAGCACCTCCAATAAAGACGGACTCTTTCCAATGATCTTTTCGAAGCTTTCCCGGTCCCCTGCCCACTCGAGTTCGGGAAACTCCGTTAAGTTTGAGTTTGCGCCTGAAATGCCCGGTGTCTCAGACGACCCGACCGGTTGCGCGTCCTCGAGCCTCTTGAGGACTCGGCAGTAGTCCTCGTCCATTGCATACCGACTTATTGGGTCGCCTGGCTGCGGATTCTTCTTGGTCCAAGTCACGCCAGGCCCTCTAAGTCGTGAACGTTCCCGGAAATTCCATGCCTCTGTGACGTCAAATCCCTTTCCCGCAGGCCAGAAGCGTGGGTCCTGACGTCGGTAATATCGACCACAAACAGGCGATTGTCAGACCCGGGCGCGAGCACGTCCCGGGATCCGAACGGACCGGAGGCACCAGCAGGTGCCATAGACACAGCGGACGCAGTGGACAGACCGCCAGACAGAGCGAGCCCCAATGCGGGCAGAGCGGCAGATCGCAAAACATGTCGCCTTGAGTGGCCGACAGATACTGATTCCTCACGCACGATATTTCTCCTTGGATTGGTTTAGCTCAGCCCTAGACCCGACTCCACTTGTTCAGGTACATTCCATTCGACCCTAAGACCACTTCTTGCTCTTCCTGGCTTGAACGATGCGGCCGTTGCGCAGTGGCTGCTGAACCACTCACGAGAATTTTGTGTGAACTCATCGCGATTTGAAACCGCCAAATCGGCGTGAATTGAGACCCCCCTTTCGGACTACCAGCGATAATTTGCGGGCCGGACGTGACAACGGACTCAGAATGGTTGATATGATTTGCCTCGCTGATCTCTCAAACCGAGACCTCAAACCTCTTGGGGGTTAGCGGTCCAAGCTGAAACCTACGATCTTGAGCTGGTCTGCTCTCTATTGCGGGACATGAATGGCTCTTTATTCGCCTCCGCCGGGGTCTTGCTCATCGCGTGTGTTAAGCGTTGGGTTCCGGAGTTAGGTCGAGCCAGCCCCATCCGGGACCTCACTTTGATAACTCCGCAAGATTGAATTTCGCTGTCAGTCGAATGGGGGCGGCGAGCGCGATACGGCCGGACCGGACGGGATTAACCGGAGGAGCTAATCTTTGTAGGGACCCCCGAAATTCCTTATAGAGTTGACGGCGCGCTTACGTCGTCTCCCGATGGAGGCATGCCTTCTGAGCGCTGAGATCACCGGATAGGAACTCGGATAGGAATGTCGTTACGCCCTTCCTGCAGGCACAGGCTGGTTCTTATGCCCCTACCGTCCTCGGCTGTTGGCTAGTCCCCACGTACGAGGCGCGGAGCGGCCGGTGGTCGCCTAAATTTCGAAGAAGCCTCGATGCAAAGCGATGGTTACGGCGTGAGTTCTGTCATTCGCCTTCAACTTGAACAGGATATTGCGGACATGTCCTTTCACGGTGTCCTCGCTGATATGCAACCGGTCAGCCACGATTTTGTTCGAACATCCCTTGGCAATCAGTCTCAAGACTTCCACCTCTCGCTCTGTCAGGGATTGTTCCGCAGCGTGTTGCCCGAGCTCTTTAGCCACCTCCGCCTGCACATGACGCAGGCCGGCATGGACCGCGCGAATCGAGTCGAGAAGATCACGGCGCAGAGTAGCTTTGAGCAGATATCCCGAAGCACCAGCCCGCAGGGCACGAATCGCCTGAACATCCCCCAGATATGTGGTCAGCACGATGATTCTTGCTTCGGGATGCCCCTCCCGCAGCGTTTTGATCACATCGACACCGTGCATATCTGGTAGACCCAAGTCCATGAGCGTAATGTCCGGATGGTGTTCTTCAAAAAGTGCGATCGCCTGTTTGCCGCTTCCAGCTTCGGCTACAACGTCCAGATCTGATTGGCTTTCGATGATCGCGACGAGGCCTTCTCGCAGCACAGGATGATCATCCACGATGAGAATGCGGATTCGAGAGGAGAACTGCTTTGGCATTCTATTCCCCGTGCAGAGCCGAACGAGCAGACCAATGATTTTCGCACCATTTCAGGAGCGCCGAAACCCTTCTTTCGAGTTGTGTTTGTAGAATCCGACGGACATATAATTGATGCCCACAACGGCCGCCAACCTTCGAGGGGCGGCTATGGGTGCAAATTGTCCTCCGGGGGAGGCCTGTTTCAGAATGGGTCGCAACACCCACAAATCACTTCGCGTTGCGAAACGTCTCATCGCAGGGCTGTTGTTCTTTTGTTTGGGCCTTGCTACAGCGCTCTGTGCGCAGGATCAGGCAATCGAACAGATGGTACACACATCCTGGACCGGGAAGGATGGCGCGCCATTGGCAATCCTGGCGCTCGCCCAGACTCGGGACGGAGTGCTATGGATTGGAAGTGCCGGAGGCCTTTTTAGTTTCGACGGACTAAAGTTCGCGGCATTCAGTCCAAAGCCTGGTCCACCACTGCGGGCTGGGAGTATGATCCGATCACTATTTGTGTCAAGGGAAGGCGACCTGTGGGTGTTCTGGTTTCATGGTCCTCCGGCCCGCATCCACCAAGGATCGGTACACTTCTTTGATCGAGCGGACGACGAGCCGATAAACACCCTTGATGGTGCACAACAGGATTCGCAAGACACCCTTTGGGCGGTCTTGAACCGGAACCACATTGCCCATTTGGGATCAGACAATGTCTGGCACAGAGTAACGGACCCCACCCCGAACACTGGTCATATTTCCGAACTGTTTATCGACTCGAGCGATACACAGTGGGTAATCGAGAACGATTTGCTTTATAGGAGGCCGAAGGGACAGACGAAGTTTAATGCAACTAGTGTCCATGTGTTCGGTCTCCCGAGGCTGGCGGAAGACCAAGATCACACGTTGTGGGTGAGAGGAGAAGCGGGACACGCAGGGTCCGCTAACCTCCAGCACATTGACCAGGCTGGTCACAGGCTTTTTGCGCCGCGAGTTATGGGTGATCTCTCGGACGTGCTGGTGGTCTCGGACGATTCTCTCTGGGTTTTGAAAACGAATGGCGAACTCGAAAGACTGAGAGCTCAAGATAGTAACTCACATTCTTCAACGGGTCGCCCAGATGTATATGCGCTGAAAAATGGGATCCGGGATACAGGGTACGAGGCATTGTTGCAAGATGCCGATGGAAACATCTGGGTTGGGGGGACGGGCGGCCTTGATCGTTTCGAACATGCCCATATGGTCCCAGCGATTGCTGACTCCAAAGTTGGCATATGGTTTACATGCGTTGGCTCGCAGGGGACGGTCTGGATTGGGAATGGAAGCGGCCAACTGTTTTCTCTCGATAACGGAAATGTGACCAGAATCCTCAGCAGTGGCGGAGGAGATAATTTATTCTGCGGCACCAAAGGCCGGGTATATTTCTTACAAGATTCTGGCATTTCCGTTGTGCACAGCGGCCGCGTCCGCCGCTTGCCGCTGCTTCCCGGCTTTACAGGATATAGCGACCATTACGCATTTCTTGGTGTGGTGGAGGATCCCGACGGTGCGCTCATCGCTTCGGTTGGAGGACCTGCGGGCCATGGATTGTGGAGGTACCACCGAGGAAAATGGTCCCGTTTCCTGCCACATTTGGCGTTGCTGGAAGTTAACGGAATGTTGAATGAGGGCCGCAGAGGTCTGTACCTTTCTTTTACGGCACCGGTCGAGGAAATCGGCAAAATTACAGCGGGTTCTCTTAAATCAGAAAGACTTCCAATTTCGGCAATAGGATTCGCCCATACCTCCTATGGGATTGTCGCTTATGGCGCGAAGGGCATCGCAGTTGAGCGCGGCAAAGCTTTCCAGGTTTTTCCGTTTCTTCATCCTGAATACGCGACGATGGTCACGGGTGTCGTAGAAGCTCATAACCGGGATTTGTGGTTGATGGGGGCACGTGGTGTGGTCTGCGTGCCGGCTAACGAAGTTCGGGCCGCAATGGCAGATCCAGCACACGCTGTCTCCTCAGTAAATCTCGAGGAAGGGGACTTTGTTGGACCCGATGTTCTCCTTCTCTTCCGCCATTCCGCCGCCATCGATCCGGCGGGGCGGCTCTGGTTTTCCACCTTGAACGGGGTGGTATCCGTTGATGCAGATCATCTCGGAACAGCGCGGCGGCCCCCGCAACTCACGATTCAGGACATTACCACTGATGGTCATGCTCTGCGCGCAAACGGAGCTCTTCCGCCGGACAGCCAATATCTCGACATAAAGTATTTCGGTCTGGATCTAAGCAAGCCAAAGGACGTTGTCTATCGATATCGACTGGAAGGCCTCGACACGACGTGGCAGAACGCCGGAAGCCTAACTGAAGCGATCTACACGCATCTCCGCCCTGGTAGTTACAGATTTCAGGTGATGGCATCCAGCGGAAACGACATCTGGACGAAGCCTGTGTCCTCAACGATGTTCACAATCCTTCCACATTTCTACGAACGGCCATGGGTTCAAGGGCTATTCGTGTTGGCGGGCGTAATCATGGTTTGGATTGGTATTTCGATCCGAGTGAATCACGTGTCCAGCGCGATCAGGATACGAGCCGAGGAGCGGGTCCGAATCGCACGGGAACTGCACGATACGTTGCTGCAAGGTGTGCAGGGACTGTTGCTTAGTTTCCATGTCGCGGCGGAAAAGGTTCAGCCAGACCACGAATCGAAAAAAGCTCTTGAGAAAGCCTTGACTACGGCCGACCGGATCATCCTCGAAGGGCGGAATCGGGTAACGCGCCTTCGATCAGAAAATCTCACCGATGCGGAGCTGAAATCGTTAATTGAGGGTGTAGCCGCTGATCTCAATGGCTTTTCGCCCGTCAAAGTCACGATAGAACGCACGGGAGAGGCCAAGACTCTCCGGAGACATGTCGTAGACGAGGTATTTTGTATTGCCCGAGAGGCGCTGACGAATGCCTTCCGCCACTCCGGGGCGTCACAAATCGCTCTGGAGCTTGATTATCACAAGCATGAGTTTCGAATGACCTGTCGCGACAATGGGCGGGGCTTTGACGCAGCACAACATCTCGCCATTCAGACAAATGGTCATTGGGGACTGCGTGGAATGGCAGAACGTGCCAAAAATATCACGGCAAACTTTTCCTGCACAAGTACGCAAGGGAAAGGCACGGAAGTCAACATTGTAGTTCCCGGTCGCCGAGCTTACCTGCGCGCGAGTCGTTTCCGCAACTTTCTGGGACGAGAAAAGGCGGGTAAAGATCCAGTGCAAGAGTGACTGGAAATTGGAACGTTTCCCGACATGCACTTCTAATCGTCGCCCATCAGTCGAGCGTTCGATTGCCGCTCTCGTTTCGCCCATTCCGAACGTCCAAGCCTGGCGAGCCAAGAACGTCCTTGACCATCCTCACTCGCGCCTGTTGCCGACGTGTCTCCGGCACGGGCTCCTGCGTGCATCTTCAATGGCCGGGGACGGCACGATATCCGCCATTTTGTTTTCTATTTTCGGCTACGGGGCGTCGCCAGATCGGCAGGCCCTGATGGGGCGGACGAAGCCGGCGCGGCGGTATTTTCCGGCGCATCCTTGGCTGGCAATTTCGTTGCTTCCTTCACGACCGCGGCGGCGCGTTCCCTGCTGATATTGCACGCGGGATCGTAGATGCGGCATTGCGCCAGTGTATACCTGCAGCCGCAGTCACAGGTGTCCGCGTTCAGCTTGTGCAACGCGGACATGCGCTGTTCCCGCGTCAATTGCGACGTGTCGACGCCCGGCAGCATGCTCGCGCGATCCGCGTGCTTGAGAAACACTTCACCGGTATCTTCAAAAGTCTCGACTTTCGCCGGAACGGGCATATCCAGCAGCGCGCGCGCTTCAATTTCGTACAGCGCCGGATCGAACAGCCCGACATGCTTCTGCACCACTTTGCTGTCTTGATTGATGACGAACAGCGTGGGCAGCGCGGAGATGCCTCCATACGCCAGGCGCACCGGGACTGAGGTCATCGCCACCGGATAGTTGATGCCCTTGGCTTTCACGAACGCGCGCAGTTGCTCCTTGTCGTCGTCATCGACATCCATGCCGATGATCTGCAAACGGTCCTTATACTCCTCCTGAAGTCGGATCAGGCTGGGAATTTCCGAGCGGCACGGCCCGCACCAGGTGGCCCAGAAGTTCAGCAGCACCACTTTTCCTTTGTACGCTTCCAGGCTGAGTTCTTTTCCGTTCACGTCTTTGGCCTTGAGGTCTGGCGCAGGATCGGGATTACGCACGAAGCGGATGACAAGTTGCTGTTGCTGCTGCGGTTGTTGCTGTAGCTGCGCGCGCGACCGCGGCGGCATCAGCGCCAGCCCCAGGCCCGCCAGCGCGCACACCCCCAGCGCGATTCGCCGGGTTTTCCCGTGTTGGCACATTCCGTTCATGCGTCCCTTACTAGGAGATCATACTCGAGTATGCTTGCCAAGCGCCGCGCGTGACGGGTGTTCGGTGACTGGTGAAACTAAGGAGAATCGTCCGGAGGACCAGCGAGAGGATAGTCCGACGCGATGGCCGAGGTCGCGGAAACGCAGGGAAGAACCAACGCATCCGTGACGGCACCATCCTGGTGGATCAGGCCGCGGCGACCTCCAAACAGATTGTCTCCGGCTCTGGGGCTGTACCCCATTCTCGAATTTCCCGTGCACCCGTTGCAGCGGAGTTCATTCAGTCGTGAACGGGTGGGAATGACATGAGCACGGGGACCACAACCCGGTCATTGCGCCGCAATCCCGATAATCAGGGCGGCAGGTTCTCCTCGTACTCAAGAATTCGGACGAAGCGGTCGCAGGGCGGATTCGCCCGATCAGCCGGATTGAAACCAAGATTCCCTCCTTTACCTGGCTGCGCTCGGGCGAGCTCTTACCGATGACCGGGCGCAGCGTTCTCGGCCGCCGTCGGGCTGGACGCTGCCTTTTCCGCCGCGTTCGTCAATCGCGTGAGCCGGGGGAAGAAAGGCGTGACTTCGAACGGCATTTTGTCGCGAGCCGTCGAGATGGTGACCGGCGCCGCTTTGATCATCTCTACGCCGTCACCCCAGGGGTCGAGCTTCACTCTTCCGCCGAGCGGCAGGGCGGCGATCTGGTTGAGCTTGCCATCATCGAGCGCGGGCGCCGAGGGCATGAGCGCCGCCAGACGGGTAATCTGTCCCTTGCCGTTGCCGAGACTATTCCCCAAGTGGGCGGTCATGAGCGCCGCCAGGCTGGGAGCGCGCGCCTGGAGCTGTTTGAGATACAGTCCGGCAGATCCCAGCTTCTGCGCGTACGGCGATTTTTCGAGCAGCTCAAGGGCCTTCACATCGGCGGCGGCTTCGTCCTCGGGGCCGGGGCGGAACCCGAGGTTCTGGTAGGTCGATTCGTCGCTGAACAGCATGCGATCGTTGAACGCGTACTTGCTGCCCAGGTTATGACCGAGCACGATGTGCGCCAACTCATGGGAAAGAATCGCGGCCAGGCTGGCCTCATCGGGCAAGGTGTCGATGAGACCGCGGCTGATGATGATGGTGTCGCCCACGCTGCAGGTCTCGAGCGGCGAAGTCAGCATCACACGGACGTGGACCGGACGAGCGAACTCGAGATTATTGGTGGCCACGAGATTATTGACCACAGTCTCAAGAACCTTATCCACGTCTCCCGGAGGGGCAAGCAAGCCCGCCTGTTCGAGGCGGCCGATAACGTTGTCTTCGGCCTGTTGCTGCCACGCCCGCTCAGCTTCGAGAGGGGATGCATCCTGCGCGCCGACGCTTTCATCCTTCACCGCGTCGACGTTCAGATCGGTGAGCTCGCCTTCCCGCTTTTCCCCGACCAGGCCATAGCCCCAGATGCGGGATTGCGCTTTGAAGGATAGCTTTTCACGTGAGCCGGAGCTGAAGTCGCCCTCTTCGCTGTAAATGTAAGCCGGCACCCAATAACCGGGGACCAGGTTGAGCCGCCAGCTGTCCATGTGGAAGTACTGGGCGTTTCTCGGGCGGGGAAAGTAGGTGCCGTTCAGGCGGACGATGTTGTAGTTTTCATCCTCCACCCAGATCCGCCCTTTGAACAATTCCTTGCCAGCCCCGGGGTTTGGCGTGACGTCAAACACCAGGCAGCGCACATCCCCCAAGAATTCGCGGCGCACGTATTTGAAGTTGTAGTGGTTGCGATCGAGGTTCTGGCGATCCACGAAGAGCATCCAGGTGAAGCCCATCGGCTGGTACTGAATGCGGAAGAGCCGGGTCATGCCGCCGAGCAAAGTCTCTTCCAAGCTCGAAGCAAGGTAGTTGCGCCGCTCGATGGTCGGCCCCATATCGAAGCGCCCGAGGAAATAATGGTCCTGCTTCGGCACGGAGCCGAGCTTTGCATCCGGGGCGAATTCCTGCAAATACGTTTCGACCAGGGGGGTCCGATTAGAGAGAAACTGGATGAGGCTGCGTTCGCGGTCAATGATCTTATCAATGACTTGGTAGGTGGTCGCCGGTCTATTCGGCTCTGGCTTGGGCGCCACCACTGATGTCGACGACGCGGCGGTCTTGCCGGCGGCAGGCCGTCCGGGTCGACGAGGTGTTGAGACCAACGGGTCCTGTGCGACCGCACTCAGGAAACTGAAGAGCAGGGCTATGGGGATCAAGAATTTCATGTCTAAACCTTCCTTCATCTAGGACGTACTCTGTGCGTCCGAGAGTGGGCATTCCTTGGGTCCATGCATAATTCGCCCGACAATGAACGGATTCGCGTAGGCGGCCTGCTCGGCCCGTTCGCCATCAGCTCAAGCGGTCGAAGTGCCTATGAACCCGGCTAACGTGCTTTTTTGTTGTCGCGTGACCGCGGCAAGCGCTGCTCGCTTAGTGTCGCTCTGGCCGTGTGGAGAAGGCTCCCTTCACCCGCAGGTGGACGGCCGGTCCTCGGCATTTTTCCGCAAATGTTTACTCTTTGATCTGCCTCAAGGCGGTTGTTGGGAGAGCGCAAATGGTGAGGGCTCTTTCGCTTGGGTGGCGGCCCTCCGCCTTTTTTCAATATATGGCTAATTCCCTGCAGTTGAGTTACCAAGCAGCCGACAATTGGCGATGCTCAAATCAAACGATTTAGCAGAGTTCCTCTGGGAACTTGCTTTGCCCGTCTGCAAAGCCCTGCATAGGTGTGATCGATTTGCACAGGCAGCGTAAGCAATGTGGAAATCGACCCCCATGCCGCCAATCGGATTCGGGAAATAGCTCGCCGAACTTCCCTTTGGTCATTGGCTGTGATGAAGGCGATGGGACACCCGTGTGCCGGGACGTGGCGCTTAACCACGGATTTCTAGCGGATTTCTACATGAGGAGCGTCGAAGGGACCAAGCCCGCCGGCGCGGTCCCGCGACCTACTTAGAAAACCCACAGGTTATTATCCTTATCGTGATCGTGGTCGTTTTCTGTATGTGAGGGTCTAACGTTGCGGCTCTGGTTTTCTTCAGCGAGTGAGGTTCCCCTGTACCGGCAACTGGCAACACAGGTGCGCCTCGCCATCTTGAGCGGCGATCTGAAGCCGGGCGAGCGGCTGCCGAGCACGCGTGAGCTAGCCCGCCGCTTCAGTATTCATCCAAATACGGTGAGCGCTGGCTACCGGCAACTGGCACGCGACGGGTGGGTGGAATATCGGCACGGCAGCGGCGTGTACGTCCAGACCGAGGCAGCGCAGGCCCAGACACCAGAGCAGATTCTCGACCAGCACATTGTGGCCTTCTTCAAGGTCGTGCGCGAGTTGCGGCTGCCGGCGGCGGCAATCAGGCAGCGTGTGGCCCAATGGATTGCCGCGCCACCACCGGATCACTTTGTGCTGATCGATCCGGACGCAGATGCACGAGAGATTCTGCTGGCCGAGATTCGCTCGCTGACGACGTGGCCCGCGGTGGGGATTACGGTCGAGGAGGCAGCAAAGCCGGATGCAATGCTGGCGGCCATTCCACTATGCCGGCCAAGCAAGACCAAGGTAGTGAGGGCCGTGTTGCCGGCGGGACTCGAGCTGATCTCGCTGCGGATTCGCTCCGCGAACAAGTGGCTCCATCCGGAACTGCCGTCGCTGAAGGGAAGGCTAATCGGGGTGGTATCGAACTGGGTGGACTTCAGGGAGAATGCGCGGACGATGCTGGCGGCGGCGGGAGTCGACCCGGATGTGCTGGTCGTGCGCAATCCGAAGCGGCCGCGATGGCAACGGGGGCTCGAGCAGACGGGCGCGATCATCTGCGACGCGCACACGCGAGTGGCCCGCCAACTGCCAGCGGGGCCGAAGATCTTCGTGTTTTCGCTGCTGGCAGACGCATTTCAGCAAGAATTGAGCAAATTCTCGGATAGCTCACAGTTCTTGTGACACTCGCGAAACTGTCTCGACCAGTCTCTTCCGGCCAGGGGCATGGCCTAATCTCGGACCATCCCGGGTTCCCCCGGAGGAGGTTGAACATGGTCTGCCCTCTATGCAAACTCACCAATCCCGATACTGCACTTCGGTGCGATTGCGGTTACGATTTCGCAACGGGCCACTTCAAACGGAACGTGCCTACGAGAAGTTCAATATCAGAGAACGTCTTAGCCGGCTTTGTGGCCTTGGCGGGAATCATTTTCCTGCTGAGCTTCTTCCTCTTGCAAAGCCTTTTACAGGGGCTCACTCCCTTCTGATCTTCAGACTCCGCCGGCCACCGGTCATGGCTGATTCTGGATCTGGGATAGACCGCGCGGCAGAACTTGGCGTAGATCCTCGGACTCTGATGCGGTCGAGAACAGCCGCATAGCTGACATGACGCTTTGGGAGGCTTTGCCATTAGTATGAATCGATCCGGGCTCTTTCTTGGGTTCGAGGCCAAGAGGATCGGGCGAGTGACATGCAGTCCTCCTCAAAGCTATCTCCCGGAATGCAAAGCGATATTTTCAGCCCACAACCTGCAACGGTGCACGAGACACTCGGCGGTAGAATGGGGTTTCATGGAGAGTTCAGAATCCTCCCCGCGAAGGCAAGACCATCGCCGAGGAACTGGCGATGGCCTACAAGCAAGCCTGGGACACAGGCGATCCGGCGCGCGTCGCGTGTCGAATGCGATTCGGACGATGAACACGGAGCGAGCAAGCCCATTCGCTGCGGAAGAAAATCGTGAACCTCGATAGATTTGTCCGTCCAGCAACGTATGGCGCACTTGCGTGCGGCGCGGCGCCGACATGCTCGTTTTGCGCAGGAGGCCACGATGTCTTCAGAAGCCCTGAACCACGCTCGCACACGCTCCTTCGCGCGCGTGATTGGACCCTATGTCACCTTTGTAACGGCGATCATCGTTTACCGCGCTCCGACGATGGGCAACATGCTCTCTCGATTCTTCGACAACGATGCCGTTGTTTGGATTACCGGCGGCATGCTGCTGATTTCGGGAATCATCATCATTGCGTTTCACCAGTACTGGCGGACTCTTGCCTCCGTCCTCATATCGCTTTTCGGATGGTTTTTGGCTCTTCGGGGGGCAGCGCTCATGGCGACGCCCGAACTGATTGAGCGGGGCGGCGCGGCATCCGTACCGCACTCAGACCTCATCCGGGCCGGGTTTGGTGCCCTGACCATCATCGGCCTCTATCTTACGTATGTAGGATGGATCGCGCCGAACGGAGACCAGGCCTCAGCAAACTAATCAGCCCGGGAGAGAGCCTCCGACTTGCCGAGTCCAAGAAGCGAACTGGCTCCCATTTTCTCCATGACGCTGGCGCGACGCCCCTTTAACGGCAGCCTCGCCTCAAACCAAGCGCCGCCAATCTGTTTCTCTATCTATCGCATTGCCCGCGATCGCATGTCTGGCGAAGACTCTTGACGGTCGGAATCGCTATGCATCGCTCTGGCTACGTGGCGACAAAACTGGTAACAGTTTCAGCCTCGGTTTTCTGATCGAAGTTGCCGCGGAAATCGGCTATCGTTGCCTGGTCCGGCATGTCACACGGTTGGCGATTGATGGTGACCCTTCACAATTGCAGGTATCTTGAGACGAAGCCCATCTAGTCGGCCGCCAGCAGCGAACAAGAGAACCCGCGGTCGCCTCCCCGGGAGGAAACGCCGCCGCGTCATCGAAGGCTGGAACACTCGAACGCCGACCACCCGGTCTCAAACCAGCCTGCAAACTCGACATGAGCCGGTACATCTTCCCCTCTGACAGCCACAAGAGCCATCTCTGTCTTCGTCGATGACAAAGCCCGCGTGTTGCGCCCTCACGGAAAGAGTTTTCCTCTCGGCAACGTGAGAAGGCGCGTACGTCGCGTGAGAGAGGACTGGTATATGGATCTTCCGCTGCGGCCTTAGTCGAAGGTGCTTGGGATCATCCTGAAATCGACATTCGGGGATTTCAGGCGATCGAGCAAGGCTCGATGAAATTCGCGAATACGGCACAAGTTGGAGCCTGTGTAACGATCCGATGGCACGATTCACTATTCAATATCTAGGAATCATTTCGGACACCGCTGAAACCTAGGCGGTTCCCTGAAGGAGAGATTCTCATGAAACTCCACATAGCTCGTGCGGTGGCCTCATTCTGGCTGCTCGTTCTTTCACTAACCTCACCGAGCTTGGCACAGACCAATGTTACGACGACGGGCGGAACGGTCAGCACCCTGCCGCTCTTCACACCAAAGCCCACCAACATCCAGAGTTCGATTGTCAGTCAGACCGGCACGTCCGCGATCAATGTGCTTGGCAAGCTGAACCTTCCTGCGAGCGCAACCGCGACCGCTACTGCCGGGAAAGCATCGAGGCCCGAGGCGTTCACCGCGTCGGCATTCAACAGCGGCACGGCAGCAGCTGTATTGCAGAACTTTCAACTGCAGGCTGAGCCGGCGAACAACAACACTGCTTCACCTTCTGGAACCCTCAATCTACTCTATGCCGCGGGTGCGGCCGCGCCTGCGGAGACCGGGCTGAAGATCAGCAATAAGGGCGTGATCACCTTTGCCCCCGGCCAGACCTTTCCAGGGGGCGCCCCCTTCTGCGTCGCAACGGCCGGCGGCTTCGGCGGTGGTGGCACGACTTTCGTCGCGCCAAGCTTTACTGTGCCAGCGCAGAACAAGTGCACACAGTGGTCGGGCTTCACGAAAACCGCTTCCACGGTCATCTTAACGACGAGCGGCGCTGCATGTCTTTCGACCACTGGTAAGACGCTGACGGTCAACGTCTCTAGCGCCGACCCGGCCTTCCTGGGTACCAATCCGGCATCGGATTACATCCACTTGACTCGGGCATCCTCGACGGGATCGTTCAGCAGTGGCACAGACCTGGGTCAATTCGCTGGAATCGCAGACCAGGTAACCTGCACGGCCGGTCTGTTGTCACTGCCTGACAGCCACGACTAAGGTCATGCACTACCTTACGAGAAATGGAGGTGGGTTTAAGGGGCCCCGTTTGAGAGATGATCGTTTTCAGCGAATTCGCTCTTTCATTGATGACGACGCAGCCACGCCCACCTCATACATTCTCTTTGATGCGTAAAGGCTTCACGCTAGGTTCGGGCTACTACGAACAGGCTTGGGTGTTAAAATATTTTTTAACACCCACAGGCCAATGCTCTTGGCTAGAGGATCCGCGGAACTCGACGCTGTCGCTTTGCCTTGTCGTCGCTAAGAAGTTTTACGAAAGCAAAAAGGAGCACAGCAACGGAAGAAGCCGAGTTCACGACGCACCTTGTGTAAGTCTTAAATCAAGCCCATTGTCACCGGAATACAGCACAGCGATGCGAACTCGACAATAGATGAGTTTAAAACTGAGCGAAATCCGTCGACTCAGACCCTGGTTTGTCGCGGTTCTGATTTCAAAGAAGCGCGACAGCCGCTTTTCGCTCCTCCGCACAACATTGGATGATATACTCCCCTCGCAGCTGCGCACGATAGCCGAGATTCCATAAAGATGCGAACCCCGTTGTATCGTTTCTCGTTTCTAATCTTCTTGCTTTCGTGGGCAAGCCGACCAGGTTACGCGCAGAATCGCGTACATCAGATTGCTCGAGATGTTTACTACTGGTCAGGTGATCTCAGCAAGCACGAACAGACCAATGTGGGATTTGTCATCTTTCGCGATTACGTATTCGTCATCGACGCAAATTTTCCGTGGGCGGCCGACAAAATCATTGCGGACATAAAAACCATCACTCCCAGGCCGATTCGTTTTGTCTTCAACACTCACTACCATGCAGATCACACCCTGGGAAACAGTGTGTTCGCCGCCCACGGCGCTGCGATTGTAAGTACGGAGGACCTTGCGTTAGAGCTAGGTACCAAGGGGATGGAGGATGTCCGGGAGCAGACCAAGATCCACGTGGAACATCTCGAATTGCCGTCCATTCGGTTTCACGATCGCCTCGTATTTGACGACGGCCAACATCGGCTCGAGCTAATCAAATATGGGCCGGCCCACACCAAAGGCGACGGAGTGGCCTATCTGCCGGCAGAAGGCATTGTTTTTGTTGGAGATTTGGCTGTCAATTGGGGCTTCGGCAACAATTTGTCTGACCAGGATGTTCGCTATACCGGTTGGATTCGCGCACTCGATAAGATTTCCCAACTCCCCATCAAGACCGTGGTTCCAGCACATGGAGATCTTGGTGATGTGGATCTGCTCCATCGCCAGCGGGACTTTATTGCCGACATGTGGAAACAGGTCAAGCAAGGACTCAAAGCTGGAAAGTCTCCCGCCGAATTGAAGAAGACAATGCAACTAACACAGCACGGGATCTTCGTACGCGATCGGCAGGAAACGGAAGGTATGATCGAGTCCATGTGCGAGCGCGCACAAACTCAGCCAGATTGGAATTCTGGCAATGCAAACCCTCAATAGGTCTTCGTATCGGCCTCCCAGTCTGGTGTATGTACCTAGGCACGACGGGCCGCCACGAATATTCTGTAACCAACTTAGGTGCAATATCTCATTTCTGTGGCGTCTTTAAGTGCCGTTAGCCGCCGTTTGGCAATTAAAAGTCGTGTTGTAGCCCAGCGTAAACACCCAGCTTTCTATACGCTGCCATCGTAGCAGACGAGTTCCACTTCGTTGCCCTCGGGATCAATCACGTAAATCGACCGCCAATGAACCCACGCGTGTACAGCCGTCCGGATTCGAAAGCCCAGAGATTCCAGTCTCTCTGTTTCGCCTGCAAAGTCCGAGAGAGATATCTCGAACGCAATGTGATCAATCGTTGAAGCTGTCGCATCCGGTCTTCGATAGTCTGGATTCTGTGAGCGATCGAACAAGGCCAACACCTGAGCATGACCGTCATGGCCGTTGGCAATCTTGAAGAATGCGCTATCGGGAAATCTCACCACTAGGGGCAAGCCAATGGCTTCCCCGTAGAACCTCTGCATGGCATCCAAATTGTTCACCCGCAGCGCCACCTCGCCAAGACCGCGCACCGCTGTGCCCTTCTCACCTGTCGCTACTGTTGCCATTTCTAGCTTCTCCGATCTTGACAACATCCTCAACTATTGAGATTCACACTTCACATATCGAGATTCAAATCGAAAAGAATATGGCCGAACATTCCTTCAACTTGGCGCGTCATCCACGGCTGAAAACCGAGGGTCTGGCTCAGAGAAATGCGACAGCGGCTCTGGGAGAAGATGGATTTCGGTTCTGCTGCTGCCGATTGAGCCGAGAACCGCCAACATGAGTTAAAGTGTGCCTGCGAGTCGCGGCTGCGCGAAGAGGGCATTTTTTTGCCAATTCTAGGTAAAGGCGTTTTCCTCTGGTGTTGGGTATGAGCCCAGTCGAAACGCGATCTTTGCAGCCTGCGTCCCGACGGACTGCGCGGATTCCTAGGTGGAATTCCTTTCCAGAAACCGGACGAACGGACTAATCTACGCAGTGCAGGCAGAAACCTGGTGGGTAGGAGAAGAACGAATGGCCAATCGCGAAACAACAAGTTCAGCATCCAACCAAACCCCAAGCGCAGTTGGACCCGTTGGTGCGAAGTCCGGGGGCAGCTCTGGGGGCTACAAGAGAATCGTCTACATCATCTGCGCGGTGGCTGCCCTCGGAGGCCTGTTGTTCGGCCTTGACCAGGGATTCATCGCAAACTCGCTTGCAACCATCGATGCGGACTACCATCTCGATGTCCAGGGTGGTGAGCGCTACTCGGCCATCCTCGCGAACGGCGGGATTATCGGTGCGTTGCTCTCAGGTATCTTCGCGCGCTTCCTCGGGCGGAAGAAAAGCCTGCTGTTAGCCGGGTTTATTTTCACTGCAGCGTCAGCGCTCTCGGCGATGCTTCCTCCCCTCCCCGTGCTCTCGGCCTGCCGCTTCGCCCTTGGCTTCGGGGTCGGTATTGCGTCCTTCATCGTGCCGCTGTACCTGGCTGAAACCGCCCCAGCGTCCATCCGCGGCTCCATGGGTACGCTCTTTCAGCTGATGATCACTATTGGCATCTTCCTGATCTCGCTGACGAACGTCTTCATCGCCCGAGCATTCACTAACCCTTCAACCTCGCTGCCTCTCATGTTCCTGACGATCACATTGTTCGCATCCATGATGTTCTTCGGCGGCTTCATACTCCCTGAGAGCCCGCGCTGGTTGATGCTCAGGCAAAGGAAGAACCAGGCGATCGCCGTGCTGCAGCGGACGATGAACACGCAGCAGGAGATCGACGCTGAGATAGCGGACATGGAGCATGCGCTGCACGGGCCGCAGGGTGCCGGTATCGGCATTGTCCTGCGCGGGTACTTCTTTAAGGTTCTCGTGGTCGGGGTGCTGCTGCAGATGTTCCAGCAGCTCGTCGGCATCAACATGATGATTTACTACTCGCCGACGATCTTTGGCTACGCGGGCATAACAGGCTTGCTGGCCGCGATGACCGTCCCGACCGTCAACATGCTCTTCACCTTCCCGGCAATCCATCTCGTCGAGAAATGGGGACGCAAGAAACTCCTGTATGTGGGTGCGGTGGCGATGCTAGTCACCATGGTCGCCGCCGGCGTCGCCTTCCAGTCGATCGGGGCCAATCCCGCAACGATCAGCGGCATCGCGAAGGCAGTGTTGCTCGTATCAGCGGTAGTCTACATCTTCGGGTTCGCGGTTTCTTGGGGACCAGTCGCCTGGCTCGTCTGCTCCGAGATTTTCCCGCTCGAGGGCCGAGAAGTCGGAATGACGATTACGACTATGGTCAACTGGACGTTCGCGGGCCTGGTGATGGGCAACGCGCTTTCATTTATGAAGGCACACGGGAACGCGTCCATCTTTTATGTGTTCGGAGGCTTCTGTGTGCTGGCGATTGTGTTTGTCGCGATGTTCGTGCCCGAGACTAAGGGAATCACCCTCGAGGAGATGGAGTTCAATCTCAAGAATGGCGTGCCACTGCGCAGGCTCGGCGAACGTCCCAACGCGCACACCATGTCGGTCGCGAAGGAGTCTGGCGCAACCCCTAAGTAATCTCGGACTTCGCCTGTTCTACCGGTTAACCGGATCGACACTAAACAGCGAACGCTACGCCATCACTTAGGTGGTAAGGCAATGTCCAGTCTGGTGAAAGGACTCGCGTAAGAGGAAAACTGTTATTGATTGGGCTTCACGGTGATCATCAAAGTCTTGCCCACTTGTCGCGGACCGAAGATGCCCACAGCGGCTTGCCGGGCCAATGCCTCTTGAACCCTGTGGGACGCGTCTCGCTGGACAAGCATGCTTGTACATTAAGCGGGGGGTCGCTGAGCTTCTCCCGTTCAGTGCGCGACTCCAGGTCTGGATGGCATCCGGATCGCGTTCAACATGTGTCGCGCAGCATTCATTGACAATCATGCAGATATAGTCGAATAATTATTCGACTATGGTTGAATTAGAGAACGACTTCGAGTATTGCCGTCGGTTGGTCGAGGCACGGCTACGGGAGCGGGCTCCGGGGCGCATCCAGCTCCTTACCGGGCCGCGGCAGGTAGGCAAGACCACGCTGCTGCTCGACGTGGCGCGCGAGTTCGGTCAGTCAGCAGTCTATATGGCCGGCGACGAGCCCAATGCGGCACTGCCCGGCTTCTGGGAGCGCTGCTGGACCGAGGCCGAGGCCCGCGCGCAACGCGGCACAACCGTCCTGTTGCTGGATGAGATGCATCATTTGCCCGACTGGGCGGCGCGTCTCAAAGGACAATGGGACCGCCTGCGCCGTCGGCGTCTGCCGGTGCACGTGGTTGCGACTGGCTCCTCCGCTCTGCGTGTAGCCACGGGGTCGCGCGAGAGCCTAGCCGGACGCTTCGAGCGGATGACACTTAGTCACTGGCCAGCTGCTGCTGTGGCCCGTACGTTCCATCTGTCCGAGCAGGATGCGGCTTTGAGCCTCGTGCAGTTCGGTTCCTATCCCGGTGCGATGCAATTCACGAGTGATGCGGTGCGCTGGCGTGCCTATGTAAGGGACGCGATTATTGAACCAGCGATTGGGCGGGATGTTTTGGCATTGGGCGCGGTTCGTCGTCCTGCGCTGCTGCGGCAGGTGTTCGCGATTGCGACGGCATCACCATCGCAGATCGTCTCGCTGCAAAAGTTGCAGGGGCAGCTTCAGGATAAAGGTGCGCTCGAAACCGTGGCTCACTACCTGACGATGCTGGGGGAAGCATACCTGGTAGCGCCGCTGGAGAAGTTTGCCACACGCGCCCATCGGCGGCGTTCGGCACCCCCGAAACTGGTGACGCTCAACAACGCGCTATTGTCGGCTATGCATCCCGATGGTCCTCCCGATCCAGCAATGGAACCTGCGCGTTTCGGTGTCTGGGTCGAAAACGCGTGCCTCGCCTTCGCTGTGAACCAAGGACAAAGTGTCACGTACTGGCGAGAGGAGCCGCTCGAAATCGACGCTGTCTTTGAAGGGAGCTGGGGGAATTGGGCGGTTGAAGTCAAAACCGGCAGCTTCGATGTTCACGCCCTGACGGGGCTGCTCGAGTTCTGTCGACGGAATTCAAAATTCACGCCCCTAGTAATCACCGGGCGAGGCGGCGAGAGTGTGCCTCGGGGCCACAGGCTGCGCAGCGTGAGTTGGGAGGAGTTCCTTATCTCGGGAGCGCCGACGGAGTAATGGCTAAATTGCCGGGAATCCACTATGGTCCGCACCGGCAATCTCAAACCTGTGATGAAAGTGATGGGACACCGGGATGTGAGGACCGCCATGCGGTACCAGCATTCCTGAAGTGGAGTGGACATCGTCCGCGCAGCACTCAATCCGCCCCAGGGATTATCTGCGCCGGAAATATCTGCGTCGGAAACACGCGCCTGAAAACATTTTGTGGCACACTTTACGGCACGCCCTGGAACCCTGAACCTCGTAAACTGTTGAAAACATGGTGAGCGCGGAAGGAATCGAACCTTCAACTTACTGATTAAGAGTTAGTGCTAGATAGTGCGAGAATTAGCGGTTTTTACCTGCTAAGTCAACAATTTAGATCTAACTTAGCCCGCACGGAAGCATTTGTGAGTGGTATTGAAAGGGCGTAACTTAGCGCATGGGGTTCTGCATGGCACGGCACACCTACGGCACACCGCGATGGTGGTGAACAAGCTAGATAGGGGATGGTGCTCCCCATATCCGTGCCTATTTGGTTGATTTGTGTGCCTTCGTGTAATTGCTGCTTCAACTCTCGCGCGGCATATAGGTGCTACTTAGAGCGCTCTTAATTCTTGGGACAATTCCCGGATCGAAATGGCCTCGATGTTCTGGCCGAGCGGATAGCGGTCAACACCCGAGTAGACGACGAACGCTTTTGACGGTCGTAGGTCTTCCAGCGCATAGTGAAAACCACGTTCGGGTTTCGCCGTAAGCCCGCGCTTAACCTCGACCGCGTAAAAGCCTTTTTTCCCACCAAGTTCCAGCACCAGGTCCACTTCCGCACCCGCAGCGGTGCGGTAGAAACTCGCCTGCGCCCGTTCGGGCGCGCAAGCAAGTAGCGATTCGATTACAAAGCCTTCCCAACTCGCTCCCGCCACCGGGTGGCCCAAGAGTTCGTCGAGCGTCTCGATACCGAGAAGCGCATGCACGAGTCCGCTGTCGCGCACATAGGTTTTCGGCGACTTGACTAGCCGCTTACCCACATTGACATGGTAGGGAGGCAACCGGCGCACCAAAAGGAGATCCGCCAGTAGACCGACGTAGCTAGTGACCGTTGGGGCGCTCACAGAAAGTCCCGAAGCCAGACGTGAGGCATTGAGCAACCCGCCCTGGTTGTGCGCCAGCATGGTCCATAGTCTTTCCAGCGTTTCCGCGGGAATGCGTGGACCGAATTGAGGAACATCGCGTTCCAAGTAGGTACGGATGAAGCCGCGCCGCAATGAGAAGCTGTCCGCATCGTTCGCGGCAAGGTAGCTGTCGGGAAAACCTCCACGCAACCAGAGGCGCTGTATGGCATCCTCTCGATTCTCGACTTCGACAACGGAGAATGGTCCAAGTTCGACATACTCAATACGCCCGGCCAAGCTCTCTCCGGACTGGCGCAGCAGGTCCATCGATGCAGAACCAAGCACAAGAAAGCGTCCCGTGCGTTTGCCTTTGCGTCGGCCTTGGTCGATCAGGCTCCGCAGGTTTTGGAACAATTCCGGGAGACGGTGAATCTCGTCTAAGATGACGAGTTCGTCTTCATGGTTCTTGAGGAAGAGCGCGGGATCGCTGAGCTTCTCCCGTTCAGTGCGCGATTCCAGGTCCATGTAGAGTGACGGTCGTGTTTCGGCCAAGGCAAGCGCAAGGGTCGTCTTGCCCACTTGTCGCGGACCGATGAGACCCACAGCGGCTTGCCGGGCCAAGGCCTCTTGAACCCGGTGGGACGCGTCTCGCTGGATAAGCATCCTTGCATATTAAAAGCGTGGTTTTTAATTTGCAATGATATCGATGACGGCGATATTGTTGTTGGCGTCGCGCATGTTCTGGTTGTATTCGTAACGCAGGCCGAGGTCGAGGTGCAGGTTGGGCCGGATCTGCCAGCCGTCCTCGACGTAGAAGTGTACCCAATCGGTAAGGCCTGAAATTCTGCCCCGGCCCAGCACGCCCGCGCTTCCCTGATTGGGGGCGCCCAGCAGGAAATCGCCTAGGGCATCGCCGGTCGATTTGCCGGTGAACGCGAAGGTACCTCGTGCATTCTGCGCGTTCACCGGAACGAGATTCAGATGGAAAAGGTAGCCGCCGAATCTCACTGTGTGTTTTCCGTGGTGCCAGATGACGTTGTCATACAATTCGTAATCGGTGCTGGTGCGCGTGACGTATTGAGTCGCTTCGCCTTGGGTGGAGTAGCCGGTTATGGTTACGTCGGGATACCCGGTGTCGAGCGGATTGGTGGTTACGCCTTGAAGCCCCGTACTTGAAGCGAAGTCATTCCCGGCGTTCGGGCTGATTTCTCCTCCACCGACCCAGAGCCAGCCAAATCGCAGTTCGTTCACCCAGGACGGGCTGAAAACGTGGGCCCAGGTGGCAGAGGTTATCTGTATGGGTTCGCAGGTTGTAGCCAAAAGCTGGGAACAAAGCTTCGTTCAGCGCGGTGGACCCAAAGGTCAGAAATGCGTTGGAGTCGAAAACGGACATGCGAACGAAGGCGCTGTCCTTCGAGCTGAATGTATGGTCAACGCGGGCATTGTACTGGTTGACGTCCATCGGGGAAAGCGAGGTTAAGGTGAGATTGTTGCTAAGGCCGGCCGAGGTGGGTGACGGAATCCTTGCCAGCAGCGCGCGGCTGCTACGGGATCGACCGCTCGACGAGGTAGAGGTTATGCCCGCTTCGCTGGCCGAGGACTCCGTAGACGGCGCAAGCCACCGAAGACTCTGACCCACTGCCGAGAAAGGTGCCCAGGCTGGAGGAGTTTGCTCGCGACTTTTTGAAATGGGTGGATGAGGCAAGAGCGGCAGAGAAGACCAAAATCTATTACCGCGATGGATGGCGGCTTCTCCGTCGAACGCAGTTGGCCGGAATGCGACTGGATCAAGTCACGTCCGATGTCACCGACAGGATTGCCTTCCCGGGTTCGCCTTCCAATGCAAACTGCGCTCTGCGCACCCTGCGCCGAATGCTCCATATGGCCGAGGGAAAGAAACTGGTTCGCAAGGCTCCCAAGCTGAAGCTCGCAGTTGAATTTGAGCGGGCGCATAGGCTGGACGAGGAATCGGAGAAAAAACTGCTGGCCGCGGCTTCGACCTGTGGGTGGACAAGCGAAAGCCTTCAGCTTTTTGATGATGTCGTCAAGCTGATGCGCGACACCGGAATGCGGAACCGGCGCGAACTGTATCGCATGCGAATCGAAAACATCGACTGGCAAACCCGGAGCATCTTCCTTCCCGACAGCAAGACGCCTGAGGGAAGGAGAACCGTCCCGATGAGCGAAAGAGTTTTCGAAATCTTACGTCGTCGCTCGCGGGACGCCCACGGTGCCGAGAAGAAGGAAGGGTGGGTGTTCCCGGCGCGCCGGAAGAACGCAAAACTTCCCTTTTTGACCTCAATCGCCAAACATTTCGCGGAAGCCCGCGAAAAGGCAGGCCTGCCGAAAGGCCTTGTGCTCTATTGCGGGCGTCACGATTTTGGAACCGTGATTACCCCGCGAACCGGCAATCTCAAAGCTGTCATCTAGGGCCTCGGCCCGCGAAACCTCATGAAAATTTCCCAGAGCCAAGGCATAATCCTCGATGGCTCGGAGCGGCGAGATTGACATC
>Ga0123356_10001268_pt1 | contig 27909 bp, 24 predicted proteins | sample TergutEmb28metaG_2_FD_92546 | JGI IMG/M metagenome (GOLD analysis project Ga0123356, IMG submission 92546) | Embiratermes neotenicus P3 segment gut microbial communities from Petit-Saut dam, French Guiana - Emb289 P3 | ecosystem: Host-associated > Arthropoda: Insects > Digestive system > Gut ...
TCAAGGCCACAGGGTTTTGGAACTTGAAGCCGCCAAAGCGGGCAAAGCTGAGCTTGAAAACGTAAGAGACCTTGTCCGCGAAGATTATAACGGCCGTCTCAATGAGATTGAGGAGTACCGCAAGGAGATAAAACTCGTAAATAACGAAATCGAAGAGACCTCGAATCTTGTACACGACAGCGAACTCAAACAGACGCGCGACGAGCAGGAGCGCCGCAGAATCCGCGAGAAAATTTGGGAATCCTACGAGCTTGATCTCGACAGCGCGGAACAGGAAGAGATTGCGGTTATTGATGAGGATGACGAAGCTGTACTCAAAAAAATCTCAATGAATAAGGAGCGTATAAAGCATGTCGGTCAGGTAAATATGGCCGCTTTAGAAGAATACGAAACCGAAAACGCGCGCCTAACCGAACTTACCGCTCAAAGAGATGACTTGAGCGCCGCTGTAGACGAGCTTGAAAAAGCGATAACCAAACTTGACAAAGAAGCGCGGGCGCAGTTCCTTAGCACATTTGAGCAGGTGCAGAAAAACTTTACCGAAATGTTTACAACTCTTTTTGAAGGCGGTGAGGCCAACATCGCGCTTGATGAAACTGTAGACCCGCTTGAAGCGCCTATACATATAAACGTGCGTCCGGGCGGAAAGAAAATGCGCGGTGTTCAGCTCCTCTCAGGCGGCGAACGCGCTTTAACCGCTATTTCACTTCTATTTGCGCTTTATCTCGTAAAACCATCGGCATACTGCATCTTAGACGAGCTTGACGCTCCGCTTGACGACGCGAACATTGGCCGCTTTGTAAGGGTACTGCGTAAATTCGCGGAGAAGACGCAGTTTATTATCATAACCCACAACAAGCGCACAATGGAAGCCGCAGATTTGCTTTATGGAGTAACCCAGCTGGAAAAGGGAGTATCAACAATAGCATCGGTGAAGTTCGCCGATCCGGCGCTGAAAGCGGCGTAGGGAATTTGGCTGCCAGTAAATATTATATGTATCCTGTTTTTTCCGCACCCCCAAAAGGGGTGCACGACCGGTACCCCCGGGTTTTTTACCCGGGGCTTTCGGGAAAGATGCTTGGATTACCGAGGGGACTCCCTACGAATAATGCTCTACCATAGCCTGTTTAATAAATGCTCTGGTATCTTCTGTTTCTTCTGATGGAATTAAAAACGTAACTCTTACACTCAAATTTACCTCTTGACCGGCTACGGTAAACACATTGCGGTCAACTTTTTCTAAAATTCTTACCTTTACGGTTCTTGCTCCCATCTCATCTGTCATTGGTAGAGCTAAGAAAATTTCCGGCGTAATTATTGTACCCGCAAGGTCAATATCACGCAGTAACGGTTGAATGATGTTGAAGAATTGAGGAAGCAGCTCATTAATTTCATCTGTGTTTGGCGTGCGCTTCTCACCATCCTGTATTATCTGCTTTATTGATGCAGTAACAGTTGAAAACGGCGTTTTATAACGCTTATGACGCTTAAACTCCCGGCTTACAAGAAAAAGCATATTAGTTGTATTAAGAGCGCCCTGGGGTAGTTTTACTGCCTTCTTTTTAGCATCTTTCTTTTCCATTGTATCCGTCCTTTAAAAAAAAGGGCGCAGAATCGCTGCGCCCTTAATACTCAGTATCTATGATATGTTAATTCCCTTCAAGCTCTCTGCGCAGTCTTTCGAGTTCTTCATCAATCGCCTCAGCTTCGCCGGTAGACCTCTGGAGCTGACGCTGCATACCGCTTGCGCCTGCGTGTCTGGAGAAACGTGCAAAAGCGTAATCAATATCTTCTTTCACCTGCTCAAGTGAGCGTGCGAAGAAAGATGCGCGCTGGTGCTCGTCAGCGGATTTGTAGTATTGGTCTATTGAGCTCTTTAATCTTGTGTGAGGATTATCAAGACTGTCAATAGAAGCTTGGATAATTGAGGACTGGCGTGCCTGTCCAAGCTCGTCAATTCTTAAACCCATCATTTCGTAGTCGCTTCTGTTACCGCCGTATTCCGCTCTTTTCTGTCCCATTTCTGATTCGCTTGGGCCGGTGTAGGCGCTCAGTCTTCTTGTTGCGCCTTCAAGGAGGCTTACAGCTTGAGGGTATTGACGCTGCATTGCGTGAGCGTACGCCGTAATCAAGTCACCCTCGCTCTGCAGAATAGGATCGGTTGAGTTTCTTGAAAGTTCTGTACCCACAGATATACAGTCGCCCCACTGTCTTGCCTTAAGAGCTGTCCATCCAAGACCCAAAAGAGCGTCTGAATAGTAATAGCTGTTTCTTGGTACGGTTCTCAGAGCTGTTACCGCTCTTGCTAAAGCGCCTTCTATCGAGAGGTCTTCATAGAACAAAAATCCAAGGAATACATAAGAGCGGTTTATCATCTCCTCCTGAGCCTTGTTTTGAGGCTTAAACTGGATAACCTGTTCAAGGTCTGCTATGGCGCCTGGGATGTTGTCGGCAAGCATATTAGCGACAGCAGCGCTGTGGTAGGCGAAAACATAGTCAGGATGATTGTCTGGTATCATAGTGAAGAACTGGCGCGCTCTCGCATGGTCGCCGCGCTTCATGGTGCTCTGTCCCATAACGTAGTAAGCATGGAACTTTATGGAGTCTGGAACACCAAGACGGTTGAGCTCTTCAAACTGTGCATCAACTCTTCCGTGGTCGTTGTTTCTGTAGTACACACGCATTAAACCCAAATCCGCTAAAGGCACTACTATACTTCTTGAATGGTCATCTTTAGTACGGTTAAAGATTGTTTCTGCGCTTTTACGCAAGTCAAGACACTCGTGACACTTCGCCTGATACAGATTGACCATATCGTTTCTGAAGAAGTCAGGGTATTCTACAGCGATTTGAGAGAATATCCAGTAAGCGCGGTAGCACTCGCCCCGATGGAAGAGCTGGAGAGCCTGGTTATAAAGGTTATTGGGCCCAAGAGTTCCGCGGCGCGCCATGTTGCGGGCGTATTTCTCTTCCCTGTGGTGGCCGATCTCTGTACGTGCGTAGAAAGTCATTGTGTTAGCGTTTTCGTCTATAGAGACAAACTGCATAAGACCTTCTATGTCACGGCCGTTAAAGAAACCGGGCATATTTGCGCCGAAGGCAAAACCGTAGTGGTCAAAGCCGTCTGTGTTCCAGCCGGCAAGCATATAAATCTTAAATATTCTCAGAATGTTAAACCCGATTTTCTGAGAGAACTCCCACTCGCCGTCGTTGCCGAATCCAGGCATAGGGTCCCCGAATACATCTCCGGGGATAAGGTCTTTTAAGACGAAGTCTGCGCCGTATTCTATTCTTCTCTCCCAGAAATTTGAGAGAAGCGATAATCTGAGTGCGCGCGCATAAGATTCTTCACTGTCGAAAATCACAGTTAAAAGGTTTTGAGTGGAGAGCCCGACGAGATGGTTTCCATACATCGGATGCTGCATAAGTTTATAGCTTAAGCCAAGGTCAATACCAAACCCAAAGCGCATTCCCTGGTCTGCATTGAGGTTATCATCAATGTTTGCGATGTTCTGGGAGATGATGTTGAGGTTTCCGCCCACAGTCAGCCGGTTCCATATATTGTTCGCATAAGTGAGTCCAATAAAATGGTTCTGGTCTCTGATTGAGGTTCCTGTAACATTTCCCTCTCCGTCAGTGACGTCATAAGCGCTTGCTCCCTGCATCATCCACGATACGCCGACTGCTGAATGCAGGTCAAGGGGTACAGTGAGCCCTGCTTCGTGCATATAGAAGCGCTCAAGCGTGGTTGCGAAGAGAAAACGCAATGCCGTATAGTTTTCTTCATTAATAAATGCCGGATTGGTTACACCGGAATATTTGGAATAAACATGACGCCACCGGTCTGAGATAACAAACTCTCCAGGAAGCCCCGCTGCCTTTACCGAAGAGACAATGCCCGCAGCGCCCATAAAAACCAGCGCCGCCCATGTTCTTGTAATTTTACGTTTGAAACAAGTACTCATTATTTATCGTCCTTAATTCGGTGTTTTTTAATAAGTTAATCTAGCGCCAAGGTTTTCATCTTCTTCACTCTTCGCTGTACAGCACCGGTTAGGATCCTGTTTAAAGTTCATACCGCGGCGTGCGGCTATGAACGCAGGGTCAAAAGAGTGGTTGTTTTCAGGCAGAGTTTTTCCGGGAGCCCAAAGATTCTTATAAAAGTTGTTGCTTGAAACCTGAACTTTTTCAGCGTCTTTTAGCACCTTAAGACCAAACCGCTCATTAAAAGCGATTACATTGTTCTCAATAATAATTTCTGAAGAACCGCCCATAGCTATACCGTGGTTGCCGTTATAAGCGATGGAGTTATGGTTTATAGAAACCGATGTTGAACGTACATCCCACCCCTGAATACCGGAGGAGCGGTTAAACGCTATTACATTATCTTCAATCTTGGGAAGATGGCGCACGGTTATAATACCGGTCTGCCAGTTATGAACTATGCGGTTCTGGCTTATCTCATTACCCAGATCACTTGAAAAAATACCGATAGTCCCGTTTCTTATTTCAAATCCCGAAATAGAACTGTTCTTGGACATGGTTACAACTGTCCCCCGTCCCTGACCGTCTATTTTGGCTTCAAAAAGCGAAGTGGACACAAGCGCCACCCCAGGAGCCATAATCACCCGTTCCTTGTAAACGCCGGGCGCCACAAGCACCGTATCCCCCATCCTCACTTTAATCATAGCTTCCGAAATAGTCTTCGCTTCCGAAGAAGGGACATTAATTACGGCTGCCGTAGAGGGTGTTACAAGAAGCAGACCCGCCAGACACGAGAACGCAGCAACAATACCGTTTCTAATATTCATGACCAACTCCCATATATGGTTTAATTTTCATAATATTAATGTAATATCCTTGCTCTGAGATTTTAATAATGTTAATGTAATATCCTCGCCCCAAGATTTTGATTATCCCTGCCAAGCCCGATACAGGGCGACTCTTTTTGCAGATTATAATTATGACGCTTGGCATCAACAAAAAGAGGGTCGGTAGATATATTGTCTGTTGGGAGAGTACTGGTAAATTTTGTGTTTTGATAAAAATTGTTATTAATAAGCTCTATGCGCACTGTTTCATCTCCGGGCTTTACACCGAACTGTTCGTTAAATGCAATGATGTTGTTTTCTACAGTAATAGAGGAGACGCCCCCAAGAGCGATACCGTGGTTGCCGTTAAATGAGATAGTATTATGGTTAACAGAACCGCTTGTTGTACGCACATCCCACCCCTGAATACCTGAACCTTTGTTATGTACAATAAAGTTATCTTCAATATTCGGCAGAGCGCCCACGCACATTATCCCGCTCTGGAGATTACCCGTGATTCTGCACTGCCTTATTGTAGTTTGCGCGGATGAGGAGAGAATACCTATTGTCCCGTTTCTTACCTCAAACCCGCTTATTGTTGAACCTGTGCCCATAGTCACAATTGTACCTTTTCCCCTGCCGTCAAGAACAGCCCCAAAAAGGGTGTTTGACAGAAGTGTAACCCCTGGATTTATAAACACGCTCTCCCTGTACCTGCCTTCCATAACCTTGACGGTATCACCCTGCTTTGCAATAGTCATGGCAGCGGTAATATTTTTTACGCCATTAGAAGGCACTACAATTACCTTTGAATTAACGGAGAACAAAACCGCACCGGCGCATAAAAATAGCTGCGCTTTTAAATATATACGGTTCACTTTTCCCCTCCTAACAAGTCCGGGTTTATACGTTTAATTGAAAACAAAAGCCGGTAACCCCGGAACGGTCTTCTTTATAATTTACTATTGTTTCTCAAATTGTGCAATACTTTTCAGCATAAACGAGAGGATTTTATAATAATAATGTATTTAAGGTTGAAAATAATATAAAAAAGCCCGGCCATTTTTAGGCCGGGCTTGTGCACCTTCACCCTTAAAGAAGGATGGCGGCTCCAAAAGGAGCCGCCAATAATAATACGCCGTGTTGTTTTTGTTTATTGCGGTTATTGTACTGTAACCGTTGGTGTAAGCACGCCTGCCGGTGTGCCGCACCCGCCTATAGCCACAAGCCTCAGGTTGTAAGTCCCTGGCTGCGGGTTTTCAGGTTCAAGGCCACCGTATCCTACGAGTCTGTAAGTACCAGCTTCTCCATCCGTACTCACTACTCTCCATATAGCGTTTGCATTCACGTTCCAAGAGACTCCTCTGGTGATGGTAGTGGGGAATGAGCTGGTGAGCTCGCTTGTAGGGGGAGGAGGATTGGCAACATCACAATCATTTTGAGTTACAAAAACTCTGCGCGTTACAGTTCTTGCAGCATGTTCGTTTGTTGCTGCAATAGTATAGTTGATTGTTCTTGTGCCGTCGCTGCCGGTATTAATAGAGTAATTCACAGTAATTTTATCGCTGTTTATATCAATCCTGTTGCCTTCAGACATATAATAAGCCGTTACACCTTCTGCTCCAGGATTGAGACCGCTTGGATTATGACCGCCGGGTAATCTCAAGCTGCCGCCGATTTCAAATGTTGTGTCTACGCTCTCAATGTTTCCGTACCTTTCTCCGAATTTGTACATCGGAAGTACAATGACCGGTCTTGGAAGAGGAACATCGTCCCCTGTTTCTATGATTACATCTCTTGTCCTGGAGGCTTCTTGTGATGGTGTAGACGGATTTTTTGCTGAATAGTGGATAGTAAAATTACCCACTCCTGCAGCTAAAGTGTCGCCGCCTTCTATTTTAAGAATACCATTAGAAAGAAGTTGGCTGAACGCAGGCTGAAATGTTGTGGTTATTGGAACGTCCGGGGCTAACAGGTATTTTGTCTCCGCTGCTGCACCAGGATCGCTAAATTTATTGCCTACAGTTACCCGCATTGGATTACGGTGGCTCTCGAGCAATGTAATTGTAGGCGGATCAACATCGTCATTCGGCGCCGGTTTAATTATCAATGTTCTTCTGGCTTCATTGGTAAAAAATGTAACCCCATCGTTAAGTGTTCTTGAAGCGACATAATAAATATAATATGTATTAGGAATGGGGGTTCTGCCTCCTATAACCACAGCAGGATTGCCGTGTTCATCTTCAACCCGTACTTCAAGTTTGTGAGGGCTTGAAGGTTCAACCTTAACTCCAATACTATCCCAGTTACTTTCTGCTGTCAACCTATTGTAGCTTCCGACACCCTGGATGCCTTCGAATATTTCCCACGTTATAGGGTTTACAGTGACTTTAGTCGGTGTCTTATCCTCGTTGAAAACCTGATTAATCCTGCTTCTTGGATTAAGTATGTCTGCAATGCCGGCATCTTCAGTTTCTGCGAGGGCTGCAGCTTTTAATTCTTCACAATCATAAAAGGTACTTATGATATTGCCGTTCGCATCCCTGAGGTCATACTTGGAATCATGTTCGAAAACCTTACAAAGCTCTAATTCGTTTAATAAGAAATTATTTACGTTATCCGGATCAATCGGATTGTCAAAATCAACATTGGCGCAATAAATCGAAAACATTACAAGCATTCCAAGCGCTCCCAGCACTACTGTAAATCGTTTCATCTTGTCTCCTCCCGTATATACAAGGCTATATTTTACTTTATACTGTTATATCATTCAAAACATAATTTCTATGAAAGACCCGCGCGTAACAACAATTACAGTTTAAACCGGTTAAAAGAAAAACGTAGCGCCAAAACCCGCTGCCCCCACAATACTCATAGTATATAGGATATTGCGGAACAGTTGACTATCTTCAACCTTCTTTTTGGCGTCCTGCGCATCTCTGCCGTTTTGGGCATTACGATAGTCATCCCCGGCTTTTTCTACCTGACCGTTAAACGCATATCCGCCGGCAATTCCTCCGATAAAAATCGCGGCGGTTGACGCGCGTATCGTAATTTTTACGGAAGACATTTTATCGCCTTTTAATGCCTGAGACGGGTCTATAGCTCTTCTTGCGATACCGCACTCCCTGAGCATCTCTATAGCTTCGGGGATAGTGTCAAGTCCTCTGAGAGTGTTATCAACCCTTCTGCAGTCTCTTTCATTAAAGTAAATACGCGCAAGACTCATTGATACCTCACTGTCAACAAAACGCCTGTCAATAAATGTTGCGTAAGCGTCTTTTGCCCTGTCTACCATGCCGATTCTTTCGTAAATCTCACCGGCTAATTTAAGTCTGCCTTTGTGTTCGTTCTGGTTGAGCTTAAAGAGGTTGACATAACTTTCCGCCTCAAGCTGTTCATTTCCGGTGCGCTTATGTATCTCTGCGATTACTTTCCACGCCCCTTCGTTTGCCTGCCTTACCCCCATGCTTTTTTTGAGGTGCTCCATAGCCTGCTCTTCAAAACCCGGGACTTTTGCGTAAGCGGCGCCAAGTTCAAGGTATTCGTTTTCGTCAAGTGAAAGTCCTGCCTGAGACGCTCTTGCAAGATAGTCGGTGCTCTCGTGCATTCTGTTCATCTGGATACTAAGAGTAGCGAGACGGAAAAATATCCGTCCGTCAGCCTGTCCGCTTTGCAGAATAGAACCGTATTCACTGTGAGCCTGTTCAAGATTTCCCTGCGCCTGATAGATAGCGGCTCTTTCTATAGATACCGCAAGTGAAAGCGCCGAATTTTTGGAAGCGTTCTGCACAGCAGACAGAGCTTCGCTGTAGCGTTCCGCTCCGCGCAGATACTCAGCCAGCAATAGCTGCAATGCAGGATAATCTCCCGACTGATTAATAACGACGTTTATATGGTCTATAGCTCTTGAGTAGCTCTCCGCACGCGCAGCAAGCATTGCGGCGGCATACTGAAAACCGACAAGGTTAGAACTTCTCTGAATCATTCTGTCTGCGGCGTTGTAGGCGGCGGCGGCACGCTCTTTACTGAAGTTACCCTCATTGGCAAGAGCGTTTCCGAATCCTTCTATATTTTTTTGGTCTCTGCCGAACATATTTACTTTAGTTGCGCTTGTGTTCTTTGCGCCGGGATCCATCACCTCGGCAACCTTTGCAAGACAGATATCAAGTCCCGCTTCAAAATGGTTGTGCTGAATATTTTGAGTAGCCCTGATAACAGTAGCGTTCTGCTCTATCCAAAACAGCTCTATTGAGTAGAGAGTGGTTTTGCCGTCTCTCTGCGGCTGATATTCCTGATAGATAACGTGAGTCGCTCCAAGCCTTCTTGCGGCTTCAATATAGTTCTGACGGCTTACGCGGCGGCTGTAGTCGCGGTAATTCGGCAGAATGCTGTTGACCTGCGCAGTAGTGAATACATGTGTACGCGGAAAGGCGCTTATCTTATAATATGAATACACCTCTCCAAGAGCGGAAATCCATTTCGTTTTGGTTTCTGCATCAAACACCGCATAAACCGGACGGCTGATAAGCACCTTGTACGTACCCTCAAACGGCGGAAGGACTCTTTCCGGCTTGACTTCGGCGGGCTTATCTGAAACCGCTTCAAACGTACCGAACAGATTATCAATTGTCGACTGATCCATTTGACCGATAGTCGCTCCGCTGTTATCCGGCGGCGCTGCAGCGCTGCCCTCAAAAAGATCATCAAAAGAAGCAAAAGCAGAAACACTCAAGCTCAACATACATAAAAAAGCTGCCAAGCTCCTTCTAACTGAGATTTTTTTCATCTCTTCCCTCTCCCCAAAACATATTAAAGCGTTTAATTGTTATGACAGACAGATATAGCTTCATAATTTATAAGATATCTATATATCATATAATATAACATTGCGTTAGAATCTATGCAATCATTTTTATTATGACGGCGCGGGGCGCTACTCTTTGAACCTTAATTTCGCAGTTAGAATCATCCCGGCAAGTACAAGCGTAACGCTGTTAGCCGCGATTATTGGGAGTTTATTTATGCCAATCCCGTAGATAAGCCATGCAAGCACTCCCAAAGTAAACATTAAAAACATACCCAGGGAGAGGTCTTTCGCGCTGCGGCTTTTGTATGTTTTTATAACCTGAGGCAGAAATGAAATTGTTGTAAGGAGCCCGGCAAGCGAGCCAATGAGCTCCATCATAGTGTTATTCATAATAATAAAATAATAAATTTCAATCCATGAATAATGTTATTTCTGTCTGTCAGCTAAAATATAACGCAGCGCCTCATCGTCAAGAATTATCGACCCCGCTGCATGCGAGGAGTTTTGGCGTCCTTCCGAGGGTTTGGAGCCGTCTTCGACTATTCCGTTTGCTATGATGATTACTTCCACTTCACCGCCCGAAACAAGCTCAAGCCCCGGTACGTCAATCTCTAATTTTGAAGAGTGCACAGTTGTTTTTACTCTGAAGGCGGTGTGCATGGCCGGTTCTTTTTTGTCAATTATTGCCGTTGACTTGTTTGAATAGCTGGGCGGCGCTTTTGTCTCAGAGCGGATGTAGTTGTTTCTGTGGTGGTTTTTCATTTTCGTTTTCCCTTCTTAAAGTGTTCGTTTTCAAATGACAGTGATAAACCTGCGCTTAGCGTTTGTCTGATTCTTGGGTCAGGGTCAATCTCCCTGTCATATATGAACCTCATCATATAGTTAAAAACCAGATGCTTTGTGATATTCATGCTGATTGCCGTTTCAAAAGTTATGTCAGGATGTCTCCAGCCTTCCATTTGTAAATGGCCTGGACGCGCCAGAGCTTCAAAAATTGTCAGCTTGCCTGAAATGCCGCCTGCGTCTTGCCGTTTTATTCTGAATTCTGAGACAAGTTCTGCGCCCGCGTCTGTGATAATAGAGGTCTCGCGTCCGCCGCTCTTCCATAAGCCGTCAATATATTCATAAGGTACAGTGTCTCTGTCTATGTTTAAACGCAAAGCGCCTCCAAGCCTGACCTGCAAGCTTTTATCAGGCTGTTTGAGAAGATACTTCGTTGCGCCAAGAGATTTAGTAAGCGTAAGCGGGTTAGCGTATCGGTAATTATCCGTATCGCGGATATCATAAAACTGGCTGACGGCTCTCAGTGACAAGAATGGGTCTGCGCTGAAATAATTCACTTTTAATTTCAGTAATGTTTCCAAGTCAATCAGGTCTGTTGATTTTTGCGGGGATGACCATTTATTGCTTTCCCGGTCTGCAAATTTTATCTGCCCGAATGAAAGTTTAAGCGTGTTTTCATGATAGAGCCTTTCGCAAAGCTGCTTTGCGGCAAAAGTTGTTGTACGGCCTGTCCATAAAAGAGACCCTGATTCCAATCTGTCCCAGCTCTCATTATAAGAATTAAAGGTAAAAGTAACCATAGCATCGGCAGAGAGCCGCCAGTGTGATTTTTCAGGCGGGTCCTGTGCGTGGAGAAGAGTAGTAAAAAATGCGGCGATTATAAGTAAAACAACCATTACAGCTTATAATTCAAAAGTAAATAATGTTAAGACACAACAAAGAACATTAAGGACGTCAAGGACAAAAATAAGAGAGCCGGCGGATGATTACGGGAGAACATTAAAGAAAATTACAACGGGGCGGGAGATTATATCAATTTTTTTGGCTGGAGCGGGGGTTTGGTTTGAATAATTTTCTTGGTTTTTTTTCTTCTTTTAAAATTTCGGTTTCTTTTTCTTTATGTTCATCACGTTTACGGCCGCTGTCAATAATGCTGCTGCTTATATTATTGCTAACATTACTGTTACCGGTACTGCTGACGCTGATGCTGTCACTCTCTGCAGGCATTGGTTCCGCATTAGGATGCGGCTGTCCGGTTAGTGCGAGATAGCCTGCGTCGTCAAGTGTTCCGCGTATGTACATATTATTTGCGATTACTACTATGCGTTTTGCCATGTAGTTTGATTTTGTATGGTGAGGGGTAATTCTTGTGGGCATGGAAAGAGTGGCTGCCATACGGGCGGCTTCGGTACGCGTTAGATTTGCGCTGCTCTTTTTGTAATACACGTTTGCCGCCGCTTCGCATCCGAAGATGTTTTTACCCCACTGCGCGTAATTGAGATACAGTTCCAGAATCCGGTCTTTGCCAAGATATTTTTCCATGAGAAGCGTGTAACCAAGCTCTATGAATTTGCGTTCGAAACTTTTTTCAGGCGTTAGAAAGAGATTTTTTGCAAGTTGCTGCGTGATTGTGCTTGCGCCGCTTTTAAATGAGTTAGCGTTGCGGTTTTTGTCAATCGCCTCAACTATGGCGTCTAATGAAAATCCCGGATGCGTGTAAAATCCGTCGTCTTCGGCGGCTAATACCATTATCTTTAAAATATCGGCAATTGAGTCAAGCGGCACAAATTTCCAGATAAGGGTGTCGCTCTCTCCCGCCTCTCTAAGCTGCTCGCGGTACTGTTTCATATAAGCGGTTTCTGCCGGATTTTCGTTTATCAGCTGTTTAACTTCGTTTACAGGTTTCATTACATGATTATCGAAATAGGCTTTTGCGTGGTTGTATCCCAAAATAAGCGCCGCAGTAGCTGCAATAGAAAAAATCACCGCGTAAGTCACAAATATGGTTCTTATTACAATCCATATCACTATGAGAATCCGCAGGGGAAGCGGGAGTTTTTTCTTGGGATTTGGGTTGCCCGTGTTGTCAGCCATGGACTTAAAATAATAATTTACGATGCACAATACTCATTTTACGATTAAAAATGTAAGATGAACTAATGTTTTTTGTAATGTTCGCAACCTTGCTATAGTTAATATTCAAAGTTATACCACTTATTTTCCAGCTCTATTATTTTTCCGTTATACAATAGCTATTATTTAAGGACCTGCCTTTATATTAAGCAATGCCCCTGGTTGGACATTGAAATCACCGGTTATATTTACTGTAGACCCTTCAAGGGTTAAACTTCCACCGTTTTGAACGTTGACATTTTGAGCGTTGACGGTACCACAATGTTTAACAATTATTCCTTGGGTTACTGTTTGATTGGTAAAATTTATAGGATTGCTGCATGGCGGCATTAAACAAGTTGCATTATTTACACGGTCTCTGATAACGTTTCCGGGTTGAGGGCCAAACCCTAAGTTAAAATTTATTCCGACAGTAAACGGAAGGTTATGGCAATAGCTCATTATTGTACCACCATGTCGGGGGGGGAGACCAGGATTAGGGCAGCCAACAACAGTAGCGCAACCGTCTATCGCAGTATTATTACCGTTCCATACACAATCATTTGTATGACGTGAGCCAATTAAATGGCCTAATTCATGTGTAACAATATAAACCGATAAACTAAAATTTGAAACAATATTATAATTGGGTTCCAACATCGCAACAGCTAATCTTGAATCTGTGAAAGGTTTGCAAAGTCCATCAAAAACAGCCGACCCGCCTTTATTTCCATTGTTATTACTCCTAAATGTCAACAACATGCCTAAATCACCAATTATATGTGCTCTCGTGCTTCGGAATTGAAGTAATAATGATGTGAAAGTTACAGCAGTATACGGATCATCTGAAGTCCAAATATACATACCAGATACTCTTGTCAAAATTTGTTCATTTTGAAAAAGAACTGCAACCTGATTAAATAAACCCGTTATAAACACCTCTACAGCCGAAATGCTCCCCAGTGTTTGAAAAACATCGTACTCGGTTTCAACATGCAATCTGACCTCTTTATTTATCACACGAGTTTGAGTAACAGCCGTTTTTTCGCTCAAAATATCTCGCTGTTTAGACAAGATTGCCGGGTCGTATGAAAGAAGTGTATCGTCTACAGTCTCACAATCAATATTATGCTTTTTTTTAAAATTTCGTTCATTGTAGAAAATATGTTTACCTGATTTATTATCTTTTACTATGTTAAAATTGCCCTCATCGGTACTAACGAGTCCAATCATCTCATTTTTGTAAAACGTAACTGCGGCAAGACTGTTCTCTACGTCTTTTACCACACCTCGGTAATGTTTAATATCCCTGTTGGCAGGTAATTTCTTTCCGTCTGACGTCATTACTTCATAATTATAAAAAGATTCAGGAACTTCTATTAATTCCAATACCATGTTTCCAGTTTTCAGGGGCATAACTAAATTTATGTTTTTGCTTTCGCTGCGTTTTACATCAACAGGGTTATTGTCAAAAAAGAAGACTTCATCAGGATTTATAAAGTTTTTCAATGCCGATGTGTCTGCGTTTGCTTTTTTCAAAACATTATTTTCAAAATTGGTACTTGATTTTTTGGCCTGCTGCACCTCAAAGTACAATACGTTCTTTTGTCCATATACTGAGAAGACGGTAAGATTGAGTATCGTAAACAGCGCTAATAAGTTTTTCATGGTTTACATCCTATAAGATTATGTTATCATCGATTTGCTTCGTCTATCTGATGACTCATTTTACTTTGATAAAAGTTTTACCCCACTCATAAAAATCCTCTCCAATAAACTTGTTGCCGCTTATGTCCATTCTTGCATCACCATAAAGATAAAGTGTATACTTCTTGTCGCTATCAATCGTTAAATTATTACTAATATCAAGCATGCAACCATCAAGGCAATCATTGTGCTTATAATATTTATAAAAGTGTTCGCCTTCTTTGAAATTATCAAATATGAATAAATTATCGGTTTTGTCGGAGACAATCAATTTATAATTTTCATGAAATTCATAAGTAATATTTTTTTCTGAATAATTAATCATTTCTTCTTGGTCGTTGTTTTTGTAAATCAAAACATCAATTAATTTCCAGCTCGTACCAGCTAATGGACATGGCGGTTCTTGCATAAACTTCAAATATTCTTTACCATCGTTGTAAAATATGTGCAATTCTTTCTGATATATCTTGAAATGATAAGATGATGTGGCATATGTCCCAACAAAAATTTTGTAATATAACTCGTTATCCCCCCAATCACAGCACATCATTTCCAATGGATTCACGTCTAAAAACAAGGCATTGGCATCATAATCAGCAACATATTGTCCGATTATAATGTTTAAGCCACTCATACCGCATATCGTACCGTCATCAGTAAATGTGAGTGTGTACATAATAGATGCACTACCATAAGGCGGATTCGGTTCTCTGCTCACATTGTTAGCGACATCAACAATAGCAGTTAAAATCCAATCCGTACCTGCCAACGTATATTCCGGTGTTGTATCGCCATCCCCAGGATGTTTTCCAGGTTCATGTCCACTACCACAACTCATTACAACAGATGCCATCATCACAAGTGCACATAGTAAGAAAATCATCTTCTTCATAATTATTCCCATTAATCAATATCAAATTAAAACTACTCAAAGTGTTCTAATACCGTGGAATAATGCTACTATCTGAAAATTTACGACCGGGAAATATTGCTGAAATATTAGTATCCAGAAAAACACTTTATCTAAAATTGTAGCATATCTTTTAAATAAAAACAAGCACATTATTAAATTTGAATCATCAACTAATCCATTGTATATACTAATAAGGTAACATGCGGAAGATGCAATTAGTATTCACTTCTCTTGACTCTGCCCCTGAAAAAGAATTATTATTTATACTATCACTATATATTAGGGTATTGTAACCAAAAAAAATCATATATTGAAGGAGGCCCTGTAAATGTCGAGGATGAAAGTGGCTGCACGTCTCATGCTCATGTTGTCGTTAGTGTTAACGCTTGGTTTAGCCGGCTGCGGCGGTTCGAAGACCGGCGGCGGTGGTGGCGGTTCTTCGTCAAAATCGGGCGGCGGCGCCAGAAAAGGCAGAGTTTCTGAAGAGGATAAGGCGCGTCTTGACGAAGCGAAGGCTGCCGCTGAAGAAGCGGAAAAGAAACTCTCCGACCTGCGTCAGGAGAGAATCAAGCTTGAGAGCGAAGTTGGCGCGCAGTAATTAAGGAGAGTAATCCATAAAAGATACACGCGGTATTCCTATTGTATCCAAGCGGTCAGGGTTGAGAATTAAGGGGTTTCCATTCGTTGGAAACCCTGTACTTATTTTTCTCGCCGCACTGATTTGCTTTCTGCTTATTTTCCCCTATAGCGAAACAGTTCAGCGTTTTGACCTGCCCAAAATAGGCGTTGCGTCTAAAGAGACTATCATCGCGCCTTTTACCTTTGACATATTGCGTTTCCCCGAAGAGCTTGAGAGGGAGCGCAAAAGGGCGATGGACAGGGTGCTTCTTGTTATGACATACGACTCAGGAGCAACCATTGATGTGTCACAAAGAATAGCAGCTCTTGCAGAGGCGCTCAAGGTCTCTGACGATGCTTATGATTCGCTAAAAAACGGCGCGGCTAAACAGTTGCTTTCAAGGGAATTATCAACCAAGGCGGTTGAGGAACTGCGAAAGCGGCCAGGGCTGATTGATGACGCTTCCGTACAGCTTGCTTTACTGATGGAGAGAGGGGTGACCTCTGTACTGCTTTACAGTTCCAATGAGGAGCTTGCTGAGCTGCGTACAAAATTTAATGCCGCTTTCAACACAAATCTTAATTACTCAAAAAAATTTGTCTCCATAGTACGCGGTAATGAAGAGAGAAACGTCGCTGTTTCCGATATTCCCGTTAGAGAAGTCGCTCTGGAGCAGATGATAGCCCGCCTTAAGCAGGAACAGCGTTTTAATGACAGGGAACTTAATACTATTTATGAATTGCTTTACGCATGCGTGCGCCCTAATTTAAGGGTAAACGCCGCCCTTACTCAGGAGCGCAAAGCAGCCGCAGCCGCGGATGTGCTTGAGATAAGCGGCAAGGTGATAAAAGATACCGAAATTGTCCGCAAGCATCAGGAGATAACTGCGGAGGTTGTTCAGAGGCTCTATTCTTTACATGTTGCAATGGACCGTTTGGGCAGCGCCGCGGAGAAGCGGCGCATAGATGCAGGCAATGCCGGACAGCTGCTTTTAGTTTTAATACCGCTTTTGTTTTTCGCGTTTTATATCTACAGGTTTAAGCCGGTTTTAGCCAATAATCCCAAAAAGTTATTTGCCCTTTGCATTATTGTTCTTTTGCAGATTCTTATAATCAGGCTTGTTATGGATCTTTTCCCTAACATTATTGAGTCGCGTGAGATTTCTGCTGCGGTACCGGAGTATCTGGTGCCAATTACAATGGCGTCCATGTTGTGCGTTATACTTTTTGGTTTACAGGTAAGTATGTTTGTAGGATTATTTATAAGCATATATTTTGGTGTCGTTACGGGTTTTAATCAGTATTTCTTTTTATACGCGTTTTTAAACTCCATAGTGGCTTCTTTTCTCAACCACAGACTGCGCTACCGCTGGCATTTCTTTAAAGCCATACCGCCCATGTTTATTACAGCTTCCATTACTGTTGCCATATGGCAGCTTACGGGGTGGAATTTTGACCAATTCCTTACCAACATCGGATACGTGTTTGCCGGTACGCTCTCGTCTGTTTTTCTGACAATGATGTTAAGCCCGTTTTTTGAAAGGGTTTTTGACCTCACAACGGATATGACTCTTGTAGAGCTCTCAGACATGAATCACCCCATTCTCAAGCGGTTGACAATTGAGGCAGCGGGAACCTATAACCACAGTGTGCTTGTGGGAAATTTGGCGGAGTCTGCGGCTCAGGCTATTGGAGCAAACGCGCTTCTTGCCCGCGTGGCGTCTTACTATCATGACATAGGCAAAATAGACAAACCTGATTATTTTGTTGAAAACAATATCGGCGACAGAAACCGTCACAACAAACTCTCACCGTCAATGAGCGCTCTTATTATATGCTCTCATGTTAAAGAGGGCGTGGATTTGGCGCGCAAGCACAAGCTGCCGAAAGTTATTCAGGATGTAATTTTGCAGCATCACGGCAACAGTTCCGTTTCGTTTTTTTATGAGAAGGCGTTGGAGCTTGACCCTCATAAGCAGATTCAGGAGAAAGATTTTCAGTATCCGGGGCCAACGCCTCAGACCCGTGAGGCGGCTATTATAATGCTTGCGGATTCTGTGGAAGCGGCGTCGAGAAGTTTGGCTTCGAGCTCGCCGAAATTACTTAGAGAACTTGTGAAGAAAATTATCCGGGATAAATTTTTGTCGGGTCAGTTAGACCAGTGTAATCTCACGCTGCGTGATTTGCACGAAATTACTGATGGTTTTATGCCGGTTTTGCAGGGTATATTTCATACGAGGATAGAGTATCCTAATAAATAATGAGCCTGCTTTTAAACGCAGAAAGGAATTGATTGTGGCTAAGCAGAAGGGGTTCAGCAGAACAAAGTTTTTTATTGACCCGAAGCTTCAGGGCAAGTATATGGTTACGTTTTTGGTACCTATGGTTATTATGCTTGTGTTCATGCTGCTTACCCTGTATTTTGCCTCTCAGACAATTATTTCGACGGCGGGGCGTATAGTGAAGCAGGAGATATCAACAACTATAAGTTCTCAGCTTATGGATCAGACTGAGCCTACGGCTGAGCAGTACAGGGATGTTGTTGAGCAGATTGAATTTAAGGTGGGCAGCTTTGGTAATGCTAAAGGTCTAAAAAAAGAGTTTGCCGGTACTCTTTTGGGAATTTTTGCCGTTGGAATTTTGCTCGTTGTGATTCAGGTGGCTATGATGACGGTTTTCTTCAGCCACAAGCTCGCCGGGCCTGTATTCAGGTTCGAAAAAGCGCTGCGCCGGGTTATTGACGGTGATTACACAGATGTGATAAAACTGCGCAAGGGCGACCAGCTTAATAATCTTGCAGATTTGCTTAATGATGCGATAAGGCTGAGCGGTGAGAGAATTAAGCAGAAGGAAGAGACTCAGGGCTAAAGGGAATTATTTAAGAAAAGTATTGACTTTTAAACTGGTATTATCTAAATTATATGTCTTTAGTAATTGAAGGTTGGGACACGTTATGAAGAGTTGGTTGTTTTCTAAGAAGAATTTTTATCTGTTTGGTTTAAGTTTTGTGCTCCTTGTTACAGGTTATGTATTGTTAGGTCAGGGGCCTGCGGATAATCATCTTTCTAAAAGCGTTGCTCCCGTGATACTTGTAGTTGTATACTGCGGACTTATACCATATTCTATGCTTAGCGGGTATGGTAAGGAATCTGTTGATAAAAAAAAGGGCGTTTAGCTCAGCTGGTATAGAGCACCTGCCTTACAAGCAGGTGGTCGTAGGTTCGAATCCTACAACGCCCATTTTATAAAATAAAGGACCGGTAGTAGAGTTGGTTACAACGCTGGCCTGTCAAGCCGGAGGTCGCGGGTTCAAGTCCCGTCCGGTCCGTTTAAATTAGCCCTTTTTAGTCAGGTCTTCGGCCTTTCAAAGAGGGCTTTTTTATTGGTGTAGATTAATAGATTTTTTTATTGCGGATGGATTTTTAACTTTGAATATTCTCGAAAATATTCCTCTCAGTGATAAGACCTCTTATAAAATAGGCGGAGCAGCGCGGTATTACTGCGAGCCTCGTTCAGAAGATGAAATTATTCAGCTTTACAAATTCGCGGTTGAACGCAGTCTGCATGTGTTTATCCTTGGTAAGGGGTCGAATTTGGTGATAAGTGACGAGGGGCTTGATGCTCTTGTCATAAATCTATCGGTAAGATTTACAAAAGTTGAGTGGGATGGCCTGAGTGCGTTTGTGCAAAGCGGATTTGGGCTTGATGAGTTAGCGGCTCTGTCTGCGAAAAAAGGATACGGCGGGATGGAAGAGCTTTCGGGGATTCCCGGTACTATTGGCGGCGCTGTTGTTATGAATGCCGGAGCTTTTAACAGCGAGGTATCGCATACGCTTCGCAGTGTGCGTGTGCTGAGAATTTCAACTTTGAAGATAGAGGAAGTACCGGCTTTAGAACTTGCGTTTGGTTACAGGAGAAGCGCCGTGAAGGATAGCGGCGACCTTGTGCTTAGCGCTGTATTTGATTTCAAAATATCACCGGATGCCGCTCTCATAAGGCAGCAGATTTTAGAAAAAAGAGAGCGGAAACAGCCTCTTAAATTTCCCAGCTGCGGAAGTGTTTTTAAACGTCCGCCCGGAAACTACGCGGGAACGCTCATTGAATCCTGCGGTCTCAAAGGCTTTACATTGGGCGGTGCGGCTGTCTCTGAAAAACACGCAAATTTCATAATCAACACAGGTAATGCAAAAGCTGAGGATGTAAGGGGTGTTATACGGCATGTGCAGGAAACGGTCTTTGCAAAAACCGGAGTGCTTCTTGAAACGGAAGTGATTTTTGTTGGGAGATTTTCATTGTGATTATTTTTACGGCATTAAAATCAAAATCTTAAAGAGCATACGCGGGGTCGGCTTCGCGACCCCTTGACGGGGGGACACCCCCCGCAACGCCCCCCGCAAACACCGATGCGTGGTGTTTGCCTTTTCCCCCTTTGCATTTATATTGCTACGTCCACAATTCAAGAAGCTGCTTTGGCATCATTGATTTTATATCTTTGATTTCGCCTTCTGTAACTTTGTGCTGCAGCAGTTTAAAAACCGCTTTTGTTATTGTTTCGGGTTGTGTTTGCGGATCGCCTCTGTAGTTTTCTCTTATATGGTTTAAAAAGTCGTCCAAGTGGCGGTCTTTTACAGGCATTTTTGATGGGTCCCATTCATCGTAATAAATACCGCGTATCAGCATGGGGAGCTGCGCTCCAAGGTCTGCCGCTTCGTCAATAGTCAGGCGGTCGCGCAGTGTGTGAAGAACCGCTCTTAAAGCGGAGTAAGCCTGTTTTTTGCTGTCGGCTCCAAGTTCACGGCTAAGTTCCTTGAGCCATATATCCGCTTTTTGCACAGCGGTGTCAAATGATTCAAACCCTGTCGTACTCATAATCTTTTTGCTCCTTATAATAAGTTACGGGGGGTATGCCCTCCGAAGGTTTTGATATAGAACCGGTGAATGGCTTAGAACCGCGTTCGCAGGCGGTTTTTATAAGCGTACGCGCAGCGCACAGAAGTTCAAGTTTTTTATGCTTATCATTTTGTATGACGCAGCCTGCAGCTCCGCTGTGCCCCCCGCCTCCAAAAGCAGCGGCAAGAAGCGCAGCGTTAATTCCATTTTTAGAGCGCATGCTCACACGCAGCTCTTTTTTACTCTCTTTCTCTCTGAAAAGTATGGCAAGAACCACACCGTTAAGCGAGTTGAGCCGCTCCGTTAAAGGGTCTGCATCACTCTCACACGCGCCGACTCTCTTTAAATCTTTGCAGGTAATGGTGGAATAAGCAATACGTCCCTCAGATACAAAGCAGCATCTCGAAATACAGAGAGCGGACAAAAGCTCCGTCTCTTTGCTTACGGAACGGTAAAGAGGCTCGCATACGCTTGAGTATTTTAATCCGGTACGTAAAAGCTCAGAACATATCTCAAAAGTCTGCGCGCTAAGACCGATAAGACGAAATGAGTTGCTTTCTACCATTATAGAGGTGAAAATATTCTGAGCGATATCTTTATTAATTATTACGCCAATAGCTTTTAAAAGAAAATAAACAAGCTCTCCGGCGCTGCTTGCGTTTGCGTCAACAAGAGAGAGAGGCGCAAAAGAGCTGCGTACCAAGTGATGGTCTATCTCTAAAATCTTTTCTGCCCTCTCAAATGCGTAAAACTGCGTACCAAGCATCTCCCTGCTTCCGCAGTCAACCGCAACCGCCAAATCCGCCCGCTTGTCTGTAAAGCTCACAACATCACTTACTCCGGGAAGATGTTTAAAGCGCAAGGGTATCTCATCGGAACAAAGCATTGTAACATCTTTACCCATACTCTTAAGCCCAAGCCCCAAGGCAAGAAGCGCACCCAAAGAGTCGCCGTCAGGATTTTTATGACCGCAAACGAGTATGGATGACGCCTTTTTAATACAATTTTTTATCTGTTCCATTATTTTTAGTGGATGCAAAAATGATGCCGTGAGGAATTGACGGTTTTTGGCCGTATTTTTATGATTAATGAGGAATTTGGGTGGGATTTTTATATTATTTAATGGTGGATTTAGCAGTTTTAAGAATCAGGAAATTGTAATGACGGTTTCACGATAAGCTCTTCATACTGCTTAATCATTGATTGACAAATGCTGGTATCTTCCCCAAGCTCACCAAGCGCAAGTGCGGTAGCCTCTATTGTGGATAGACCCGTTTTTTTTATCTGTTTTCTTAAACTTGGATGCTTTGGATTTAAACTGACACGGTTAAGCCGCAAAAACCACGGATTACGCCACCACATAGCTTTAGCCTGTTTCCACGAGCCGTCTATTACGATGATACCTTTTATCTGCGGCAGCTCTTCAATAATGCGTCCATTTTTGTCAGTCACGCTCATCGCGGAATTTTCATCAACGCGTTTTTTGGAATTGTTATTATTTGATGACAAGTGAAGCTCATTTTTGAGATAGAGAATTCCCCACTCAGAGGGCATACTGTCATCACCGCATACCCGCTTAAAATTAGGCCATGATAATCCTACCCTTAAGCTGCTGTTTTGCAGGATAAGCCGTGTAAGGCGCGCAGAGTTCAATACCTTAAACTGTTCCTGAGGATGCTGCAAAATAAGCACTTTTATCTTGTTAGAAAAGCTCTTCGCCGCGTCGCAGATACACATCTGTTTCTCACGAAAACAATTCGCGCAAACAGTGTTGCGGTTAAATTTCAGTTTTGCATCCATAATGAGATATTGCCTTTTTGATAGAGAGCGCGGGCGCAGCATTTATACCGATTTCTGATTAAATATTACGCTGTGCCGTTTGGCGGCCTCACGGCACAGTGCAGCCGCCGGGCGGCATAGTGTGATATTTAATCAGAACACAGTATAATCGTGTCTTCAATAAATATAAAACATGGGATATGGGAGTGCAGTTTTGAATAGCGCGGCGGCGGGAAATCTTGTATATTAGGTTTTGACGACTATCTTACCATAGAAGGGTAACTCATGAACAAATCAGAAACCGCCGCACTCAAAAAATTGATTAGCCAAATTGTGCCGGAAGTTATCAAATTGCGGCGCGCTATACACAGAAATCCTGAGCTTTCCGGTCAGGAGTTTGAAACTGCGGCGCTTGTATATAATACTTTGAGAGAGTGGGGATTTTCGCCCAAATATCATCTTAATAAAACTGCTGTAAGTTTACAGATTAAAAATGGCAAAGGAGCGGATTTTGTCTTGCGTGCGGATATGGATGCAATTCCTGTACAGGAGGAGACCGGCGTTAGCTTCGCGTCTGTCAATAAAGGGGTAATGCACGCATGCGGCCATGACATGAATACCGCTATTCTTTTGGGGGCGGTAAATGTCCTCAATAAAATAAAAGACAAATGGAAAGGAACCGCACATTTCCTGTTTCAGCCTTCAGAAGAAAAAGAGCCGGGCGGCGCTATAGGACTTATAAAAGCTGGCGCTTTTCCTGTTAAAGCAGCCGCTGTTTTTGGTCTTCACGTAAGCTCAGAACACAAGAGCGGTCAAATTGGCATAAAAGAAGGTTGTGATTACGCAGGGGTGCTGGATTTTGACGTTAAAGTAACAGGGCGCGGGGGACACGGCGCAACGCCTGAAAAATCAATTGACCCAATAGTGTGCGCGGCGTCTATGATAACGCAATTGCAAACTCTCATCAGCCGCGAAAAACCGTCCTGTGAACCGGCAGTGCTCACTATAGGATGCGTTCACGCAGGTACCGCCAGAAACATCATCCCGGATACTGCGCTGCTTAAAGGCACTGTGCGCACCTATTCAGACGCTCTTCAGAATCAACTTATGACGAGAATAAAAGAGCTGACTTCTGCTATAGCCTTAGGACATGGCGCAAAAGCTTCGGTAACTTTTAACAAGTCTTATCCATCCGGCTATAACAACCCAAATCTTGCGAAAATTTGCAAAGAGAAGTTTAAAATGTTCTTCGGGCAATCAAACGTAATAGAGCGCACAATACCAACCATGTACGCAGAGGATTTTGCGCACTATCAAAAGCTTGTACCGGGTCTTTACATCTATCTTGGAGCAATCCAGCCCGGCAAAAAACCGGTAGAAGAGCTCCACAGCCCAAGATTTTTACCGGATGAAAAAGCGGTAGAGAGCGGTATAGCCGCGCATATTTTATTTGCGCTGGAAATTGGGCAATAGACATTTTGGACTTTACCCCAAAATGTGTAAACCGTTCAAAAATCCTGATCCGTTATCCGCGCGTTAAGCAGCAGGCCCACTAAAACCGCTACTGTGATTGTAAAAGAGCCGCCGTAGGAGAGAAACGGCAGCGGAATTCCTGTGACCGGCATCAGGCCGACTGTCATGGCTATATTGATAAATATATGAAACGCGAGCATTGCAGCGCATCCAACAGCCATCAAATTGATAAAGCGGTTCTTTACAGAGTGAGTCAGCATCAATCCTCTTACAATGAGAACCAAAAAAAGTAAAATGACAAGAGAACATCCTACAAGCCCAAACTGTTCTCCCAAAACAGAGAAAATAAAATCTGTGTGCTGTTCGGGTAAAAATGAGAGCCGCGACTGAGTGCCCTGCAGATAACCTTTACCCCAAATATGGCCGGAACCAATAGCCACCTTGGACTGTATAACCTGATAGCCTGCGCCGAACGGGTCGGCCTGAGGGTTAATAAAACTTACAATTCGCAGTTTCTGGTAATCTTTAAGCACCGACCCCCACAACACGGTAACTATCGTGGATGTAAAGATATTTGCGAGAATTGACCCTATCCATATAAACAGCGGCGGGCGTGTAAAGTAGAGAACCGCAATAAGCGCCAAAAAGAAAATTCCCCAAGGCGCCGCCTCAAAAATCCCCCAGCTCTCTCCGCTGCTGTATGAAAGCAAAAGCGGAATACCGGCGAGCGCAAGAGAGATTATTGGAGATATTATGAAAAAAATATCAAGCAGCGTAAGTCCTGCCCAGTAAAACATCGGCAGCGCCATTGCGCAGAAGACAAGAGCGGTTCCAAGGTCAGGCTGTTTGAGAACAAGGCCGAACGGAACAAGTATAAGAACGCATGGAACAACAAATGTTGAAGGATTAAACAGGGAGACCTTCTTCTCGCTCAGGTACCGGGCAAGCGCCAGAAGCACTCCTATCTTGGCAAACTCCGAGGGCTGAATTTTAAACCCGGCCAAATTAATCCAGCGCCCCGCGCCCTTAGCTTCTATACCGGAAAATATCGCAAATAAAAGCAGCAAAATAGAACCGCCGTATATCAAATAAGATGCGCTGAATACTACACGCCCCGGAATAGATACTACAAATATGATAATAAGCATCGCCATGACGACCCAGATAACCTGCTGTTTATAAATACCGGCAAGGGGGCCGCTTTCATGAATATGAGTCGCGCTGTAAACCAAAAATATCCCAATCACCCACAGCGCAGCCGCCGAAGCAAAAAGTAAAAAATCAAAACTCCCTCTTTTGCGTAATTCATTCATTTTTTAATTATCTATCTCCTTTTGTATGGGCTGATAATTATCAGTCCTTACGTATCTCACTCTACTCACTGCCGACAGGCTCCTCAACAACCGGAACAGGCGGCGGCGGTCTGCGCACTACAGGCGGCTTTAGCCCCTCAGGATTATACTTTTGAAAAATTGCCTTTCCTTCTGACGTATGCGCAAAAAAGTACCGCAGAACATCTCCTGCTATAGGAGCCGCAATAGCTCCCCCGCCCCCTGCGTTCTCCACAACCACCGCTATTGAAATCACCGGATTTTCATAAGGCGCGCAGGCTACAAACAGCGCATGGGACTCACTGCCGTGAGGGTTCTGCGCACTGCCGGTTTTACCGCCGACAACTATCCCGGGTACGCTTGAGCGCCAGCCTGTACCGCCCGGCCTTACAACTGCGGCAAGAGCTTCACGGTTTACATCAAGAGAGAGCTGGTCAACATCTAACGTACTTATCACCGCAGGCCGCTTTTGATTAACCAGTATCCCATTGATGTTACGCTCTTCCTTAAGTATAAAAGGGCGGTAAACATGCTTCCCGTTACCCATAGCGCCTACCATTAAAGTGAGCTGGAGAGGTGTGAAAACCTGCTGCTGGCCGATAGCGAGGTCCATAACAAGCCCCTGAGTCCACCGCCAGTTACGGGACGCAAATCTTTCATTATACGCCTTCTCACCGGACAGATATCCCATTCTTTCACTTGGAAGGTCTATTCCGGTAATCCGGCCTAATGCGAACATATTTGCGTAATGGTTAATATTTTCATCGCCAAGCCTTAAACCAAGCTGATAGAAAAACACGTTACAGGAGTGCTGGTTAGCTACAACATAATTTGTACTGCCATGCCCGGAAGGTTTATGACATCTGGCTACACGGCTTCCGAAGCGAAAACTCCCTGCGCATGAAGTCGGCATACGGGTATCTTTTGTAATCTTTCCCGTAGCTAATCCCGCAAGTCCGCTCAGAGGTTTAAAGGTTGAACCGGGCGGATATGTTCCCTGTATAGCGCGGTTATTGAGCGGTAAACTCCGGTCTGCCGCCACCGCAGCCCACGTGCGGCCTCTAACGGACGTCGCCGCGCTGAAGATATTGGGATCAACGGAAGGATTGCTGAACATGACAAGCACTTCGCCGCTGCGCGGGTCAAGAGCGACAACAGCGCCTCTGAGAGAATCAGGAAACGCTTTAGCGGCTGCAAGCTGTAAATTTATGTCAAGCGTAGTATACAGGTCGTGCCCATACACAGGTTCAATTCTTGGAATATGAGAGATGGGACGGATGTTTTTGCCAAAAGCGTTTACCTCTAAATACTCCCTGCCGCAGCGCCCTCTCATTACCTCTTCATACTGACGCTCAAGACCAGCTCTTCCCATCAAATCGCCCCAGTAATAATCCTGATGCCTGAGTGTGTCAAACTCATTCTCAGGAATTTCACCCATATACCCGACAACATGAAACGCGGATGTACCGAACGGATACTCCCTGCGGGACTCAGTCTGTACGATTATACCGGGGAGTTCCATAAAATGCTCTTCCACGATACTCACTATGTCAATTGAAACGTCTTCTTTAATGCGGGTAGGGTCAAAGCGCCGCTGAGCAGCCCGCCGAAACTGGCGCGTGAGTTCCAGGCTGTCAAAAACAGCTTCTCCGTTTGCGTCACGGATTTTACAGAGAGACTCTATAACCTTCTCACGGCTGCGCAGTTTGTATGGAAGTACGCTGATAGCATAAGAGGGACGGTTGCGTGCCAGCACTTCGCCGTTTCTGTCAAAAATACTTCCGCGGGGCGGGAGAATTACCGTTTCGCGCATGCTGTTTGCGTCTGATAAACGGATGTTGACAGAAGCGTCCCGTACCTGAGTGTTAACTAAACTTAACAATAGAATAAAAAAGAAAAATGCGGTAACGGCGCTGATTATCAGGCTCTTAACCCTGCGGTCATACTGCTCGTCCTGTAACCTTTTCCCAAATGCCATTGGTCATTCCCATTCCTTAAACGTAAGGTATCCAACGCACAAAAAAAACGTGCGTTGTTTATTGTTTGGATATCTTGCGTTTTGTATGTTCAATCTACCGTCTGGACGGCTTGATAATATTTGTCCAGAAAAACGGGAGCGTCGCCAAGAGGAGCGAATAGGCCGCTCTTGGCAAAGTTATCATAAGAAGTTCGCCTAAAATGATAATAGGCTCGCCCCCAGTCTTGACCATCTGCACCGACATAACAAGAGCGTCATTTAAAAGGAATACAATTATAAGAAGCACAGACTGCGTTATAGGGTCCATGCGTATGACCCGTTCATTAAAAAGTCCTGCAAAAAAACCTACTACCGTTTTAGCAAGAGCGTTCTGACCCAAAATCTCCGGCGAAAAAAGGTCTTGCCCAAGTCCCAGAAAAAAGCCCACATACACACCGGTCATAGCGCCAGCTTTTGTGGACATCAGGAAAAGAACCAAAAGCAGAAGATCAGGTTTTATTGAAAGTATACTGATGTGCGGAACAAGCGTGCTTTGTAAAACAATGCACACAAGAAACCACACGACCCATTTAAATGTATTATTTGTCATTACCATTCCTTAAACGTAAGGAATCCAGTGCGCAAAAAAACGCGCACTGTTTATTGTTGTATATTCTGCGTTTTGTCATTACCATTCCTTAAACGTAAGGAATCCAGTGCGCAAA